>JACCDR010995599.1_pt1 | contig 13559 bp, 25 predicted proteins | sample 7446431 | NCBI WGS metagenome assembly JACCDR01 (sample SAMN15323443, study PRJNA562643) | freshwater metagenome | isolation source: river surface water | place: USA:Blue River Watershed | collected 2017-08-17
ACGGCGCCATCGGCTCGCGCGACCTGCACGAGCTCGGGGAGTACGGCATCGAGGGCGGGCACGAAGGGACGCCCTGCGCGACCGACCCTGAGTGCGCGCGGGTCGTCGGCGCCCGGAGCGACGGGGTGGCGGAGATCCTGGGTCGCCCCGGCGTGACCGGGGAGCGCTGGTACAAGGCCACCGCGGACAACGCCGCGATCGGCGGCTGGAACCTCCGTCGCCACATGCGGGCGGCGCGGGTGAAGCTGGAGGAGATCGACCCGCGGCTCTCCTGGCTCCCCTCGCAGAAGCCCGTCACGCTCTGGATGTCCATGTGCGCGTCGGCGTCGTGGTCGGCGGGGTCGGGCGGGTTCACCAGGCACATTCGCAAGCACGCCGCCGAGCTCGCCGCGCTCCCCGAGGGGCGCCGCGTCGGGCGCTTCCTTCAGCTCGCGGCGGCAGAGGACGATCCCGGCAACCGCCACCGGCAGGACGAATGGACGGCGCTCAGGTGGGCGCAGAAGCACGAGGCGGCCGCGTGGGTGGCGCCCCGCATCGAGGGCGAGGAGTGGGCGGTGGACCGGATGAGCGACGACGGGCTGAGCGACGTCGAGCGGGTGGCGGTGTACGCGCTGCTGGTCGAGCACTCGTCGTGACGCTCGACTACTGCAAGCGCTGCCGCGCGGGACGCCCGCACGAGAGCCGTCCCCACCCGCACAACCCGCTCGGGCCGCAGTGGTGGTGGTGCGTGTGTGGTGCGCAAAAACACCTGCTCTCGGCGAAGGCCGTCGCCACCCGTGACCGCGAGCTGGTCGTGGCGGTGATCGCGTGATCCTCGCCGCCGTCCTCCGCCTCGCCCTCGGTCTGTCGCGCCTCCCTGACCAGGGGGCCGTCGACGCGATCGAGCGGGAGGCCCTCGCGGCGCGCGTCCCGGTCTCCCTCGCCCTCGCGGTCTGCACCCTGGAGAGCGGCCTCGGCACCCGCGGGGCGATCCTCTGCGGGTGCTACGTGCGCCGGGCGGGGGTGCTGGACACCAGCGTCGAGGGGCAGGCCCGCTGCGTCGCCGGGACGCTTCGGGCGGGGCTGCGCTCGTGCGGGTCGTGGGCGGCGTCGCTGCGGCGCTACCGCTACGGGCTGGCGGACCACGGGTGTCCGCTCGCCGATCCGCGCCGCTACGTCGGGCGGGTGCAGGCGTACGTCAGGATGCAGGGACGGGGGCTGGTGCTGTAGACTCGCCGCGGGCGCAGCGCGCTCCCCTGCGGAGACCTGGGGAGTAGCGGACGCCCGCGTGACAGGGAACGGCAGACCCCGGCGCAACGCTCCAAGAATCCCGGATGGTTCGCGGGCGTGCTAGCCTCGGGGCTCCTGCCTCGACATCACCACGGAGCTCGCCATGTAACCCCAACCCCCGGCGCCCCCGCTGGCCTCACGGCTGGCGGGGGCTTCGTCTTTCGAACTACGCGCCCGGGAGCCCCGCGTCGCGCGCCAGCGCTGCCAGCGCCTCCTCCTCGGCGGCGACCAGCGCAACCCGGTCGGCGACGCTGCCCTGCCACCCTTCGCGCGTGGTCTCCTCGACCGCGCGGCGGGCGTCGAGCAGGCGGCGCACGAGCTCATTGCGGCCGGGCTGCGCCCCCACCGTGTCGAGGGCAGCGAGCAGGTCGGCGATGTTGTTGGCCTCGGCGCGCGACACGAGCTCCTCTGCGATCACCCACGGCGCGTGGTCGGGGTCGAGCCACCCGTGGGGCTGCGTGCCCGCGAGGCGCGCGAGGGCGTAGAGCGCGCGGTGTTCGGGTGCCACCGCGAGGACGCGACGCACCAGGGCGAGCAGCTCCGACGGCGGCATCCGGCGCGAGGGCGTCACAGCTCCGACCTCGCGATGCGGCGGCGGTGCCTGCGGAGGGTGGACACGTCGACACCGAGGCGCCCAGCGACGTCGCCGAGGCGGGGCTGGCCGTCCTGGTGGGCGGCGGCGCTGTCCTTCTCCGCGCGGGCGGTCACGCGGTCGACCTGCTCGACGAGGCGCCGGAGGTAGCCCGCGGTGTCGCCACCGACCGCGGCGGGTCGCTCGGTCTCCCAGGCGACGAGGAGGGTGGAGGCCATCTCGCGCAGAGCGAGCAGGGATGCGGGGGCGGCCACGGCTCAGGCCACCGCGTCGAAGGCGCGTCGCACCACCTCGCGCACGGCGGGGGTGATGTCGCGGCCATCCTCGGTGCCGTTGTCGCGGCCGTGCGTAGTTTCGGTGATCTCGGCGTCCGGCCACTCGGCGCGGAGCGCATCGACGATCGCGGTGCGGTAGGTCTCGATGTCGGCGTCGTCGCCGATGCCCTGCGGGTCGATGGTGGCGCGGCTGGTGTTGACGAAGATGGTGGTGGTCATGGTCGGTGCTCCTGTGCGTCGCGGCGTCCATCGCCTCGACACCTGGAACATAGTCGCTCACAAGTGCGCGCGCAAGGGTGCGCGACATAGGAAACGCCAATATGCACCATCGGCGGCGCCTATGGCTCGCGTTCCCGGTCACTGCTCGGGGCCGTAGCGCACAGCTACGGTACAGCGCGCGCCCCTCCCCCTCGCTGAACCCCTTGCTTTCCAGGCGCGCCCGAAGGGACTCGAACCCCTGACCCGCGGCTTAGAAGGCCGCTGCTCTGGTGTGCTCGGGGGGCATGTATCCGAGCGAAACAGCTTGCGGGGAAGGTGTTTGCGATACGAGGCGCCCCGGTCGGCGACGGGCCGATCCGAGGCGTTGGGAGGGGTTATGGTACAGTTACGGTACAGCGATCATCTCGCGGCGGAGGCGCGGACGGAGGCGGCCCACCGGAGATCGCGAAACGCGACGTGGCGCGCCCCGGTCGTCTCGTCCTCGGCGCACCCATCGCAGAAGCGGCGGCTGTCCTCTACAAACTCCGTCGTTGCCGTGCGGTCGCGGTGAACGCAGCACTTCGGGAGCGCGGCGAGGAGGTCGGCGACCTCGGCGCGCGACGCTCGCAGGGCCGCCAACAGGGCGGGCACGTCCTCGCGGGCGTAGGCGATGAACTCGCGATTCGCCGTGTGGGGAAAGTGTGTGTTCGCGACGAACACGCACCGCTCGCCGACGCTGGGTCCGCCGAGGGCGTTGGGGTCGTGCGCCCACACCTTGCCCTCGCGATCGACGCTGCCCGCGCGCCACGGGCCGGGGTCGGCCGCGCTCGCGCGCGCCTCGATCGCGTCGAGGTCGAGCGGGGGCGCGTTGTTGCTGGTCGTCTTGTCCATCCTCATCTCCTCCGTGCTGCTCATCACCCCCGCCTCACCAGCGGGAGCACCTCGGCCAGCGGGACGCGCTCCAGCACGCTCGCGAGGCCCATGTCCACCGCGGGCCGCGCCGCATCGCTGCGGTAGCGCCCGAGATACCTCTGCGTCGTGCTGAGGTCCGCGTGCCCCAGCAGCCGCTGCACGTCCCGCAGGCTCACGCCCGGGCGGCGGCTCATCTCCGTCGCGAACGTCCTCCTGGCGTCGTGCATCCCTGGCGACGGCCCGGCGATCCCCGTCCGCGGCCACGCGAGCGCCACCGCGTCGAGGGCGTAGTGGTCGCAGAGGGCCACCGGCTTGCCCGAGACCCCGACGGCGACGGCTCGCCACGCCACGAGCTCGCGGGCCAGTTCGGCGACGGAGGCGGGGACGGGCACGTCACGCTCCTCGCGATCCTTCGGGCGCCAGCTTCCCCACGCACGGACGCGGACGACGTCGGCGCCGACGTCCTCGGCCCGAAGGTGCCTGAGCTCGTCGATCCTGAGCCCGGTCTGCACCGCGACGGCTACCAGGAGCGCCAGGCCGCGGGCGTTGGCGACCTCGCGGCCACGGGTCTCGGGGCGGGTGCGCGTCGGCGGCTCGCGCTCGAGCTCCCGCACCAGCGTCGCCCATTCGGCTGGCGACGGGATGAGCGGGTCCGCGTTGCGGGCGATCTCGCGGAGGTTGCGCCAGCGCGCCAGCGCCCCCTCGTCGCACAGGGGCGGCGTTCGGGTGGCGGCCCAGCGGGCGAGCGCGCGGCCCACTTGGATCGTCCGGTTGACCGTCGCGTCGCAGACGCCCCGCTTGTGCTCGCGGTCGACGTAGCGGGAGAGGGTGTCCGCGGTGATGTGCTCGATGCGCGTGCAGCCGTTGCGGGCGAGGTCGTCGACGAACGCCCCCATGCGCCCGGCGACGTTGACCGCGTGGCGTGGCGCCCAGCGGCCCCTGTTCTCGGTGATGTACCGCTCGGCCAGCACGACTAGGGAGCCTTCGCGAGCCGCAACAGCCGCGCGGACGTCGAGGGCGCCGGCGGCGAACCGCTGCGCGGCGACCCGGTAGGCGTCTTCGCGCGTGGTGTCCTCGGTGGCGAGGTCGAGGGCGACGCGGCCGCGCCCGGGGACCTGCGCCCACCACCGGCCGTTGCGGTCGAAGACGTGGAGCACGCCGCGCTTACGTCGTTGCTTGACTGGTTTTCGAGCCATTCGAGGAGCGCCTTCCGAGAGAATCGCCACTGCACGCCGACGCGGCGCCCGGGGATCTGCCCCGCGCGCGCAGCATCGTACGCGACGTCGGGCGACACGCGCAGCAGCGCCGCCGCCTCGTCGATCGTGAGCACCTCGGGGGCGGGGTCGGTCATGGCGCATCGGCCTTGTCGGCAAGCTCCGCGTCAGGGATGCGCGCGAACGCCGCCAGCGCGCGGAGAGCCTCGCGCTTCGTGCGGCGGTACGTGCTCGGCATCCACGACGCCCGCCCGTCGGTCGCGTAGACGTGCGCCCACGCGCGCCACTGCCCCCGCCACTCCGAAGCCTTCACGTCGGCGCTGGCTGCGCCTTCGACGCGACTGCGAAGAGCGTCGCCGATGCGTGACGCGAGGCGGTCGTCGGCGCTCACGGCTCACCCCTCCCCGCCAGCAGCGCCCGCACCTCATCCCACCGCTCCGGCGCGGCGAGGAGCGCCGCCAGCAGCTTCGGCGGGAGCGACGTGCGCGGCTTCCGCGGCGGGTCGACGCGCTCCACCGGCGGCGGGGCGTCGGCCGTGTCCCATGTGCAGCGGCCCGCGGCGTCGTAGACGCGCACGCGCCATCCGGCGTCCGCCGACAGATCCTCCGCGTACGCCAGCCACCGCCACCCCCGCCACGCGACCGTGTCCCGCGTCGCGCCGAGTCGCGTCCACGCGGGCGGCGGACTTTCGGGGCCGTCGTCGCCGACGGGGCAGAGGTACACCATCGACTCGGCGCCGAGGATCGCGAGGGCGTCGGCTTCGGGGAGAGGGGCGGTCACGGCTCACCTTCCTGCGCCACGGACGGCAGGCGCGCCGCGAGCCTGCCGCACGTCGCCTTGAACTGCCGCACCATGGACAGCGGCACCCGGCGGCGCGTGCCGAAGAGGTCGACGACGAGGGTCACGCCGCCCTCGTCCACCACGCGGGCGCACGTGGGCGGGCGCTGGGGGCCTGCGAGGCAGACCCAGACGTAGCGGGCCGTCTTCACACGACCCTCCTGCGCGGCAGGCGTAGCCCCGCGTCTGCTAGCAAGTCGCGCACGTACTCCTCGGAGCGGCCCATCGCGAGGGCGACCCGGCGCAGCGTCCCCAGGCGGTCGAGGTGCCGCGCGGCGAGGCGCGCCAGGATCAGGCGCCGCGTCGCAGCGGACGCGCGCGAGACGCGGGCAGGCACCACGACGGGCGGCGGGTCGCGGCAGAGCGCGGAGAGGGGCACGCCGCCTTCGGGCAGGTCGCGGCCGATGGAGCTCACGCGACCCTCGCAGCGACGTCGAGGGGGCAGGGGCGCGGGCCGCAGCACCGGCAGCGCGCCCAGGGGCGGCGGCAGGCGTCGCACACCAGCACCGGGGGCGTCGCCGGGATCGCGCCGACGTGGAGGCAGCGGCCACGGCCGCGACCGAGGCAGGCTGAGCACTTCACGGGAGCCTCCTGAACTGCACGCGCCACACCCAGGGGTTGGACGCCCACGGCGCGCGCGTGCCGTTGATGTGGTCCCACAGCCATTCGAAGCGCTGGCGGGCGCTGCTGTTGCCGCTGAGCGCGGTTCCCTCGGGGAGCCGCGGAGGGAGCCCCTCCCGCACCGCGTCGGCCTCGTCGATCGCGTGGAGCCGCTCGACGCGCACCTCCTCCACCGCGAGGGTGAGGCGCGAGCGGTTGCGCGGCATGTGGATCGATGGGCGCCACTTCACGAGGTCGCCCGCCTCTTCGAAGAGTTCGGCGGGGAGGTCGGCGACGTAGATGGTCCCCGCGTCGTCGTAGTCATCGGCGCGCCACGTCTCCCGCACCCACAGGCGGTCGCCGGGGGAGCCGTAGGGGCAGCGCATCCACGCGTCTCCGTCGCGCTTCCTGGGCGCGGGGTGTTTCTCGCGCGAGGCGTCGTTGTGCCAGGACGCCTCGGTGGACAGCGGCATGAGCGTGACGCGGTCGCACCCGGCAGGCGGCTGCGGCTTCACCAACCGCCGCGTGACGGTCTTCTGCCCTGCGAGGATGGCGCGGACCATGGGCGCGCTGAAGAGAATGGGATGCTCGGTGCTCATGGTTCCTCTGTGTCGGTGATGGGGCCGACCTCGGGCTCGAGGTCGCGGTCGGTGTGCATCTGCGCGATGGCCGCGGCGAAGCGGGCGGCGCGGTCGCCCTCGGGGAAGCTGTTGCGGCGCACGAGCGAGCGGCGGCCCGCCAGGGCGGCGGCGTCGCGGGTGCCCTCGTCGGCGCCCTGCGCGCGAGCAGCGGTGACGAGCTGGCGAAGGCTGAGCCTCACGCGGCCCTCGCGATCTGCTCGGCGACGGTGCGGAGCTCGGCGGAGCCCTGGCGCGTAGGGCAGGCGAGGTACTCCAGCACCAGGGCGGCGAGCTGCTTCGCGTCGGCCTCCGCGCGGCGGGCGCGGTCGGCGATCGCGTCGTGGTCGAGCGCGAGCTCGGCGGCGCGGACGCAGGCGCAGACGCGCTCAGCCTCGGCGCGCTCGAGCGGCGAGAGGTCGGGGAGCGTCACGCGGGTGTCGCGCAGGGCCGTGGCGAGCTCTTCGCGGATGCGTGCGGCGAGGTCGGTGCTCACGGGTCCCCGCAGTCGGCGCCGTGCACCTTGATGGAGAGGATGGCTTTCGTGTCGAGGTCGGGACCGGACTCGCCGCCGTCGTACCCTTCGAGCACGCAGACGGAAATTCCTCTGAACGCCACGCGGAAGAAGAGGTCGACGCCATCGGGCTTGTCGATCAGGACACGCGCGAGCTTCGCCGCCCAAGCCGCATGCGCGGGGTCCGCGCCGTCGTAGCGAGGTCCCATGTCAACGTCGGGGCTCCGGTGCCAGGGAGGGGATCGCATCACGCGGCCCTCGCTCGCTGCGCGCCCACGGCGGCGGCCACCTCGCCAGCGCGGTACCAGCCCTCGACGCGCTTCCAGGCGGACGTGGGCGTCAGCCGCGCCCCGTCGGCGTCGGGCGGGGTCACGTCGACCAGTCGCCGCGCGAGGTCGTCCACCCACAGCGGCCCCAGGCGGTATTTCATCGCGGCGCCCTTGATCGCCAGCGGGTGGTGGTAGCGCTCGCGGATGTGCTCGCCCCAGCCATCGCGGGTGCGCCGCCAGGTGGTGTCCTCGACGGGGCGGGTCACGCGTCACCGCCTTCCCACTCGGCTGCGTAGCGCAGACCTGCGGCGTGCGGTGCGTCGGTGAACACCAGCACCGCGAGCGTGATGCCGGTGTGACCGCACAGCGGGCAGTAAGAGGCGGCGAAGTCTGTCGCCCCGCACCGATCGCAGCGCCACAGTTCAGCGCACGCAGCAGCGTCGCAGATCATTACTCGGGCGCCGTCGCTGGGGTCGACGTAGCTCCGCGTCGCCAACGCGTCGCAGACGTTGCAGCGCCGCCCGTGCTCGTGTGCGATGGCGACAAGCCCCGCGATTTCCTCGCGCGTCGGGGCTCGCATGGTGTCGGCGGGGCGGGTCACGACGCGCCTCCGGTCGCCAGCAGCGGGAGCTCGCGGGCCGCGCGGCGACGGTCGTAGGTCTCGCGGTCGGGCATCCCGTCGACCGCGCCCCAGGCGACGCAGACGATGTGACCGCGGACGTTGAGCCACGCGCCCATCGCGTCCAGGCCCGTGATGGTGCCGGTAACGCCGCGGTCGTCGGTGACCTTGTCGCCGACCGTCCAGCCTCGCATGGCGTCAGCGGCCATCGGGGGCCTCCGCCGCGATGGGCCACGCGCGGGGGTTGTCGTTGGCGTCGTGCGCCCACCACTGGACGCGGCTCTGGTGCCTAGCGTGCGCCTCGATGGCGATCCGCACGCGCCGCGCATCGCTCGTCTGCGTCGTCGTGCCGTTGACCCGCCACCGCCACGACCCGCCCGTTGCGAGGTGCGCGAGCCGCTCCGCGTCCGTCGGCGGCGTCGTGCGGCCCTCGATGATGGCGCGCAGCTCCAACCCCTTGAGCAGCGCCGAGGACAGCGCGCGGGTGAGCTCCTCGCACTGGGCCAGCGCGGCGTCGCGGTCGGCCTCCGCGGCCTGCGCGCGCTCGATGGCGTGGTCACGCTCCCGCGTCAGCCGCAGCTCCGCGGCCTCGGCGCCGTCGCCCCGCGAGGTCTGCACCACGAGCAAGCGGTTGATGCGGGCGCCCTCCGCGTGCAGGTGCTCCGCCGTCTCCGCGAGGTCGCCGATCACGGGCGCCACCATCAGCGCGTCGCGCCCCGTCGCTCCGCAGCCGCACGCGTTCGCGCCCTTCGGCCACGGCTCGCTGCACTCGCGGCACACGCCCCGCGTGAGGCTCAGCGCGCGCACCTCTTCGGTGGTGTGAGGGCGGCCGCTCATCGCACACCCCCGCCCACCGGCACCCCGAAGAGGCTCTCGCGGTCGAGCGTCCCCGCGTACCTCTCGGCGCCGAAGAACGCTCGGAGCACGCGCTCGACGTTCGCGCGGGGCTCGCGGTGGACGGTGAAGTAGGCCGACATCGCGTCCCAGAACAGCGCCGCGTCGAGCGCGCGGAACGCCTTCCCGAGGCGCGGGTGCATCGGCGTCGCGGGTTCGCCGCGAAGGTTCGACACCACGCGCACGTCGCCGTCGAAGGCCGCGGCGCTCCCCACGTCGATCACCAGCGCGGCGACGCACGCGCCGAACGCCGGGATGTGGACGCCCCCGAGGTCGACCACGGCGGTGATCGCGCAGTGCTCCTCCGGGCTCTTGCCTGCGCGCACCTCCAACACCGTCGGGTCGGCGCGCAGCGCCCGCGCGATCAGGGGGGCGCTGGTGAAGACCACGCCGGAGCGCGCGATCTGGAGACCCTCCGCGAGGAGCTCCGCCTCGGCCGCCCACTGCTCGGGGCCGCGGAGGTTCTGGGCGCGGAGCGAGTGCGCCCACGTGAGGTCGTAGCCCCGTGCGGTGAAGAGCTCGGCGAGCTCGGGGAAGATGCGCCCGCTCATCGCGCCACCTGCTGCCAGCATTCCTCGGCGTGCGTCATCGCGTCGTCGAGAAGGGCAATCGCGTCCGGGAACTCGGGGTACTCCTTCTCGATCTGCCGAAGCTGGCGCACGTGGGCATCGAAGAAGCCCATGCGGTCGGTGAGCGCCTTCGCGGCGACGCACCCGTTGAAGGCGTGCGTCAGCTTCGGGAGCACCTTGTCGATCAGCCGCACGAAGCGGGCCTCGGGCTCCCGCTGGTGCTCGTAGGTGGCGAGCATCCCAGCGAGCCACGACCCCTCGCCGAGCTCAGCGACGAGGCGGGCCTGCGCGGCGTCCTCGCGGGCCTTCTTCGCCGCGCGCTCATCCGCCGAGATCACCAGCGTCTGCGCGTCGCCCGCGTAGACCTCCACGAGGTCGTGGACGAGGGCGAACGCGGCGACCTTCGCGCGGTCCAGGTGGGCCGGTGCGAGCTCGCACGCGACGAGACCGAGCATGATGGTGTGATCGGTGTCGGTCTCGGGCCTGACGCCGTCCTCGTGGCGCGTGACGCGCTCGACGCGGCCAAACGCGAGGGCGAGGCGCGCCAGAGTCAGGGCGCGAGAGAGCTTGTTGTCTGCGTTCATCACTTGCTGTCTCCGTCGTTGCTGTGCTGCGTGGCGGGCGGCTTCGGCGTGATCGCCAGCCACCCGCGGATCCTCTGCGCGTGCTCGCGCGTCGCCCGCGCCGCCGCTGCTCGCTCCGCCGCTGCCTCCTCTTGCCGCGCAGCGGCGGCGTCGAGACCGGCGGCGACCCCGGCCGCGTGGTGCCGCAGCTCGTCGAGCATGCAGGACCACGCCTCGCCCGATGTCTTCTCGCTCACGTACGCGGCGTCGTACCTGTGCGTGGTGCGCGGATCCTCGACCGTCACCACCACGAAGTATTCGAAGCCCTCGGCCTGCTTGCCGGTGTGGTCGATCTCCGCCGTGGGCCAGACCATCGGCGCGAACTCGCGACACGCGCGCTCGGCGTCGATCACGACCTCACCTCCGGGAACTCCCGCACGTTCAGATCCTCCGGCCACTCCGACGGGTCGTTGCCCTTCCGGTGCTTGAGCCGCAGCGGGACGAGTCCGCTCTCTTGCGTCGGCTTCGCCCCGAGCTGCTTCACGAACACGGGGACGCCCTGCGCCCGGGCCTGGTCAACGACGTTGCGGATCCACCCGATGTTGAGCGGCCGCGCGCGCTGGCCGCTCTCGCCCCCGACGATCACCCACCCGATGCCGCGCAGGTCGATGCGGCCGAGGTCTTCGAGGAGCGGCTCGATCGACAGGAAGCGGAGGGCCGCGGGCGTCTCGCGCAGGTGCTCGATGCGCGGCAGCCCGTACTTCCTGTCCTCTACCGAGACGCCGAGGTGGACGTTGGGGAGCGGCCACTGCGCGTCAAGAATGACGCGCCCGTCGAGCGGCGTCTTCTCCGTCACGCTCACCTCGCTGACCTTCTCGTACGCGGTCTCCGCGCAGTAGGCGACGTCGCTCCCGTCCGGGGCCGCCTTCTGGATCCACTCGTGCCACAGGCGCATCCGTGCGGCTCGCTTCGTAAGCACCTGGAAGGTGTGCCACCGCGCGTAGGCCATCACACCGAAGACCGCGGCGACGTAGTCGTCGGTCACCTCGTCCATGAAGAGGTCGCTCATGCTGTTGACGAACACGCGCCGCGGGTCGCGCCAGCGCAGCGGCGCGTCGAGCTTGTGGGGCGCGAGGCGCGGGTCGAAGCCCTGCTCGTACGGGTGGCCCAACACGCCGCGGAAGCGCTCGGCGAAGGTCTCGGCATAGCAGTTCTTGCACCCCGGGCTGATCTTCGTGCAGCCGCGCGTGGGGTTCCAGGTCGCGTCCGTCCATTCGATGTCGCTGTTGTCGCTCATGCGACCCTCGCTTCGTAGCGGTCAAAGAGGTTGGCGCCGGCGAGCGCCTCCGCGGCCTGGGGGCACACGGAGTTCCCGGCGAGCTCGATCTGTGCGGTTTTGGTGAGCCGCTTCCCGTGCAGCTCGATGTCGATCTGGTAGTCGTCGCCGAAGCCCTGGGCGCGGAAGAGCTCGCGCGGCGAGAGCATGCGGAGCCCGATGTCCACGATCTGGTAGTCGATGCCCGCGACGGTCACGAGCCCGAAGCGGGCCTTGGTCGTGACGACGTCGATGGGGCGGTCGACGGGCTGACGCTGCGTCGACGAGTCCCCGTAGTACTTCACCAGGAACGCGCGGACCTCTGCGAGGTGGCCGCCGCCCTTGCCGTTGGCCGTCACCGTGGGAAGCGGTGCGTCAGCGGGCGCGCCCACGCCGGTGCCGTAGAACTTCTCCACCCACGCGGCCTCGGCGAGCGTGACGGTCTGCGCGGTGAAATGCTCGCGGCACGTCACCGTGTGCATGGGGGCGTCGAGATCCTGGCGGAACATCCCGCCGTAGTGGCGCGTGAGGAAGGCGCTCACCAGCGCGTGCTTCTGCGTGCAGACGACGGTGCCGAGCGGCTTGTGCAGGTCGAGCACGCGCGGGGCCTGCCCCTGTCGCTCGCCATTGCCCGTCTGCACCATCACGGGCGCACAGAGCGCCTGGTGCCCCATGCCGCCGCCCGTGATCGTGGGGACGGGCGCATCGACCCCGCGGCCCACGCTCTGCCCGAACTGCGTGTTGATGAACGGCGTCACCAGCGCGAACTCCCCGCCCTTCGCGGTCGTCACCACCGGCAGCGGGCGCCCGACGTCGTGCGTGCGGTCGCCGCTCTTGGTGTGCGTGACCGGCGCGATGAAGGGCTGCGCCAGCATGAGCTCGCCGCGGTTGGCCGCCGTCACCGTGCGCATCGGCTCGCCGACGGAGTACACGCGGCCCGGCGAGCCCTGATGCGTCACCGGCACGATGAAGGGGTTGGGCGAGTCGATCACGTAGCGCTTCAGGCCTGCGGCGATGCGGCGCATCGTGGCGTCGGCGAGGGGCTTCGTCCGCTCGAAGATGGAGCGCGTCGGGAGGCTCCAGTCGATGATCTCCGCCGCCGTGCGCCAGGGCTTCGATCGGCCGGCGCCGTGCGTCGCCTCGGGCCACACGATCGGGCGCCCATCGCTCCGCGCGACCATGAAGAGGCGCTTCCGGGTGGTGGGCGAGCCGTGATCGGCGGCGACGATGCGGCGCCAGTCGACGCTGTATCCGAAGCTGATGAGCGTCGCGACGAAGGCGCGGAAGGTCTCGCCCTTCTGGGCCTTGATGGGGTTGCCCTCGTCGTCGAGCGGCCCCCAATCCTCGAACTCCTCCACATTTTCGAGGAGGATCACGCGCGGCCTCACCGTGCGAATCCACCGGATGGCGACCCACGCGAGCCCGCGCACGCCCTTCTCCTTGGGCTTGCCGCCCTTGGCGCGGCTGTGATGAGTGCAGTCCGGCGAGAGCCAGAGCACGCGCACGCGTCGACCGCACGCGGCCTCGCGCGGGTCGACCTCCCACACGTCCTCGCGGTAGTGCTTCGTGTCCGGGTGATTGACCTTGTGCATCGCGATGGCCGCTTCGCTGTGGTTCACCGCGATGTCCACCGGCTTGCGCATCGCGGCCTCGAGCCCGGTGCTCGCGCCGCCCCCGCCGCAGAAGTTGTCGACGTCGATGTCCATCATGCTCATGCCGCCCTCGTCGTTCCCTCGCGCACGTTGAGGCCGTGCGCGTCTGCCATCCCGCGAATCACCGCTGCGACGGCGGGCGTCACGCTTGCGCGCACCACCTCCGCCGACTCCACCCAGGTCACCACCACGCCGCCGTTGGGGTTGGTGAGGTCTTCCCGTACCGCGGGCCGTAGCGCGCGCCACGCCGCGGCGTCGGCCCACACCTCGACGCGGGCGGCGGACGCCGCGGGCGCGAGAGGCAGGGCGAGCTGGTCGTTGTGGCGCGCGCGAGCCATCAGTCGTCGCTCCCACCGCCGCGGAGCGGCTTCCGGTCTTCCGCCTCGAGCTCCGCGCGCAGCGAGTCCATCGCCTCGATCGGCGTCGCGCAGGCGTTGCCCGCGATCAGCGGGACCGCGCCCATCCCGCCGTCGTACTGCACCGACGCCTGCCAGGGCTTGGGCGCCTCGCCCTCGTGCGCCATCCCGCCGAGGTCGAGGGCGAGCACCAGGTGCGGCGACTCGTCGTTGTCGGCGTCGTAGCCGGGGCGGATCGGCTCCGCGAGGTGCTTCGTGGCGTCGACGTCGCTCGGCAACGTGACCCGTCGGTAG
>JACCDR011078049.1_pt1 | contig 13558 bp, 11 predicted proteins | sample 7446431 | NCBI WGS metagenome assembly JACCDR01 (sample SAMN15323443, study PRJNA562643) | freshwater metagenome | isolation source: river surface water | place: USA:Blue River Watershed | collected 2017-08-17
AGCATCCAGCAGTGTGTGAAGCAGGGCATCGAGGTCATCTACCACGCCAGTTACACCGACGAGCAGACGCTGGACCTGCTGGAAGCGCACAAGTTCGACCACTACATCGCACCCGGCCTGGCCTGGCTGATCAACACCGTGCACCACGCCAGCGCCTGGGGCCTGACGCCCGAAGTCACGCGCAAGATGGGCTATCACCGCGAGCTGGAAGCGGCGGTGGAAAGCATGAAAGCCCTGCGCCGGCGCGGCGTGCGCATCCTGCCTGGTGGCGACTATGGTTTTGCCTGGACACCCCACGGCACCAACGCCAAAGACCTGGAGACCTTTGTCAAGCTGCTGGGCATGAGCCCGATGGAAGCCCTGCTGTCGGCCACCGCCTGGGGCGGGCCGATGATGCGCATGGGCAAGGTGCTGGGTTACATCCGCGAGGGCTGTCTGGCCGACATCCTGCTGGTCGATGGCGATCCGCTGGCCGACATCACCGTGTTGCAGGACCCGAAGCGCCTGCTGGCCATCATGAAGGATGGCGAATTTCACAAAGCGCCGCCGCTGAAGCAGCGCTCGGGCGGCAACGCCTACGCGCCGGGCAGCGGCACGGTGGCCGGGGCCCACACCGGCATGCCCACCACACGCTGGGCTGCCTGAAGCGACGGGGCGAACACCATGGCCGACACCCTCTTCACCAACGTCCGCATCCTCGACGGCACGGGCCAGAACGCGCCGTACAGCGGTAGTGTGCTGGTCAGCGGCAACCGCATCCGCCAGGTGGGCCGCAGCACCGCGCCCATTGCGCCGGGTGGTGCCACTGTGATCGACGGCGCGGGCGCCACGCTGATGCCCGGCATGACCGAGGCCCACACCCACTTCAGCTGGAACGACGCGCCTGATCTGGCGGCCATCCAGACCATGCCGCTGGAAGAACACGTGTTGTGGACCGCCAAGGTGGCACGCAACTACCTGCAAGCCGGTTTCACCAGCTGCCTGGGGGCGGCCTGTGCCAAGCCGCGGCTGGACGTGGTGATCCGCAATGCCATCAACAGTGGGCAGATCCCCGGCCCGCGCTACCTGGCCGCGAGCCAGGAGATCACGGTGCCCGGTGGGCTGGGTGACGAGATGCCGCCGCACCTGCCCTTCCCCGACTTCAGCTTCGGCCAGGTGGTCAACGGTGCCGAAGACATGCGCCGCATCGTGCGCATGTTCCTGAAGTACGGCGTGGACTCGGTGAAGCTCAACCTCTCGGGCGACAACTTCGTGCCCGGCGCCGACGCCAAGACCACCTGGATGACCGACGCCGAGGTGGCCGCCGCCGCCCAAGAGGTGGCCATGCGCGGCAAGCGCATCATCGTGCACGCGCGGTCCTGTGCCAGTGTCAAGCAGGCGCTGCGCCACGGCATCCATCTCATCTACCACGCCAGTTTCACTGACGAAGAAGCGCTGGACATGCTGGAAGCCGCGAAAGACAAGGTCTTCGTTGCACCCGGCATCGGCATCCTCTACGCGCTGCTGTGGGAGAGTGAGCGCTGGGGCATCAGCCACGACAAGGCCGTGAGCATGGGCTACGAAGAAGAGTGGGCCGCCGCCTGCAACAGCCTGAAAGCCATGCACAAGCGTGGCGTGCGGGTGTTGCCCGGGGGCGACTACGGCTTTGCCTTCAACCCGCACTACCAGAACGCGCGCGACCTGGAGCTCTTCGTCAAGCACCTGGGTTTCACGCCCATGGAAGCCATCCGTTCTTGCACGCTGTACGGCGGGCAGGTGATGCTGATGCCCAACGACATCGGGCAGCTGAAGGAAGGTTACCTGGCCGACCTGCTGCTGGTGGACGGTGACCCACTGGCCGATGTGCGCATCCTGCGCGACGCCAAGCGCATCCTCGCGGTGATGAAGGACGGTGTTTTTGCCAAGGCGCCGCCGCTGAATGCGCGGGCGTGGGAGCGGGCGGCGTGACGAAGGCGCAAAGGACCCAGCTCTGGCTGTGGCTGCTGATCGGCGGCCCCATCGTGCTGTTCTCCATCTGGGCGCTGGTGGACAACACGCGCCTGTACTTCCTCACGCTGCTCAACGGCCTGACGCTGGCCTCGCTGTACTTCATCGTGGCCAGCGGCTTCACGCTGGTGTTTGGCTTGATGCGCAACGTCAACCTGGCCCACGGCTCGCTGTACCTGCTGGGCGGTTATGTGGGTTTCATGATTGCCGAAAAAACCGGCTGGTGGCTGTTGGCCGTGGCCGGTGGTTTTGCCGCCGCCGCAATAGCCGGCCTGCTGATACAGGTGATCTTCTTGCGCCACATGCAGGGGCAAGAGCTGCGCCAGACGATGGTGACCATCGGCCTGTCCATCGTCATCGCCGACCTGCTGCTGTGGGTGTTCACCGGCCAGGTGCACCAGATGGAAGCGCCCGAGTGGCTGCAGGGGCCCATCAAGGACATTCCGGTCATCCGCGCTTACTCGGCCTACCGCCTGAGCCTCTTGGCCTTTGGCATTGGCATAGGCGTGTTTTTGTGGTGGCTGCTCAACCGCACCAAGGTCGGCACCATGATCCGTGCCGGCGTTGACGACCGTGCCATGCTGGCCGCTGCCGGTGTCAACGTGAACCTGGTGTTTGCCATCACCTTCATGCTGGGCGCGGGCCTGGCCGGCATTGGCGGTGTCATCGGTGCCGTGGAGTTGTCGATGGTGCCGGGCGAAGACACACGGCTGCTGCTGGCTTCGCTGATTGTGGTCATCGTCGGCGGCATGGGCAGTGTGGTGGGCGCGGCCATCGGCGCCGTCATCCTGGGCCTGGCTGAAACCTACGGGCTGGCCTACGCACCCACCTACAGCGTGGTGTTTACCTTTGTCATTTTGGTGTTGGTGCTGGCCTTCAGGCCGCGCGGCATCATGGGACGCACGGCATGAAGGAGGGAACATGAGCGCAGCCCACTGGCGCCGTGCCATGAACACCGGCCTGGCGGCTGCTGCGCGCCCGCTGCCGGTGCCGCGTGCCACTGTGCCGGCTGCGGTGACGCAGCCCGACCCCTACGCCGACAGCGACGCCCCGGCGTGGTTGAAATACTTGTGGCGCACGCTGTCGCCGCGCCATGTGTTTGTGCTGGCGGCGCTGCTGGTCTACCCCTTTGTGGTGACGCCCTTTTTCACCTTCCAGATCGCCGGGCAGGCGCTGGCGTTGGGCTTGATTGCGCTGTCACTCACGTTCTTGGGTGGTTATGGCGGCATGGTGTCGCTGGCGCAGATGACGGTGGCTGGCATCGCCGGTTATGCGCTGTCCATTTTGGGCACCAGCGGCGCCTCGGGCGAGGCCACCAGCCTGGGCTGGCCGTGGTGGATCGCAGTGCCGTTGGCGTTGTTGATATCCACCACCATCGCCACCTTGATTGGTTGGCTGTCGGTGCGCACCGAAGGCATCTACACCATCATGATCACGCTGGCCATTGGCATGGCCTTTTACTTTCTGGCGCTGCAGAACTACTCGGTGTTCAACGGTTTCCAGGGTTTCCAGAAGGTCTACCCGCCGCAGGTGCTGGGCATCAACTGGCGTGACCCGGTGCCCTTTTACTTCCTGGCCTTGGCCTGCTGCATGGCCGGTTACTTTTTCATCAAATGGCTGGTGCGCACACCTTTTGGCATAGCGCTGCAGGGTGTGCGTGACAACCCGCGGCGCATGCAGTCGCTGGGCTTCCATGTGGTGGCGCACCGCGTGGCGGCCTATGCCGTCAGCGGCCTGCTGGCCAGCGTGGGCGGTGTGTTGCTGGTTTGGTACAACGGCTTGATCACCCCCAACTCCATCAGTTCGGGCTGGCTCATCAACGTGCTGGTGATTGCGGTGCTGGGCGGCATGCGCCACCCCATTGGCGCCTTCCTGGGCGCGGCCGTGTATGTGCTGCTGCTGACCTTTGCCATCGACATCATCGACCGCGAGCGTTTCAACCTCGTGATCGGCATCGTGTTCCTCGCCATCGTGCTGTTTTCCCCCGACGGTTTGCTCGGGCTGTGGGCCAAGCTTCGCGCCCGCTACAGCTTGCAACAGGCCAAAACTTCACTTACCAACAGGAGACCACCGTGAACGTGACCAAGCGACTTTTTGCCCGCGCCGCACTCGGCGCTGCCGCAACCATGGCCCTCATGGGCGCTGCCTGGGCCCAGGGCCAGCCGCCCGTGAAGATCGGCCTGCTGGCCACGCTGGAAGGCCCCTTTGCGGCTGGCGGTGCCGACGGCATGCGCGGTGCTGAACTGGCCGTGATGCAGCGCGGTGGCACCGTGGCCGGGCGCAAGATCTAGTTCATCAAGGCCAGCAGCAATGCCACGCCCGACGTGGCCGTGAACGCGGTGCGCAAGCTGGTCGAGCAGGACAAGGTTGACATCATGGTCGGCCCCTTGTCGGGCGGCGAGGGCATTGCGGTCAAGGACTATTCGAAGACCCAGCCCAACATCACCTTCATCAACGGCGCTTCGGGCGCGCAGGCCACCACGCTGGTCAACCCCAGCCCCAATTTCTTCCGCTTCAACACCGAGGGTGCGCAGTGGATGGTGGGCCTGGGCAAAGCGGCCTTGGACAAGGGCTACAAGCGTGTGATGGTCATCGCCGAAGACTACGCTTTCCCCTACAGCCAGGTACAGGGTTTCATGTCCGAGTACTGCAGGTTGGGCGGCAAGGTGCCCCTGAAGGCCTGGGTGCCGCTGGGCGGCAAGGACTATTCGTCCACCATCGCCCGCATACCGAAGGACGTGGACGCACTGCTGGTGGTGCTGGGTGGTGCTGACGCGGTGAACTTCCTGAACCAGTACGAAGCCGCCGGCGGCGACAAACCCATGATGGGCGGCAGCATCACCGTCAGCCAGGACGTGCTGAACTACCGTGGCAAGCGCCGTGATTCCCTGGTGGGCACGATGAGCGCCGGCCCCCTGGCCGACACCTTCGACGGCGCCGACTGGAAAGCCTTTGTGGCCGACTACCAAAAGAACTTCCCGGTGGCCAAGGGCGGCTACCCCAGCCCCAGCCTGTTTGCCTTTGTTTACTACCTGAACATGAAGGCGGCGCTGGACGGCCTGGCAGCTGTGAACGGCGACTTGAGCGGCGGCCAGGCCAAGTACCGCGAGGCGTTGTCCAAGATGGTGCTGAAGGGCCCCACTGGCGAGGTGCGGCTGGACAGCAACCGCCAGGCCATCGGCACCACCTTTGTCACCGAAGTGGTGAAAGACAGCAAGGGCGAGCTGACCACCCGCGTGGTGCGCAAAGTGGACAACGTTGAACAGCTGCTGGGCATGACCCGTGAGCAGTTCAAGATCGGCACGCGCGACGAACCCAGCTGCCCCTGAGCGGCAACGGCCACACCCGCCCCGCTGCACAGCACACACCCACACCCCTACGCGGCACCATGGCTTCCATCACCACGCTGCGCCCACTGCCGGGCGCCCGCACCGCGCCAGCGGGCGGCGTACCTGCGCCAGGGCCGCACGCGCCGCTGGCGTCCAACGACGCACTGGTGCTGGAACAGGTGACACGCGCTTTTGGCGCGTTGAAGGCGGTAGACGGGGTGTCGCTGGCGGTGGAGGCGGGCCAAAAGTATGCGGTGCTGGGCAGCAACGGGGCGGGCAAGACGACGCTGTTCAACGCCATCACCGGCGACTTTCCACCCACCGCCGGACGCATACGTTTTTTTGGCGAGGACATCACCGACTTGCCGCCTTATGAACGCATCAGGAAAGGCCTGCGCCGCACCTACCAAAGCTCGTTGCTGTTTCGTGAGCTGAGCGTGCGCGACAACCTGTTCCTGGCCGTGCGTGGTGTGGCCAACGGGCGTTTTTCGATGCTGCGGCCGCGGCCGTCTTCGGCCTCGCAACAGGCCACTGACGAGCTGCTGCAGCGGGCGCGGCTGTCGCACATCGCCCACGAGGCGGTGGCCAACCTGGCGCATGGCCAGCAGCGTCAGCTGGAAATCGGCATGGCGCTGGCCGGTGCACCACGCCTGATACTGTTTGACGAGCCGGCGGCCGGCCTGTCGCCGGCCGAGCGGCGTGAACTGGTGCTGCTGCTGCAATCGCTGCCGGCACACATGAGTTTTGTGATCATCGAGCACGACCTCGACATCGCGCTGCGCGTGGTGGAAAAGGTGACCGTGATGCACAACGGCCGTGTGCTGAAAACGGGCACACCGGCCGAGATTGAAGGCGATGCACAAGTGCAGGCCATTTACATGGGCGGGCACCACTGATGGCTTTTTGGTCGCGCAACCGCCCCAACGGCGCTGCACCCGCCGCTGGCAAAGGCCCCGTGCTCGAAGTGCAGGGCCTGGACGTCTACTACGGCCGCGCGCATGCGCTGCAGGGCGTCAGCCTGCGCATCGACAGCGGCGTGCTGGGCATCGTGGGCCGCAACGGCATGGGCAAGACCACGCTGTGCAATGCCATCACCGGCTTGGTGCCCGCACTGGGCAGTGTGCGGCTGTTGGGCGACGAGATACGCGGCCTGCCAGCGCACCAGATCACCCAGCGCGGCATCGCTTATGTGCCGCAGGGCCGGCGCGTCTGGCCCAGTTTGACGGTCGACGAAACGCTGAAGCTGGTGGCACGCCAGCGCCGCGAGGTCGACCGCGTGTACAGCCTGTTCCCGCGCTTGGCCGAACGCAAAGGCAATGGCGGCGCGCAGTTGTCGGGTGGTGAACAGCAGATGCTGGCCATCGGCCGCGCCTTGCTGCTGCAGCCGCGCCTGCTGGTGATGGACGAGCCCACCGAGGGCCTGGCGCCGGTGATCGTGGAGCAGGTGGCGCAGGCGCTGAAGGCGCTGGCCGCCGAAGGTGACATTGCGGTGCTGCTGATCGAGCAGAACCTGGGTGTGGCGTTGGATGTGGCCGACCGCATTGGCGTGATGGTCAACGGCCGCATCGCGCAGGAATTGTCTGCCGCCGAACTGGCTGCCGACCGTGAATTGCAAAGCCGCTTGCTGGGTGTGAAAAGTGGCGGTGACGAGGCCGAACAGGCGCCTGCACCTGAAACCCCGCCGCCGTTGGAAGGCGGGGCGCTGGGCGTGGCCTCGGCCCCCGTCTACACCGTGCAGCGGTCTCACGCCAGCGACCCCGCACCCACCATGGACGCGCTGTTGCCCCGGGTGACGCCCAGCGGCTTCAACCGCTGGGGCGCTGGCGGCGGTGCTGCGCCCGGGCGGCCCGACGCGACGGCGCCCGTGCCGTCCAAAACCGACACACCCGCCGCGCGCACCGTGCCGCGTGCTGCCGCCAGTGTGCTGTCGTTCCCGGTGGCCGCCAGCAGCGGGCGTGCCGCTTATGTGGCCGGCACCTTCGACACCAAGGCGCGTGAACTGTTTTACCTGCGGCAGTGCCTGGAAAAACGGGGCCTGCGTGTGGTGACAGTGGACCTGTCCACCAGCGGCAAAACCTCACCGGCCAGCGTGCACCCGCGCGAGGTGGCGCGCCACCACCCGGCCGGTGAAGCGGCGGTGTTCAGCGGCGACCGCGGCAGCGCCGTTACGGGCATGGCGCTGGCCTTTGAACACTTTGTGGCCACGCGGCGCGACCTGGGCGGCATCATCTCGGCGGGGGGCTCGGGTGGCACCTCGCTGGCCACCCCGGCCATGCGGGCGTTGCCCATCGGCCTGCCCAAGGTCATGGTCAGCACCATGGCCAGCGGCGACACACGCCCTTATGTTGGCCCCAGCGACATCTGCATGATGTATTCGGTCACCGACGTGCAGGGCATCAACCGCATCAGCGAAAAAGTGCTGGGCAATGCCGCCCATGCACTGGCGGGCATGATGGAGCACCCGCTGGTGGCACAAGGCACCACCAAGCCGGCGCTGGGCCTGACCATGTTTGGCGTCACCACGCCCTGTGTGCAGGCGGTGACGCAGCGGCTGGCCGATGCCTACGACTGCCTGGTTTTCCACGCCACCGGCGTGGGCGGCCAGAGCATGGAAAAGCTGGCCGAATCGGGCCTGCTGGAGGGTGTGATCGACGTCAGCACCACCGAGGTGGCCGACGAGGTGGGCGGCGGTGTGTTGTCAGCCGGGCCCACGCGGCTGGATGTGTTTGCGCGCCACGCCTTGCCCTATGTGGGCTCGTGTGGCGCGCTGGACATGGTGAACTTCGGCAGCTGGGACAGCGTGCCCGACAAGTTCAAAGGCCGGCGCCTTTACAAACACAACCCCACCGTGACCTTGATGCGCACCACGCCCGACGAGTGCCGGCGCATCGGCGATTTCATCGTGCAAAAGCTCAACGCCATGCGTGGGCCGGTGCGTTTCCTCATCCCCGAAGGCGGCGTTTCGGCCATCGACAAACCCGGTGGGCCCTTCCACGACCCCGAGGCCAACCGCGTGCTGTTTGACGCCATCAGCACCCAGTTCCGCGCCGGGGCCGACAGAAAGCTGCTGCGCCTGCCCCATCACATCAACGATGAAGCCTTTGCCGACGCCCTGGTGGCTGCCTGGCGCGACATCACACCTGCGCAACGCCAGGTGCAGCGCGCCTGAACCGCCGCGCCCAGGCCCACCCGCACAACAAACCCCCTTTTCGAAACAACACTCCCACAAGCACCATGCCCCTGATCCCCCGTCAAGAGTTGCTCACCCGACTGCGCCAGAAAGTGGCGCAAGGCCTGCCCATCATCGGTGGTGGCGCCGGTACCGGCTTGTCAGCCAAGTGCGAAGAGGCCGGCGGCATCGACCTCATCGTCATCTACAACTCGGGCCGCTACCGCATGGCCGGGCGCGGCTCGTTGGCCGGGCTGATGGCCTATGGCAACGCCAACGACATCGTCTGCGAGATGGCGCACGAGGTGCTGCCGGTGGTGAAACACACACCCGTGCTGGCCGGTGTGAACGGCACCGACCCGTTCATGCTGCCCGACGAGTTCTTGCGCCGGCTCATCAGCCTGGGCTTTAGCGGCGTGCAGAACTTTCCCACCGTGGGCCTGATCGACGGCAACTTCCGCGCCAACCTGGAAGAGACCGGCATGGGCTACGCGCTGGAAGTGGAGATGATTGCGCGCGCCCATAGGCTGGACCTGCTGACCACGCCCTATGTCTTCAGCGCCGCAGACGCCAGCGCCATGGCCGGCGCGGGCGCCGACATCGTGGTCTGCCACTTGGGCTTGACCACCGGCGGCAATATCGGCGCCCATACCGCGCTGAAGTTGTCCGACTGCGTGGCACCCATCACCGAATGGGCCGCAGCCGCCAAACGCGTGAACCCCGACGTGCTGGTGCTGTGCCACGGCGGGCCCATCGCCACCCCCGACGACGCGCGTTTCATCCTGCAGCAGTGCCCCGGCATCCACGGCTTTTACGGCGCCAGTTCGATGGAGCGCTTGCCCACCGAGCAGGCGCTGACCGAGACCACGCGGCGCTTCATGCACATCAAGCGTTAAACACGCAGTTCCACCCGACAACTGCACCCGACTACTGCACCCGACTACTGCACCCGACCACCCCAGCCCCTTGCGCAGCAGACGGCAGCACAGGACCAGGAGAGACCCCCATGAGCGGCGCTGAATTTGGCAGTTTTTTACTCGGCTTGATCGTTGTAGCCATCTTTGTGGCCATTGCGGTGTGGCTGCTGCATTGGTTGTACCTGCGCAGCAGCAAAGAACGTGCCTTCGTGCGCACGGGGCTGGGCGGGCAAAAGGTGGTGCTCGACGGCGGCGCTTTTGTGCTGCCCATCGTGCACGACGTGATACCGGTGAACATGAATACGCTGCGCCTGGAGGTCAGCCGCGGGCGCGAGAAGGCCTTGATCACCAAAGACCGCATGCGGGTGGACGTGATTGCCGAGTTTTATGTGCGCGTGGCCGCCAAGCCCGAGAGTGTGGCCGCCGCCGCGCAGACCCTGGGCCTGCGCACGATGGAGCCTGAACAGCTGAAAGAACTGGTGGAAGGCAAGTTCATCGACGCGCTGCGCACGGCGGCCGCCGACATGACGATGGAAGAGCTGCATGAAAAACGCGGCCTGTACGTGAAGCGGGTGCGCGAGGCGGTGGCCGAAGACCTGACGAAAAACGGCCTGGAGCTGGAAAGCGCCAGCCTGACCCAGCTCGACCAAACCGGCATGGAGTTTTTCAACCCCAGCAACGCCTTTGACGCCGAGGGTTTGACGCGCCTGACCGAGCAGATCGAGCGGCGCAAAAAGCAGCGCAACGACGTTGAGCAAGACACGCTGATCGCCATCCGCAACAAAAACCTGGAGGCCGAAAAGCTCAGCCTGGAGATCGACCGCGAGGCCGAGCAGGCGCGCCTGACGCAGCAGCGCGAGGTGGAAATCGCGCGCGCGCGCCAACGCGCCGAACTCACCACCGAGCGGGCGCAGCGTGAACAAGATGCCGAGGGCGCACAGATCGCCGCCAAGCAAGCCATCGAGCAGGCGCGCATCCGCAGCGACCAGAGCCTGGAGCAAGACCGCATCCTGAAAGAACGCACCATCCAGAACGCAGAGATTGAAAGGCGCAAGGCGCTGGAACTGGCCGAGCAGCAGCGTGCCATCGCCGTTGCACGCGAAAGCGAGGCCCTGTCCACCGCGCAAGCCGGCGCCGAAACCGCCCGCGCCCTGGCCGTGGCGGCCGAAGAAAAGGTATTCACAGCGCGTGAGGTGGAAACGGCCGAACGCAAAAAGGCCATCGACATCATCGGTGCACGCCAGGCGGCCGAGCGCGATGCGCTGCGCCTGACGGTGGCCGCCGCTGCCGAAAAAGAAGCCAGCGCCGACCGCGGTTTTGCGCTGCGCGCACAGGCCCAGGCCGACGCCGATGCCGACCGCACACGGGCGCTGGCGATGAAGGTGCGCGCGGAGATCGAGGCCGAGGCGCAGCGCTTGATGAACGACGCCCACAACATGCTGTCGCCCGAGGCGCGCAGCTCGGCGCTGCGGTTGAAGCTGGTGGAAAAGGCCGAGGCCATCATCCGCGAATCGGTGCGGCCGCTGGAGCGCATCGAGGGCATCAAGATCCTGCACGTCGACGGCCTGGGCGGGGGTGGCGGTTCGATATCGGCCGACGGCAGTTCACACGGCGGCGGTGGTTTTGCCGACAACGTCGTCAACTCGGCGCTGCGTTTCCGCGCGCAGGCGCCGCTGGTCGACCAGTTGCTGCGCGAAATTGGCATCGAAGGCGGCGGCGACATCCAGCGCCTGGTGGGCGGCGCCAGCGGCGGGCCAGCGGCCTTGCCGCCGGGGCCGGCCGCAACACCGCTGGCCAGCGACAAGCTTTGACGCACCCCGCCCATGCACCGCATCTACATCAGCAGTGTCATCGACGCCGAAGCCGGCACCGTGTGGTCGCGCATCCGCGACTTCAACGCGCTGCCGCAGTGGCACCCGGGCATCGCCGACAGCCGCATCGAAAACAGCGAACCCAGCGACCGCGTGGGCTGCATACGCCACTTCCACACACGCGACGGCGGCATGATCCGCGAGCGGCTGTTGGCCCTGAGCGACTATGACTACACCTGCAGCTACGAGATTTTGGAAAGCCCGATGGGCGTGGCCAACTACGTGGCCACGCTGAAGCTGACGCCAGTGACCGACGGCAACCGCTGTTTTGCCGAATGGAGCGCCGAATTCGACTGCGCCCCGGGGCGCGAACACGAACTGGCCCAGCTGGTGGGGCAGGGTGTTTTTCAGGGCGGTTTTGACGCCTTGAAGCGGCATTACGCACGGCGTTAGCGCGGCCCGCCTTCTATGCTGCAGCGTGTGGTTCGCTCCACCATCATCGACGCGCCCATCGAGCGCGTGTGGGCGGTGCTGCGCGACTTCAACAGCCACGACCAGTGGCACACGGTGGTGGACAGCAGCCGCATCGAATCGGGCCAGCGGCCCGACCAGGTGGGCTGCGTGCGCAACTTCACGCTGAAAGACGGCCACCACATCCGCGAACAACTGCTGGCGCTGGACGACCGGCAGTACAAAAGCACTTATTGCATCGTCGAGGCTACCGTGCCTTTGCAGCGTTATGTGGCCACGGTGACGCTCAAGCCGGTCACCGACAGCCGGCGCACCTTCTGGCACTGGGAAAGCACCTTCGCCACACCGCCGGGCCGCGAACAAGAGTTGCGCGAGATGGTGGCCACGGGTGTCTACGAAGCCGGTTTTGCCAACCTGCGCCGCCACCTGGACGACGGCGCCGACCGCCGCACCCCGGGCAGCGCGCCGCTGCCGCTGGCGCTGCCCATGGCCGGCCGGCGGGTGGTGGCTGTGCAGTATGGCGGGCCCGAACAGCTGCAGGTGCAGGATGTGGAAGTGCCGGCGCCGGCTGGCGGCGAACTGCGCATTCGGCAGACCGCTGCCGGTGTCAACTACTTTGACGTTTACCTGCGCAAGGGCTGGCTGCCGGGCCTGCTGCCGCCGGGCGGCGCGCCGGGCATGGAAGGTGTGGGCACCGTCGTCAACGTGGGCGCCGGTGTGCACGGTTTTATGCCGGGTGACCGCGTGGCCTATCTGCACCCCGAACCCGGCAGTTATGCCACGCTGCGCAACGTGCCGGCCGCTGCTTGCGTGCAGCTGCCGGCGGCGGTGGACGATGCCGTGGCCGCAGCGCTGCTGCTCAAGGGGCTGACGGCCGACATGCTGATTCGTGATGTGGGCCGCATCGGCCCGGGTACCCGGCTGCTGGTGCACGCTGCGGCCGGCGGTGTGGGCCTGGTGCTGTGCCATTGGGCACGCAGCCTGGGCGCGCGTGTGGTGGGCACCACCTCCAGCGAAGACAAGGCCCGCTTGGCGCGGGCGTACGGTTGTGAAGAGGTGGTGGTGACCGGCGACTACCGCTTTGCAGACGCCGTGAAACGCTGCTTTGCCGGCCCCGATGGTGGCGGCGCCGACGTCATCATTGACGGGCTGGGCGAGGCGGCGCGCGACGAGAACCATGCTGCGCTGGCCCCCTGTGGCCACTGGATCAGCCTGGGGCAGGCCAGTGGCGGCCTGCAGCCGCTGTCGCCCGACTGGCTGGTGGCCAAGTCGCTGAGCTTTTCCCGGCCCGTGGTGTTTGCGCATGTGGCCACAGCGGCGCGCCTGGCCGAGCGCGCGCGCCGCCTGTGGGCCGCGCTCGACACGGGCGCGGTGAAACTGCCCCCCATCGAGCGCTGGTCGCTGGAGGCGGCAGCACGTGCCCACGAGCGGCTGGAAAGCCGCGCCACCAGCGGCGCGCTGGTCATCATGACTTGAGGGGTACAACGACGATGCTGATCGGCATGAATCATTTCACCATCACGGCCGAGAACCGCGAGGCCACGCTGGACTATTACTGCGGCCTGCTCGGCTTGGTGGAAGGCCCGCGCCCCGACCTGGGCTTCCCCGGCGCCTGGCTGTACACGCCGGGTGGTGCGCAGGCTGTTCTGCACCTCTACTGGGACCGGCCGCTGCCCACCACCCGCACCGGCGTCATCGACCACATGGCCTTCACGGCCCAAGACCTGAAAGCCGTGAAGGCGCGCTTTGACGCGCGCGGTTTGAAGTACGACCTGCGCCGGCAAAAGGGCGCCGGCACCTGGCAGTTGTTCAGCTTTGACCCCAACGGTGCCAAGGTGGAACTGGACTTTGACGCCAGCGAGCCTGAACCCGAAC
>JACCDR011769145.1_pt1 | contig 13557 bp, 19 predicted proteins | sample 7446431 | NCBI WGS metagenome assembly JACCDR01 (sample SAMN15323443, study PRJNA562643) | freshwater metagenome | isolation source: river surface water | place: USA:Blue River Watershed | collected 2017-08-17
CGGGGGAGGTAATGTTAGGGTTGAAGTAAAGAGCGATCCTTTTATAACATCCGGGAAAATCACTGGAAAACTAATTATCGGTTCAAATTTTGCGCCTTTTGTTGAAAGCAAAAAAGCCGACAAGCGCCGTTTGATTTACATTAAAGTTAAAACAACCGATGATAATCCAAACTTTTCTATTGAAAAACTGACAACGGAATTCCCTTATTTTCTTAGTTATTGCAATAAGATATACGAAGAAAAGAGAACCCATAAGAGATCAATTCCGGTAAATCAAGATTTACTTGCCGATTTAATTGATGACAATGAAGAAGAAAAGCAGGCTATTTTTGATAAATATTTCAGAACAGGTTCGGAAGATACTTGTTTTATTGAACAATCCGACTTTTACGACATATTGCGTAATGAGTTTAAGAGCAACAAAAATGAAATGGGGCATTTTAAAGACTTTGTTTTCCGGAAGTATCCTATTGTGAAGGCGAGAAGTCACAGAGGACCGCGAATATTCAGGGGAATTTGCCGGAATTTGGGTGCTAAAAATGTGTGGAATTAATCTCGATGGGGGTCCTCTCCCTCATCCGCTCCATGGAGCGCGACACTTGGAAACCATCAAAAACTTCAATGATTTCATAAGCGCTCCCTCGCTCCACCTAAAATGTGTGTATGTGAAAATATATAGGCGTATAGCCTATAAGAGAGAAAACCCCTATACGAGTTTTTGCTCTGCTCCACGGGAGCGGTGGAGCGCACCGGATTCTTTTTTGTTATCGGGATGTTAGGTGTTTTTTTTCACGTGGAGCGGAGGTGGAGCGGCACGTGGAGCGGATTTTTTCGGGTTTGAAAACAACGAATTACCGCTAAATTCATCTTAGTATACTCTCACCGGATGAGTCAAGAAAACAGTTGACTTCTTATTGATCAAAAAGTAAACAACGCCATTTTAACGGAGGTTTTATGATAATTTCTAAAGAGAGAGAAAGTTTTATTACTCAAGAAATGCGAGATTTATGTGGTAGGTGGATTGATTTATGGTTGGAACCAAGTGAGAAGAAGTGGGATTATTTACACAGTTACAAATTAAAGCATTTAGTCGAACGACATTCCGGCGTTTATATCCGCAACGAAGCGGCAATCGTTGTTATGTATGAGAAGGGGTTTAAATTAGAGGCAGCAGATAGAAAAGGAACAAATTTTTGGTTTTACTGTAAGCCCAAGTTTGGAATGAGAAATTTCAATAAATTGATTCGCAATTCTCCCTCAGCAGATGCTTTTAGGTATAAACACAATTTGAAAAACTACAACAACCCCGAGTTTGGCGATGTACACAAATCAGAATCACCAATAACCAAGCTAACTTACATTTTTGCTGACGTTGATTGTATTTTCAATAAAGTTTGATTCTTGTTTTAGCCCACCAGCCGGCAGTTACCCACCGGCTGGATCGACCTAAATTTGAGCTTTATTGTAGTGAGGGATCACCACGGAATATTGCAGCGGCTGTTTATCTAAATTCTATAAACCAGTCAAGCTTTTTGACACGAGAAGAAGCTTAACCAGTACCCCTAAGCGTTGCCTTCTTAGCTAGTCCAATTCCTTCACCGCACCAATAGCACGCGTCAGAATGCGAATTTTGCGCTTCAGGCGGGCTTTCAGGAGCCATGCCCCCCAGTACCGGCAGTAGGCGCTAGCGGCATACTCGCCGTCGATGACAGTTACTTTGATTTTTTGACCTGCTAAGAACTTAAATTTGACTTCCATGGTTAACTCCCTTAGTATTTTACTCATGACTACCTTGATCATAACATTAATTGCTTTAGCGGCTGTATTGTTTTGCGGTTGGGGTCTAGTCCGGTCGTTTAACAGACCGAAAGTTGAGCGTCAAAGGACGGTTCAACAACAGCAGCGGCAAGATTACTTCCGCGATCGATTTAACCGTTTAAGATTGAGAAGAAAACCCAATGATGTTAACAAAATTAATCCTGACTAATTCAGTCAACATTTAACTGTGAAAAAAACGGGCACAAAACGAGATTACCAAGATCCCGTAACTAATCGCTTTAAAAAAGGCAACCCAGGCGGTGGTAGGCCTAAGATGCACCCCGACGATCACGGTATTCAAAAGCTAACTCGCACCGAAGTCAAGACGATCATGAATCGGTTTGCGCAAATGGATATTGATAAACTTGAATCTGTTCTCAAAGACAAGAGCCGGACTGTACTTGAGCACATGGTAGGCCGAGTTTGTTTAGTAGCCATGAAAGAGGGTGATTATCGACGTTTAGACGCATTGCTTGATCGCATGGTCGGCAAAGTTAAAGAAGAAGTCGAGATTAAATTGCCTAAACCGATGATCATTGATAACTTAGAAACAAATCAACAAATGTTACTTGGCGCACAAGAAGTTATTGAGGGCGAGATTGAAAAAGATCACGATTGAATTCTCTGCCAGCAAAGACGACGGCTACAATCAACACATCAAAGATGCAATGCTATGCCTCAATGCGCGGGAATATCAGCGAGTGCTTTGGGATTTCACTGAGTGGCTTAGATCAGAGATTAAGTACAGCGCCCGGCCGTATGAGCCAGTGCGCGAGAAGATATGGGAATTAATTAACGACGCTCGGATTGTGCTAGACTAGATGTAGCTAGACCGAGAACGGCTTAAAGGCTTAGAAGGAGCAAATATGAGTGCTAAAGTATCCGGTTTTTCTTTCATGGTTGAGGTTACGCCTACACTAGACACCAACGCTTACGCGGCTGATGATCAACTTACAGACGTAATGACAATTGATACTGGTGTACGCGATGACAGTCGCCATGCTGGTTACACGATTCAAGATATTACGATTGTTGACGCGGCAAAACAGTCTGATGAGATTGTGATATTCTTTTTCGACGAATCACCGACAGTAGCGAGTTCAAAAAACGCGGCATTGGATATCTCTGACGCTGAAATGCAAGATAAATGCTTAGGCTATGCAACTGTTACAAGCTATGAAGATTTAGCAAATAGTTCGGTAGGCTGTGCGCGTAACGTGGGCTTGATGTGTAAGATCAAAACTGGCGGCGGTAACGGCAAGATTTACGCGATCGCTAAGGTGAATGCAGCCGGCACATTCGCAGCTACTTCACTCACATTCAAATTCAAATTACTCGCAGACTTAGGATAACAAATGGGAAGACGGTATATTGCCACAAGGCGGCCAATGTATTTCGCAGCGGGTAACACGTTTGTTGCCCCATACGATTCACTCACGACAGATATCAAGGCGGCTTATTCGATACGCCGTCTTTTCACTTCCTACACTGGATCGGCTGTTAGGATTCGCCGGACTAGCGATAACGCTGAGAGTGATATCGGATTTACTGCTAGCGGTGATTTTGACACGTCTGCATTTTCCAGTTTCATTGGGGCTGGTCAAGGGTTTGTTACGACTTGGTATGATCAGAGTGGTCAAGGATTGAATATCGTTTCTGCAACGACAACACTGCAACCAGAGTTACAGCTTAATCTACAAAATACACGCCCAGGTTTAGTTTTTACGGCGGCAAACTCGCACCGTCTAGCGCATCCGACAGCGGCAAGTTGGAAGTTTTTACACTATCAACAGTCTACTTTCGGACTTGTACTTCTGGCGAGTGATACTGCACTTAACAAATACGTAATCGCAACTTGTAACAATAATTCGGCTGACGGGTATTATATGTTAGCGGGATCGACGACAGAGGAAATAACAATTTCCGTATCGCGACAAGCAGGCCCGATAACAGCTTCGACTATACTTGTTTCCCATACAAATTCAGCAATTTCAACACCGACAAGAACTGTTTTCTCACAAATTGACGCTGCAAATCCTGTGGGAGCAGATAGGGAATTTACATACAGGAATGGAACTTTAGTTAGTGGTACGAATTCAACAACGGCTGCTGGCCATGATGCCAACCCAAGTTTTGGTTTGCATTTAGGCGGTAGATCGGCTGGTTCTTCGATGTTTGACGGTAGATTTTTCGAAGCTGTTTTTTGGACTGGTACAAAAGAAAGTACATATCGCTTAACTTATGAATCTTCTGCACGCTCATATTACGGTCATTACTGATGTCAACCGACAGAACTTATATCAAGATGCATTCAAGCGACACGGCTTCTTTCTCACTCGAAGTTTATCGCTTAACTCGGCCAACGTCTTTGAATGATGTCGGCTACGTTACGACTACATACTTTGATTCGATTACAAGAGGTGACGGTGAAGCTGTGATTGCATTTGACAAAGACGGTGAGACGATTCCAATTCACGCAAGTGCTGATACAACAAACCTTGCTACTACTTTTGATTCTTTTGTGGCCGACGGCTATTGCACTGGAACAGATAAAACGAATGCCTTAAGCGCAATCAACTCTGCAAAAGGAACGGCTGTTAGCATCCAGACAATTATTCCTGCAACGATGTGGACGAATAGACTTAATGAATCGCAGTATGCGACATGGGCGGCTGAATCATGAAACATGAGAAACCGAACAAAGGTGCAACTGATATATGGTTAACCCCTTTAGATTTAATTAGTCCTCTTGGCGAATTTGATCTAGATCCTTGTGGGGAAATTTATCATAAGACAGCCTCGACAATTTATTGCGAAAACGGTTTAGAAAAAGAGTGGTTTGGAAGAGTTTGGTTAAATCCTCCATATTCTGAAGTAGAGAAGTGGCTAGAAAAATTGGTTGAACATGGTTCAGGAATTTGCTTAGTCTTTGCAAGAATAGATACAAAGTGGGCACAAAAAATAATCCCCTTAGCTGATTCTGTATTTTTCCCAAAAGGTAGAATTTCTTTCTTGCGACCAGATTTGAGTAGAAAAGGAAACGCGGGTGCTCCAAGTATGTTTTTGTCATTTGGTGAGATTCCCAAATGGGAAAATATTTGTGAAGGTTTGGTTTGGAAAATGAGGGGTTGACAATGAAATACATACCAGTAGATAAAAATCAGGCAGAGAACTTGTCAAAAGCTCTCTATAAATTAATGGTGCCAAACGCGCCTTCAAACTATGTCTCTTGTCAGTATTGCGATGTCATAAAGCATGACACGAACGACTTGTGGCTTTTAGCAATGCCTGAATCTGATAACATTCCTGTTCACTTGCAAGCTGATCCCCAACCACTAATTGACTGCCTCACGCCGTTTGTTGCTGGCGGTCAGATTACACAAGCAGAACTTGATGGGATCGTCGAAGCTGTTCAAATGCTAAAGGGAAATACGTTTAATCCTGCTAGCCTTGTGCCTGCTAGTTGGGAGCCGTATGTTATGAATTTCGAACAAGCGCAAATAGCGGGGTATTTTCCGAATGACTAAGTTACTCTTAATCTTATTTCTTGTGGCGTGTTGCGGCGAAAAGATCGACGAAAAAGATTTTCCCGAAGTAGAGGACGTGCATCTATTGCAACTAAAGTTCGACAATGAAGTGAAGAAGCTTAGCGGCTGGCCTAAGGGTGATGACTGCGATAAATTACTTTGGGTGTCTCTTGCAAAATATGCCGGCGTTAAGGATATCGATATCATGTCGGCTCGTGACAGTGACGGCGCATGGCACCGCACGCCAGAACACTCTTGCTACGCTGAGGGACGATCACGCTCAACTATCAGTAACGACATGTTTGTCGGCCTTTTCTTAGTGTTAGACAAAGCTGCATTGAAGCAAATAATTGATTACGGCAAAGCGAAGTATTGGGCTATGGGCAAAGGTGACCCCGGCGCTCATATCATGAAACCGCAAGTGCAAGCGTTACTCGGATTTTTAGCCGGTGAGAAACTCGGCGAGCGTGTACCGCTTGTGTGGTCAGATAAAGATTACGTGCGGCATATTCAAACCCTTATGCTTTATCAGTGGGGAAAGAAATCAGGTTTCCTTTACACGCATGAGCGTAAATTGTTAGAGAGTTATTCGAAGAATGATTATCTACCGAAAGCCGTTCTATTCCGATACAAACCAGATGACAACCTGCCGGCTGAATTGTACGATGTACCTAATGTTCCATCATATGTGCGCGGCCATGAGAGTTACAAGCTAGTGCATTGGTTATTTTCCGTTAAATTAGTTCTGGAGAATTATGACAAGGATAATCGCTGAAATTGGTTCCAACTACAATGACATCGACGATTGTAAAGAATCCATTTTTACAGCCAAAAAGTGCGGAGCATGGGCGGTAAAGTTTCAAAGCTTTTCATCGCAAGAAATGTTCGGCTATGGTGACACAGACCCTAATCTCTCAGACTATGACATCCACGAGTTAAGCGAATGCGCAGCACAAAACGGCATTGAATTCGGCTGTACTTTCTTCACTCCAAAACGGCTTAAACAAAACGCGCATCTTCTTTCCTTTGTGAAAATTGCTAGCAGCAACATGATGGATACACGGCTAATAGAAACCGCACTCGCAACAGATTTACCGGTGTTCATTAATGACGGCGGGCATACGGCAGAGGAACGTAATGCAATTAAAGAGATTTACCCTACGCTGCAATTCCTTTACTGTGTTTCAAGTTACCCAAGCTATTACAACAATTACCGTGATGTTGACTTCGACTATTGCGGCGTGTCAGATCACAGCTTAGAAGTGTTTCCAAGCTACCGGCCAGAGTGGGAGTTTGCAGAAAAGCATGTGAACTTAGTTGCGGCAGAGAATACCGATGATTACATGTTTAATCTGATGGACGAGCACAACTTCGCACTTTATTGCGCTTATTTAAGCGGGAAAAAGATCAAACGGCCGCTGTACAAAGAATCTGAAATGCGAACCAACTGGAATGTACGGCTTGTCGCACTGAAAGATATCAGCCAAGGTGAGAAATTCATTCTCGGTGAAAATTACGACGTGCATCGCTGTGTGGAATGGGAACCGAATTATCTGAATGCAATTAAACCGAGTAAAATACAGGGTAAACTTGCGAAAGAAGATATAAAGGCGTTTCATGCAATTAGATCCGATCAGGTTTAGACCTTGGGGAATCAAACAATCTAAGGCAATTTTCTCGGAAAAACGTATAGTTATTTTCGCTGCGGGTATCCAGAGTGGGAAGTCAACCACCGGCGCTGTCCGTATAAAACAAGCGATGCACCGCTACACTTCAAAAGATGATAACTTCATTGTAACCGCACCAACTTACAAAATAATGCAGCAAGCAACACTCCCGGCATTCATGAAATACATGGAAGGCTACGGACGCTATTCGAAAGTCGATGCGTTGTTTGAAATGTACAACGGCGGAACTTGTTACTTTAGAACTGCAACTGATCCTGATTCTGTTGTCGGTATTACTAATGTACGCTCAATTTGGTCCGACGAATGTGGCTTGTATCCGCTTTATTTTCACGAGAATTTACAGGCGCGTGCGAGTTTTAAGAAAGCGCCGATTTGTTATACTACTTCACCGTATTCACTAAACTGGCTTTATTCCGACTACATTAGACCGATAACGCGTGGCGCGCAACTAGATCATGTCGACTTGATACAATGCACTAGCGCAGAAAATCCATTTTTCCCCAAAGATGAGTACGAATTAAAGCGCAAAACAATGGATCCAAGAAGGTTTAACCAAATTTACGGCGGTGAATTCTACAAACAAGACGGCTTAGTCTATTCTTGCTTCGAAGAAGATGCTCACACAATTGATCCGTTCATACTGCCACCCGGAACTAGATATTTTGCTGGTGTTGACTGGGGTTTTACCAACCCGGCTGTGATTCTAGTTATTGCTGTGACCCCAGACTGGGGAATGTTTGCCGTTGCCGAGTGGTATGCTACTCAAAAAACCATTAGTGAAATGGTGACAATCGCTAAAACAATGCAGTCACATTGGAATATTGAGCGTTTCTATTGCGATCCGAGTGCCCCAGCTAACATCTTAGACTTCAATCGTAACGGATTGACAGCTGTGGAAGCTGATAACGACATCAGAGCCGGCATCGATTCAGTTTACGAAGAAATTAAAGGCGGTAATTTCAGGGTTTTTAGCGGTAAATGCCCACATTTAATCGACGAAATTTCATTATACCACTATCCACAAGACAAGGACATTTTGCCTGACAAAGACGTGAAAGAGTTGTTACCTGTTAAGCAGAATGAACATTGTATGGACAGCCTCAGATATTGCATACACATGCTGAAAAAGACTAGACCGCACAATCAGCGGATTCCTATTGTCGGCGGCACGAAAATGGTACATAATAGTAATCAAGAAATCAACCGGCTCTTGAAGAAAAAAGTAGATTATAACTGGTGAAAAGGATTTTGCCATAATTTACGAGTACAAGTGCTTAAATTGCACACACCAATTTGACGTAATAAAATCTTTCCGAGAAATTGATACAATAGAAACGTGTCAATGTGGATCAACTGAGACTGTTAGGCTTGTGCCTAGCCGTCAATCGATTGATAAAGCATCTGCAGCCGATTGGAACCAAAAGACGTATCAACCGGCAACAGGTAAATACATGACCACAAAAGAACTTCGAAACCATGCCAAAAGACAGGGCTGGGATGAAGTCGGCACTGAATCCGTTGAGAAGATACACAAGAAATTCGAACAAGATCGCGAGAAAAAATCTCAGGATGGCTGGGATAAAGTTCTTTCAACAGATCTAGGCGAGCTAAATGGAAAATAATTTTTCAACTGACAATATAGACATCACACAAGATGAACAGGCGCAACAGACGGTCAAAGCTGTCTTAGACTTATTCAGTCGCGCTAAAAAATACCGCTCACGTTACGATAAAAATTGGCTCCACTACTACAAAATGTTTCGCGGCGATCAGTGGCACAACGTGAGGATGCCTAGCTTTCGGCAGCAAGAAGTAATCAATATGATTTGGCAGACGATTCAAAGTAACGTGCCACTTCAAACTGACGTTAGGCCGCAAATTAGCTTCATTCCAGAAGATCCTAGCGATGTAGCTTTTGCCGAGGTTCTTAATCAGGTATCAGAAGCCGATTGGGAGCGTAATAACTGGTTACAAGTGGTTACTGAGGTAATCCTTGACGGCTATCTTTATGGCACTGGCTTTGGGGAAATGGGTTATGATCCAGACAATGATTATGGTTTGGGAAGCGCTACCTTTAAATCAGAGGATCCATTCTATTGTTACCCTGATCCAGATTGCTCTGATATTAATGATCCAGATTCTTACTCCTTCATAGTGGCGAAACCTGTTTGCACAAAACGACTTAAGCAGAAATATCCGCAATTCGCCGAGAAGATAAAGCCGGACGTTAAAGATTTGATTGCTAGCTCAAAAACTTCGATCAATGACTTTAGAATACGGCAAACAAACTCCGATGTGGATATGCCGGATGTGTCTTTCCTTAGCGGCAGTGAGCGTGCAAACGATAAGACCATGTTAATCACTTGCTACATGAAGCCGCAAGAAACCGAAGAAAAATATGAAGGCGAAGGCGATGAAATCGTCAAAGTCACTAAAAAGGTTTACCCGCGCGGTCGATGTTTAAAGATCGCTAACGGCGTGTTGCTTGAAGAAACTGAATTGCCATTTGAAAACGGTAAATTTCCATTTGCAAAGTATGTAAACTACATTTTGCCGAGAGAGTTTTACGGCGTATCAGAAGTTGAGCAGCTAGAATCGCCTCAAAGAGTTTTCAATAAGATTTTAAACGCTTCGTTAGAAATCCTTAATTTAATGGGAAATCCTATTTGGATTGTGGACACATCTAGCGGGGTTGATCCTGATCACTTAGTTAATCGAACGGGGTTGATAGTTGAAAAAGAACCGGGTTCGGAAGTACGCAGAGAGGCAGGTGTTCAACTTAACCAGTCTGCACTTTCACTTATCGACCGGCTTGAGACTTGGTTTAATAATGTGGCAGGCACACAAGATGTTAGCAGAGGGCAAACGCCAGCCAGTGTTACAGCGGCTAGTGCAATTGAACAACTGCAAGAAGCGGCTAGAACACGAATTAGACAAAAACAGCGAAATTTGGACGTTTTTATTAGAGATGTTGGACGGCAATATGCTGAAATTGTCGTTGAGAAATACACGAAACCGCGAGTTTTCCGAATCACAAATAGCCAAGGATCTACAGAATTTTTTAGATTCAGTGTTGGACGTGATGAATCAGGAATAAACATAGCGACCGTACAGAAATTTGCGCAAGGCGGCTTAGACGGCAACGATGTGGTGCCGAGCGATCCGATGACCTATCCGCTGCAAGCAACTTCATTCGATGTTAAAGTGTCAACAGGTTCTAGCCTTCCATTCTCAACGGCTGAAAAAGAGCAAAAAGCACTTAACTTGTTTGATCGCGGCGTGATTGATGCCGAGGAACTTTTAAAAGTGATCGATTATCCAAATCGTGAAGAAATATTAATGAGAATTAAACAAAATGCGGCGATGGCTGCACAGCAAGGAGCGATACCAAATGGCCAATGAAATGCCAATGGACGGCGAAAATATGATGGAAGGCGAACAGCCTGAGATGGAAGATGAAGGCGAACAACCAGAGGGTGAAGGCGGTAATCCGATTGCTGACATGGCAGCCGGTGTGTTCAAAGCACTTTCAACTTTGAAAAGTTTTATGGTCGCAACTAAAGGCGCACCGCCTGAGGCAACGCAACTTATGGATTCAGCTATTCAGAATTTCCAAGAATCACTTAGCATGATGGCAGGCGGCAGCCAACCTGAAGCCATCCCCGGTGAGGAAGTTCTTAAGCAAGATAGTGCAAAAGTTGTGAAGGGTTCACAGCCGATGCCACAAACAATGCAAAATTACTAGGGGGAAGTAACAATGGCATTTACAGTAACAAAGTTGAGTGACACAGTTTTCGGCAACAAGAGAGTAACAGCATTTTCAGTTTTAGCTGATGCGGCTACACAAGCAATTTCAACAGGCCATCGCTATGTTGATTTCGTGCAAGTTACACCAAAGTCATGCACATCTGCAGCATTCAAAACTAAAATCAACGTCAATGCATCGGGGACGGCAGCAAATGGAACTGTTGCAGTAACCGGCGTTGCATCTGGCGATGAATTTTACATGACAGTTTACGGCAAAAAATAATAAGGAAAAAATCTCATGGATGAGAATCAACCGTTAAATGAAGAGCAAATGTTAGAAGGCATTAAGGAACAACCGGCAGCGCCTGAAGTGGCACAACCGGAAGCGCCGCAATTTACTTTCAAAACATACGACGATTTACTAAAGCACAATGTCAAGTATAAGGCGAACGAGAAGGAAATCGAAGAGCCGCTTGATGTTGTGTTAAAACGAGCAAGCCAGGGCTATAACTACGCTCAACGAATGGCCGAGCTTAAAGCTAATGAGCAAAACTGGCAGAAACAGCTAGAAGAGCACAAATCGTTAGCCGAAAAGTATAAGGACATAGACGAATACGCGCGGCAAAACCCCGGCTGGTTCGATTATTGGAACCAAGCGTATCAAGCTAGAAGTAATTTTAAAGCTGGTAATTCACCTGATCAGAATGGAATTGACGAAAATCAATTGACCGCACTTCTCGAACAGAAATTGCAGCCTTATAAGACCATGCTTGAACAGCAACAGCAAAAAATCATTCAGGAAAAAAATGCGCAAGAAGATGCCGAGCTAGATCGGCAAATCGAAGCGACTAAAAAACAATTTCCTGACATTGATTTCGAAGCTACCGATCCAGAAACCGGCAAAAGTTTATTAACCAGAGTTTACGAGTTGATGGCAAACAATCGAATCAACGACTTTAATCTGGCGTATAAAGTTTTAGACCACGATAGGATTGTGGCGAGACAAATAGAAAAAGCGAAAGCCGATCTTGTGAAGTCAGAACAGGCTAGAAAAAAAGCTGGCTATGTTGACGGCAAACCGGACGGCAAGGTTGAAAATAAACCTGATTTTTCTAAGTTGCGAGGAAATGCGCTTGATGAGGACATGCTAGGATTTTTACAAACAATCAAAAAGAAAGGATAAAGCAATGGCTTTAAGCATTGATCAATTAACGGCTTTAACACACCGTTACATACAACCAAAATTGCACGACAACATTTTTGACTCTAATCCAACTCTCAAAAAGATCATGGATTCTGGATCATACGAATCAATCAGCGGCGGTACTACAATCGACGTACCCCTAAACTACGCGACCACTTCGTCTAGCGGTTGGTACCAAGGTGCGCAAACTCTTAGCACAGCCGACAATGACATGATCACAGCGGCACGCTACCAGTGGTGTAGCCTTTATGCAAACATCACTATTACTCGTGAAGATGAGTTGAAAAACAGTGGCGACGCAGCGGCTGTAAAACTTTTGAAATCAAAAGCACAAATCGCTGAAAAAACCATGAAAGACAACCTTGGAACCGGCATTTTCTCTGACGGGACTAACAGCCTATCAATCGTTGGACTTCGTGACATTGTCGGGGTTGCAGAAACCATCGGCGGAATTTCGCAATCAGAAAATAGTTGGTGGCAAGGTCAAGTTGATTCGTCAACAACTACTCTTTCACTTAGCGCTTTGAATTTAATATTCGAAGATTGCGCAGTTGATAATGAGAGACCTTCATTTGTTGTAACTACTAGAGCAATCTATGGTTATTACTATGATCTTCTGACTCCACAACAAAGATTCACTGACGGCTCTATGGCTAAAGGTGGATTCGAAAGCCTAATGTTTAACGGCGTGGCTCTTTTCAGTGATTCTCATTGCCCAAGCGGCCATGTTTTCATGCCGAACTTGAACGCTCTTAAACTTTACTATCATCCTGAGCAAAACATGATCACTACTGAATTCCAGAAGCCGATCAATCAGGAAGTCAAAGTTGCGCGAGTTCTTTGGATGGGTGCATTAGGATCAACAAACAACCGTTATCACGGTAAACTTTCAGCTATTACAGCTTAATAAAGGGGGCAACATATGGCTTTTTACGGCGATAATCCGATTTTTTACGGATCAGTCAGTATGGTTACAGCTACTATGGGAAGAAATGATGCGGAAGTTGGAACAATCAGACAAGAAGGCGATGAGAAATACATTTTCGTTTACAACACTGGCAACAGCCAAATTTCAGTAGGCAATGCCGCTGTTCTTTCCGCTGTTACCGGCTATTCTGTAACCGTTTCTTCAACTTCTGGTGAAGACATCGGCGTAGGTGTAGTTAAGCACGCTACTTTAACCACTGGAACATACGGTTGGCTACTTGTTCGCGGCTTCGGTTCTGCGAAAATGGGCGCTAACTTCTCTTGTGCCACTGGTGAGTGCTTGGTTTTAGGTGCTGATGGAACTTTCGATCAAAAGTCAAACGTGACTGCTAACATGAACCCAATCGCGAAAGCTATGGGATCTGCAGCGTCCGGTGCGGCTTGTGACGCATTTTTCACATTTTATTAATTGGGAGTGATCGTGAGTAGAGTTAGAACCGTTAAATGCGAATATCAGCCGTATTGTTTATATCCGCCTCAAAGTAGCGAGGAAATGAGAAATCAATCCACGCGAAATGATGATTCGACTATTAACCATTGGCATGATGTTTGGATTCGGAACTTTAAAGCTAATCACGATTATGTA
>JACCDR010556000.1_pt1 | contig 13554 bp, 22 predicted proteins | sample 7446431 | NCBI WGS metagenome assembly JACCDR01 (sample SAMN15323443, study PRJNA562643) | freshwater metagenome | isolation source: river surface water | place: USA:Blue River Watershed | collected 2017-08-17
CGCCACCCTCGCCCGCGTCCCTGTGGCAGCGTGGCCGGGGGAGGAGGTGGAGAGGTTGCGCCACATTCTCAAGATGATCTCGATTGTCGATCAAGGGTGCGGCGGCACGTTGTCGTTTCAACAAATGGCAGAAAGCGCGATGCGACAGGCCGCTGAGGCGCTGGCTGTTCTTGAACGCCTGACCGCTGGCAGCAAGCCCGCCGAGGCGTTGCGCCAATACCCCGACAAAGGCCTAGGCGAGCCTGTCCGCGAATATGAGAACACCGTGGCAGCGATGGTGCGTGAAGCCTTCGCGCCCGCCGAACCCGAATGGATCGACTGGCACGGCGGCGAATGTCCGGTGCCTGCGGGGACGCGGGTGGAGATCAAGTTGAGGAGCGGCGGTTGCTCGGTGACACGACAGCCTGAAGGTTGGGCGTGGGGAAGTTCTGGCAAACCTGAAGCTGGCGACATCATCGCCTACCGCATCCTTGGCGGTGCCGCATGACCGGCCCGAACGAAACGCGGGTGACGCTCAAGCCGTGCCCGTTCTGTAGGGGTGAGGCGCGCTGGGTTGAAGATCACGGGCGGTTTGATGAACCGTTCGGACTGGTTGTCGAGCACGCGGAAGATTGCTTTCTCGGCAACCGAATGATGGCCGAATGGAAGCACATCATCGCCGCATGGAACAATCGAGCCGCCCAATCTGATCTGCTCGCGGCGCTGCGGGAGGCGCGGGGACTGGCGCACGCTGGGAATGGAGCATGGCGAAAGATCATGGAGCACGGCTTCATTCCCGATGCGGCAAGCATTTCTGCTGTGCAGGGCTTTCTTGATCGGTCGGAAGCCTTGATCGCCACCATCGACGCCGCCCTCGCACAGCATGGGGAGGGGTAGGGATGGCTAAGTGCGCGCACTGCGGATGGGACTGGTTCAAGCACACGCACAAGAACCATTGCCCTGTTCAGCCGAAGCGAGGCCCGAACGATCCCAAGCAGAAATTCAAGAGAATGCCCAACCCCCGCCGCACTGGCGATGATATTGGAGAATGATGATGGGAACGACAGCACAGGCTGGAACCCGCAGCTACTATCTGGACAATTGGGCCGATGAATGCGTGCCCTGCGACACGACACTCGAAGCGTGGGCGACATGGCTTTCCAAGGGCGGTGACGCGCAATGGCCTTGCGACGATCCACCGGCTGACGGCGACGTTCTGGAGGCCAGCGCGATCCTATGGAGCGAGGACATCATCGCCCGCTGCGTGAACGGGGAATGGGTTTTGTCGCGCCCGCTGGCGGAAGGCGAGGACTTCGCTGCCATTCGCTACGCCGAGGGCATTGGGTGGTCGTCCGACAACATCGTGATGGAAGGCTTCAGCAACGTGGCGGGCTTCCTCGACGAAGGGGAAACGCTTGAACAGGCGATCATCCGGTGCCTGATTGAGAGCGACGAACATTGCGATGATGTCGAGCATATCGCGGTCGGCAAGAACGAGAGCATGAAGCTGGTCTATCGTGCCAATCCTGCGCGCTTGGAGCCGGTGCAATGACCGCCCGGTTCCACACGAGCCGCCCCGACGCGTGGACGCTGCCGAAGCCGACGCGATGATATTGGAGAATGAGACGATGAAAAAGCATCGCCCGAAAGAGTATCGCATTTTGCAGGACGGCCAGCCCGTCGCTGGCGCAAACAGCCTCACGGAAATTCGGCACTATGCGCTTGTCTATGGGCAGGACGGCCCTGTCACGGTGCAGGTTCGCGAGAACGGACGGTGGCGGAATTACGCCGCACAGGTGGCCGCATGACCCCGCGCCCTTACCAATACCGCCCCAGCGCGGACAGGCTCGGCAACGCGCCTTACGTGCATGGCCCGCTGCAACCCCTTACCCCCGAACCGCGCTCGCTGTTCCGGTGGTTCCGAAAGAAGGTGATGTGATGAGCGAAGAACACGATCCATATTTGCAAGTCGAAGCCTTGGAAGCCGCCCTCACCGCCGCCCATGCCGAGAACGAACGGCTGCGGGCGGCGCTAATCCAATCAGGCCGCGCTGCTGGTGCAGGGCTTTCTGATATTGTCAGCACCGAATTTCTTATGCTGGTGCCCGGCGAAGTGGAAGCGCGCATCGCTACGCTGCGGGCGGAACTGGCGGGGGCGCGAAATCTTGTGAGCCGAGCGCAGATTGTGGGGCAAGAGTTGCCGACGGGATGGCACAAAGACGCGAAAGACTTTTTTGCCGCCCCCGCCGTCGCCATCCGCGCCCTTCAGGAGACCCCCGATGCCTGACATGACCCCCAAGACTGAGATCGAGCGCATCGCGGCGGGGCTGACGAAGGCGGGGCAATCTGCGGTGATTGCCCTGACATCAGACTTCCGGCCCGCTTACGAAATGAACTGCACGAGACAGGCCATTGCAGGCTTGGTTCGCTGGCAGCCCAAACTGATCGAAAGGGAATGGCAGGATGGGTGCGCGCAATGCACTTACTATCGCCTCACTTATCTCGGCCTCGCCCTTCGCGCCCACCTCGCCAACCGGAGTGACGACGATGCGTGATGCGATTGTTGAGGCGATGGCGGTTGCTATCGTCAACGGCGATTGGGATGAACTGCCCGATCTGCACAAGGTTCTTGCGCTCGCACAGGCCCGCAAAGCCCTCTCAGCCCTCGAAGGCATGGGGCTGGTCGTGGGCGTGTGGCGGGATATTGCCAGCGCGCCGAAAGAACGTTGGCAATGGGTGATTGGCAGCGATGGCACACGTGTAGCGCCGATGTGCTGGATGGAGCGCTGCGATGACGACGAGTTTACGGGGTGGTGCGGCGCGTCGGCAACAGATGGCGGGACGCTTTACTGCAACCATGTCCCGCTCGGCTTTGACCCCACCCACTGGCTCCCCCTTCCCGCAGCACCGTCACAAAAGGGAGGCGAGTAATGGAGCGCGCCTATACGGTCGCAGAGATTGATGATCTGCGTAACGCTATGGAAAACCGCTATCTTTGGGGCAATGCGAATGGCCCTATCCTCGATTGCCAAAGCTCGCGCTGCTATCAGGAGTCTGAAAAAATCGCCAGCGTTGAGCAGATGGTTCGCACCGCTATGCTGGCGGGTCTTACTGCACGCGACTATTATGAAGCCGACAAGCGCCCCGCAGCACCGCTCGCCGCTTCGCCGATGCGGGAGGGGGTGTGATGGGCTGGTTTGTCGCAGGGTTAGGGCTAGCTTTCGCCTTTGAGCCGTTCAGCCGAGAATGGATTGGCGGTTTTATCGTTGTAATGGGGATTGCATGGGGCACTCAGGTTGAGATCAAATCCGCCCTTCGAAAGCCCCGCCCATGACCGCCCGCCGATGCAGATAGGAGACCGGCAATGAGCGCATTCCTGAACGAACCCGAAAACGAAGCCAACCGCGTTTTCATTCAATGGAAGGGCACCGACGCTTGCTTTGATTTCCATTGCGATTGCGGCGAGCATTGCCACTTCGACGGGTATTTTGCCTATGTGGTGAAGTGCCCGGCTTGCGGGCAGGAATGGGAAATGCCGTCCTTGCTGGCACCGCGCAAGGTCTGCGAGCATACATACTCAGGCCACACGCCAAAGCTGATGGAAGGCGAAGACGAATAGACCTACCCCTGACTATCCCGCCAAGCCCGTAAGCCTTGCCTGTCGCGCCCGGCTTTGGTATAGGGGTGGACATAGAACCCCGCCTGCCTCTCGATGTGAAAGCTAGGACGCTGGCAAGTAGTGAAGCACACTGCGCGGGGTCACTGTTTTGTCTGCCCACCAATGGCGGGTTTGGCTCATAGGGCGGTTCTTTCGGGAGCCGCCCTTAGCTTTTAGCCACCGCCGAAATACCCCCGCACCCGTTGCAGCTTGTCGGCACAGTCATAGTGCGCCGCCTTGAGCGCCAGCAGGTAGCGCGCAATGGCGCTGTCTCGCGCGTCCACTTCCGGCTTGTTGTATGTCCCGCCGTTGGGTGTAAGCGGTGCCAGCGCGGGGCGTTCGGGCGCATCCTCGCAAGTGAGCCATTCGGCAGGCGGGGGCGGCAGGTTAACCTTTACCGGATCGCCGCAAGCTGTCAGCAGGAAAAGGCTTGCAATGGCTAGGTGTCGCATTTAATCAGTCCTTCTCGTTCCCGTGTGGCCCCGGCGGGACAATAGCCAGAAGGCGCATTCGACGTTTCTGGAAACGGGGCACCATCAAAACAAGCTGTCCAAGCTATTCCCCCCCGCCGCCTCAGCAGCTTCAATAGCCGCAATATCCCGCGCGCGTGTTTCCGCTTCAATCTCGGCACGTTCGGCGGCTGCTTTGTCCTCGCGCGCAATGGCTTTCAGGCTTTCCGCTTCGGCCTTGTCCTGAGCCTCGCGCAATTCTGCTAGCACGGCTTCGCGGCCATCGTGGTAGCGGCTGTTACCGTGCCACCAGAAGGCCAGCAGCACGGCTAGAGCAAGCGCGACAGGCCAGAAACGCTTGGCCAGTGATAGAGCGGCAATCCAAGTCATTCACTTTCCTCCGGCAGTCGCCACTTGGCACGGATCGCGTTAATCACGCTGTTAATCTGAGAACCGATTAGCGCCACCATCACGCCGAGCAATTCCCCTGCCCCGTCTGGCACGCCGAGATACACCACCGCGATAAACCCTATGCACAAGGTCGCCATGCCAAGGCCCGCAATGGAGAACATCCAAAACACCCCGCCTTGGGATAGACGTTGCAGGAAGTGTGCCATTAGGCCATATCCAACGCGCTGGCGGTGACTTCATTGTTCCGACGCAGCCATCCCCGCCCGAACGTGGCAAACGTCCGTAGCTGGCGATAATAGCCCTCGCGCAAGTCGGCATAGCGGCGGATCGTAGCGGGCAAACCATTAGCCTTGATGTATGCCGCCAGCTTGCGCCGCGTCTCAGGGCCAAACTTGCCATCCTGCCCAGCGCCAACCGTCATTTGCAGGTAGCGGATAGCGCGCGCAGGCCCCGCGTTCACACCGAAGTCGAACACGTGCAGGTCAAGGCCCGCAGGCAGTTCAGGGGCGCGCACCTTGTCCCAATAGTTTGCCCGATAGAGCGGTGCCACCATGTCGCGGGTTAGGCTGCGCATCTCTTGTTCGGTGACAGGGCGTTTAACCCATGCCTCCCATACGCGCTGAGTGACACCTAGATTTGTCCGCCCGCCGGGGTCTTTGGGATGATTGACGTATCCGCCCTCATGCTTAAGCACGATTGCGAGTGCTGCGGGGAAGCGGTCAACGGGGGCAGGCTCCATTACCGCCTCGTTTAGCGCCTCATTCGCGGCTTTGATCGTGGGCGGCAGAATGGGCTTTGTAGCGGGCTTGGGGGCAGGCTTTGCACGAGGCGTAACCGCCAGAGTGAGGCCAATCTCTCGAATGCGGTTCCATAGGCTCACTTCGCGTCACCTTTCATCCGTTCCTCGCGCTCCATTTGCGTCGCCACTTCCAAGCGGTCAACGCGCGGGGTCAGCGCCTTCAAGTCACCCCGCACCTCGGCAAGGTCTTTTTCAACCTCATCAAGCCGGTGGTTCGCGGTCGTCATGCCGGTCAGAACGCCAACTCCACCTGTCGCCACGGCGCACAGTATCGCCCATAGATTGTTTTCGATCCACGTCAGAGCGCGACCCTGCCCCCCCGTCATCGAATACGCCCCGTGATAGCAACTGGTGGACGATCACTAGCACGATCCCAGTCACGATAACGTCGCCAAGCGTCATGCCCTGTCCACCCTGCCAGCACTACCCACTGAAACCACCCTATCGCCGTGCAAACCGCGATGAACAATGCGCTATCAGCTTGCGGGGACAGATAAAACCCTAGGTCAAACAATACCATGCAAACGAACAGCGCGCCAATTAGTTTCTGTGCCAAACCGGACGGGCGCGAGACGACAATAGCCGCCGCGATTGCGTCAATGGCAATCCACGCGACTAAATCGGAAGCGTGCCACGCCAGAAAGCTTGCTGCGGACAAGGCAACCCAAGTCCGCAGCATCGGCCTACCGCGCAGCAATGGAGCAATAGCAAACATGGCATAGTTCCAAGCTGTCAGTTCCATTACGGATCGAGCGTGTCGCCATCCGGATCGGGAACGGGAGTGGGCGTAGGGGTAGGCGTGGGGGTCGGAGTAGGCTCCGGCTTTTTCGGCGGGATCGGAGGCGGATTAGGCGGCATTGTCTTTCCTTTCGTGGTTAAGCGTTACGTCAAAGTCACCGATGCGGACGAAACCCAATCGGTCGTTCCCGCCGCGTTGGTCGTGCGCTGCTGGCCCACGATCACATCGCCAATAGTCATTCCGGTTGTATCAAGCACACGGTTGCTGTGCGTGCCCGTTACCGGCGTGCCGTTGCGCAGCCAGCGGAATTCGCGCGAAGTCGGGAACACGCGAACATTGCCCAGCCCCATCGTCAGGAAATACCCAACGGGCGCTGTGCCGTCCGAACTAAAGGCTCGAAAATCAGTAGTCAGCGCGGCATAGACCACTTGCCGAATGACGATTTCCGAAAGGCCGGTATAAGGCACATAGGTGGGGCGGGTGACGGCAGGTGCCCACGGCAGGCGATAGGCCGAAGGGGCAGTCGGAAGCGTCACGCCCGCATCGCCGTTAATCGTCGATGAGGTGAGATTGACCGCCGCGTTTGTTCCGTTTGCGGGCGGGTTGACCGCCTGCGCGCCCGCCAGCACAGTATTCTGCCCGCCTTGCAACTTCAGGGTCGAACCGAAGAAACGGCTCATGCCGAGGATAGGCACATTATCGGTCGAAATGGTCGGATGCACGCCTACGGTGCAGCCTCGCAAGGTCGCATCCTCTGCGCTGATATTGATAGCGTTCGGCGAGATCGTGCGAATGTCGCAGTCCTCCACCAGAACGCGCGTGCTGACACCCGTTCCGAAAGAGCCAATCCCTTGGCCATAGCAATGTTGGTCAAAATTGCTGACCGTTAAATCGGTGCAGCCGTCGCGGAACTGGAACAGGTCGTTGTGTGCCGCGTCATACCACTTACTATTGGCGACCGTTCCATTGGAAGCCCCGTCAATCGGCGCGCTGCCGTTGTTGAACACGCGGATTTTCTCGCCGCGAAAGTGTGCGGTGCGACCGAACCAATCGTCACACACCACGCGGTCGCAGTCGATCCATTGCGAGCTGTCCGCCGTCGCCCATTCGGTGATGACGCTTTGAATGGTGATGTCGCTCGCACCTTGCCCGACAACGCAACTATGCGACTGGCTGAGAAACGCGCCACGGATTGCCAGCTTCGAACACCCGTTGAGGTGGATGCCGTAGCCGGACGGGCCAGACACACCGATAAGGCCGTTGAAGGCAAAGGACGAATAGGTGCCGCCGATAATCTCGGTGTTCAAATCCGCCGCCGTTGCCACCAGTTTAAGCGGCTGCGCCACGGGCAAGATAACGCAAACACCATTGCGGGGCTTGCTCGCCGCCATTGTCCACTCGAACGCCGGAACGGTTTGGGTCAGCGTAATGACCTCGCCGCCCTTTGCAGCCGCCCATGCCGATTGGAGAGCCGCTGCGCTGGTGACGTTGATGAAGTCCGGAGCGCCGCGCGCCTGTGCAGTAAGGGTCATTGGGTCGTCTCCTAAGGCGCGGGGGTCAGGCTAAATTGCAGAGCGCGGCTGTTCACAGCGCCGCTGGTGCGCGTGACCGTTTCGCCCGCAAGCGAACCGGATGCGGCGAAAGCATCGCGCTCGAACACGGCAACGCTGCGGTTGGCCCCCTGATAGGCGCGACGCGTCCAACCACTCGGCATGGAGTAATCCAGTGTCGAAGTGGTCGCGCCAACGCAGGTATAAACGAGACTGTCATTCGCAGGGACGGAGAAGGTCGGCGGGACAGGGTTTGCCGTCAAGCCGGAAATCGTGCTGATGGCACCCCACGAATAGCCGCGCACCGCAACCATGACGATGGTGACGGCTGTAGCGCCCGGCAATGTGAAGTCGTAGCTACTGGTCGTGCCATCCCAAGAGGCAAGAGTACGAACAGCGTGCCCGCTGCCCGTCAAGCGATCTGTCCACCCCGCAGGCGTGCCAATTTCACCCGCCGCCGCACTGGTTGAATAGACGAACAGCAAGTCGCCCGCTTCCGCATCCACGGGCACAGAAACGCTCACAGGCCCGGCAGTGGAGGCACTGGTGGCAGTGGTCGTGCCAACAAAGCCGCTATCGTCAATCGGCAGAATGGGGCCAAAGGGATCGCTGTCAGCCGTTCCCGTAAAGCCGCCGGTCAAAAGCGCCCACACGCGCAGGGTCAACGTCAGGCCAACCACATCCTCAAGCAGAAATTCGCTATCGTTGGTGACAGACTGACGCGCGAGAATGACGTTGTCGCTTTCGTCATAGATCGCCGCTTCAAAGCTGGTTACGTCGCCTTCCCAAAGGCCAAGGTCAAGCGTGACGGTCTGCCCGTCGCGGGGCGTGCCGACAATTTCAGGCGCGGAAATGTTGACGGGGGCGGGCAGGAAGCCCGTCATGGTGCGCGCGCCAACACCTAGAACAATGGAAGGGCCAAGTGTCATGTCTGCACCCAAGTTAGCGTTACGGTAATATCATAGGACGCGGTGGACGACATAGCATCGGTGACAGTTACCCGCCACACCGATACATTCGGATCGCCGCTTGTTACTGTAGCGCTCCAAGTTGGATTAAGCGCGGTATTGTCGCTGATAGTCGGGCTGTCGCCACTTTGCCGTGTCCACGCTTGCGTATAGGGGGCAACGCCGCCGGTGATTGTGGTATTGGGGAGCGCAACGGTCGTCACTGTGCCATCAGGCGTAGGGCCGGAGCGTGTGCGCGATACATTGGACGCAACAACGGCAAGGGGCAAAACCGCCCCCGAACCTGTCATGACAGTGAGGATGCCACTCACGTGACGTTCCCCGATGCAATCCATTCGGTTGCCTTGACCTTAGTAAGAAGGCAGATGCCGCGCTGCAAAACCGTGCGCGTGCCAGTAGTGGCAGTCCCAGCGAGCCGCAGCGTGTCGCTTGTAATTGTCACCGTCTGCGAAGACGCGCTATCATTGTAGAGCATGATAACGGTGCGAACAGGAAAAGCCGTGGTTGCATTGGCAGGAATAGCCCAACCGCCCAAGGTGTTATCCACGCATTGCGCCGCGTTGGCTAGGGTCAAGGTGATCGTGGAGCCGGGGCTTTGCGATGCAGCAGGAACGCCGCGATAGCCAATCGAATTAGCCGCGATGGTGCCGGTGGCGGTTACGGTCACATCCTGATCGAGCGCGGTAATGTCGGTGTTAGCGCCGCTTGCAGCCGCACCTAGAGCCGTGCGAGCCGCCGAAGCTGTGGAGCCGCCTGTCCCGCCATTGGCGACCGGCAGAACGCCCGTAACGTCCGTTGCGAGGTCAACCAGAGAGCCGCCGCCCATGCTATCCAGCACCGCCTGCACGCTAGACCCGCTGGTGGTGCCGATAAAGCCCGCCGCGCTATTGTCGGTAGGGTCAAGGATGATGGTGCGCAGAAAAACCGCTGAACCGGCGCTATTCAGGTAAACATCGCCAAGCTTGGGATTGGCATTCGATACCGTGAAGCCCTGCCCGTTCGTGGTATTCGCAAGGCCAAGCGTGGTGTTGGCATAGATCGGGCCAGTAAATGCCTGCGCAACAACAGCCGCCGCTTCGGCAAGGTCAACTTGCGCTTCGGCAAGGTCAACCTGATCCTCGGCGTTGTTCGCCGATGCAAGCGCCTGAGCCGCTGCCAATTCCGCAGCATCCTTCGCCGCTTCCACGCTGGCCGCGTCGGTGGTGTAGGGGTCAATATCCTCTAGCGGGTCGCCGCCATCAGCAGGCCGCAATCTTACTCGCACCGCAACCGCGTCGTCGAAGTAAACCGCCGGGAAGGCACCGGCGCTATTCGCCACAACGGGGTTAGTCAGGTTGGCCGCAAAGCCCGCATCCGCGTAAAGCTGCACGCGCGTAGTAGTGCCGGAACGGAATACATCGAGCAGCGCGCCCGGTTCAATACCGCCTTGCAGGTTAATGACGGGCCGATAAGGCAAGGTGATAAGTTGAGCCGTCACGCTGTCTTTCCTTTGCTTTCCTGCTATACCCTAAACATGGGCAAATTACTATTGTTTGCCGCCCTTTTTTGGTGGGCGGAATGGTTACTGTGGTTCGCTTGGTTGTTGTTCTTCGGCGGCTAGTCGTCCGGCTGCATTATCATTCAAAGCAACCGGCAAGTTGGCGCGCCATTCATTCACGATAGGCACGGCGCTGCGCATGATAATTTCAGTCATGCGTGCCTCTTGCGGGCTTCCGGGGCGAGTGCGCGATAGTTTGATGAAGCGGTCGCGCATGGCGGGGCTTTCATAGAGGCGAGCCAATAGCCCGCCTACGCCAAGCGTGCCGACACCCCCAACACCGCCGAGCAATTGGGTAGCGCCCACACCCATAACGGCAGGCAAGTTTTGCTCGCCAGTGCGGATATTGGCACCTGCCGCCGATGCCCTACGGGTTGCATCCATGAGGCGGCGCATCCCTTCAATGCCCTGCCTCTCAGCAGGTTCAAAAGCTACACCGATCTTGCCCGAAAGGCGCTCGATGTTGCCAATGAAGCGCTCGACACTAACGCCCTCGGCCCCGTTTGCGTCGTCAAACGCCTTTTGGATAAGAGCCGTCTTGACCTTGGCCTTGCCGGACCTGGGGAGATTGCTGACAAGGCGCTGCATATCGGACACGTTCCCCATATCCTGAAACAGGATGCGATTGACAGCCTCGGGGGTCACATCAGCATCGCGCAGGACATTGCGGAAGCGAGCCGACTTCAATTCACCAGCCATCGCCGCGAGGCCTTCGTTGGAACGCTCCCACTTGACCCGCGCAGCTTTGCCAGCGTTGGCCTCAATGAAATTGCCCATATCGTCGCGCAGGGGCTTGTAGATGGCATTGATAGCCTTTTCACCCTGCCCCTTGATGCGGGCAAGGTTAGGGTCGGTAAACAGTTCCCCGAGCAAACGGCGCTGTTCTTCAACCGTGCGCAGGGAAGCCCCAGCGGTTACTCGTTCGCCAAAACGCTGCAAGCGCTCAATAACGGGTGCAAATTCTTGAGGGTCAATCCCCTGCAATTTGCGGACTTGCTCCGAGATAGCGCGAACCGTGTTAGGTGCGACTGTGAAAGGCTGCTGCACGCCATCAATCACACTATCCTTAGCTTGCGTGAGATTGGTCAACCGACGCGAGCGCTCATTGCCCAAAGTGCGGGCGATATCTTCCGCAGCCTTAGGGCTGTTGTCAAACATCTCACGCCCCACAGTGCCGCCGTAGTCTTGCACAACCTGCTTGACCGCCTCGACGCGGGCTGTCTGTTGTGCAGCGCGGGGGCCGGACATACCGGCAATCGGGATTTTTTCGGGCAACGTCTGCTTGACGAAGCGGCCCATGCCACTTTGCGGCGGCTTAATGTCCGTAGTCTTGACCGGCACACCTCGGCGCTGGCCTTCCGCCACAATCTCGGCGGCATTAGGGATAACCCCGCGAGCCGGTGCAGCGGCGGGGGCAGCGGGAGAAGGCGCGCGGGGCGCAGGACGCGCACCCTTAGGCCCCGGCACAAGAAACCCGCCCGCAAACCGCGCAACGTCACGCTGCGTTTCATAGCCCTGAGGGGCGGGGAGCAGGGCATTAAACACGTTGGCGACCGGCGTGGAGCGCTGCCAACTTTGCTCATTAAGCCTCTCTCGGCGAGCACGAATTTGCTGCGCGCCTACTTGATCGCCAGTAGCTTCTGAGTACGCAGCTCGCCCAGCATCAATAAGGCTGTTAAATGCCACGCTCGGTACGTTCCCAATTGTCAGCGGGAAATCAACCAACGCCTCACCGGCACCTTGCGCGTAACCGATCAAGGTGTTGCCAAGGCTAGTCCCGAGCATTTCTGAAGCACCACCGCCACCGCCAGACGGAGGGGTTTCGTCCGAGACGCGACCAACAAACGGGCCTTCGGAGCCATCATCGTAGAATGTCGGGCCGGTATAATCCTGCCATTCCATAAGCATGTTGCCGTTTTCGTCATACAGGACGCGGCCTTCACTATCGCGGCGGCTTTCATCCGTGACGCGGAAGGAAATTGAGCCATCGCTCTCGACTATTTCTTCGACATCGCGCGGGACAACCTGCCCCCTATTAAGCGGGCTGAATAGCGCTTCCACCGCTTCCGGCTTGTAACCGTTGGCGAGGTAAAATTCCTTTTCCTTTTCAAGCGCATTCTTGACGATCTCGTATCGGCGATCAAGATTAGCCCGAACCTCGCTTGCGGTCATACCCGGCGTGATAGTGGTTTCAGCGTAAGCCTGCTTTTCACCCGGCGTAAGGGTGGCCCCGAACAATTCGTTACGCTCAAGGTTGTCCGTCTTGCGGAAGTCAGACCACCATTGCGCTTGCCCCGGCGTGCCCACCGTGCCGAACATTTCCGGCGTGTAGGACTGCATCGTGTTTTCTAGGCCGCCAAAAACATTCCCCGCGTAATCGTCCTTGAAGGTATCGCGGGCACGCTGCAATGCCACAAGCGCGGCAGTGCCGGGACGAATGGCATTAGCTGCCGAAACAGGAATAGCGCCGCCGTCGCGAGGCTTAGTCGCAGGGCCGCCCGGAATAGGCTCAAGGCTTCCATCAGGCTTGTAACGGTAGCCTGAAGGCGCTTTGTCAGGCTCCGCATTGGGGTCGGCAGGCCCGCCGGGAATAGGCACAAGCCCCCCGTTGCCGTCAAAAGTGTAACCACTCGGCGGCTTGATAGGCTCAGGTTGTTTCGGCCTGCCCTGAATGATCCCCGGCGCGCGAGGCGGGGGTGCTACGGCAGAGCCGTTGTCAAGCTGGAAGCCGGGGGGCAGGTCTTGCGGCATTACATCGGCCTCCAAGCGCCGTTACGGAATACGATACGCTGCCCCGTCGCGGGGTTAGTGGCGGTCTGGCCTTCCATGTAACCACCTTGCGCCGGAGCGCTGCCAGCTTGAAACTGCGACACAGCGCGAGGATCACGGGTATTAACCAGCGTCCCGCCTTCCGGAATAGCCTGATAATCAGGCCGCTCCATGCTGATAAGCTTCTCCGTAAGCTTGGCCTCGGCAACAACCGCCCGCAAAGCCGCGTCTTGTTCGTCCGCAGGCAGATAGGCCAATTCGTTAATCTGGCCCGCAAGGTTGGGGAACCGCTGCGCAAAGGCGATAATCTGCCCGCGCCGTTGTTCATAGGGCACGTTCAACAGTTGCAGCGATGCATTGCCAAACACTTGCGCCTGTTCGGTCGCACGGGCCTTCACCTCGGGATTAAGGGCCTTCCAAGCGTCTAGATTGAAGCGCGCCAGTTCGTCACCCGCCGCCTCGTCACCGGATAGCCATTTGCCCGTCAAGTCTTGCGTTTGCTGTTCGCGTGCGGCCTTTTGCGCTGCCGCCTGCTGCCCGGCCTCAAACTCGGCCTGCTGCTGCGCCAAAGCTTGATCCCGCTGCGCCATAAGCGCGTTCTGCTGCTGGTTCTGGCGCGCAATCTGCCCAAGCTGCAAACCCGTCTGAAGGGCGTTCTGAAACCCGCCCGATGCACCCGGCCCCCACATATCAGCG
>JACCDR010093506.1_pt1 | contig 13553 bp, 6 predicted proteins | sample 7446431 | NCBI WGS metagenome assembly JACCDR01 (sample SAMN15323443, study PRJNA562643) | freshwater metagenome | isolation source: river surface water | place: USA:Blue River Watershed | collected 2017-08-17
CCCGCGTGTTCGCGGCCTTTGCATCGCGATATTCCTTCCGTGCCGCCAGTTCTTCGGCAGACTGCCCGCCTTCCATCGGATAAGCCTTGCCAGCCTTGCGCGGGTTCGGCTTCAGTGCGTTGCGGTCGGGCGGGAGAACCTCAACGCCAGGAGCGATGCGGACCTTGCCGTATCCGGGAGGCTTCTTCGCCGGAGGCGCTTTCGGCCCGTTCCCTCCACCGAAGCCAGCTTGAGCGGGGGGGGGCTTCAGCTTGTTGCCCACAGGCGGGACCTTGCCCATGCGACGGGCTCCAGCGCCAAACGCTGCCCCGCCGATACCGCCAGTGATAGCGCCACCAAGCGCACCAGCCGCACGTTCAGACGCGCTCACAACACCATCGTCGTCCGTGTCACGCGCGAAGGTTCCACCAGCAATCGCTCCACCTGCTGTGCCGTAGCCAGTGGCGTTGTCTGCAAATGACATAAGCGCCTGACCGCCAAGCGCCTGCTTCTTTAGTGCAGGGGTGATGGGGAGGGAGTGCCAGACCTGCTCTTGCGGAAGCTCTGCCGCAGTGAGTTGCTCGCGTGGAACGCCTTGGCGTCCGCGCATGTTCGTGTGCTCAATCGTCGTCTGCCCAACCTGCGCGCCGTACTTCTTGCCCAGCTTGTTGGCTTCGTTGACGAGGATTTTGTCGTAGAAGGCACGCATGCCTTCGCCGCCGACGTTGAAGCCCTCGCCCTTGATATCAAACCATCCTTCTTTGTTGGGCTTTGTATCGGCACCTTGCACAAGTCGATCACCAACTTCGCGCCCAAACATTTCGCGCATCTCGTCCGCGCTCATGGCCTTTTGGCCGTAGTCAGACCAGCCATCGCGATTGCGGAAAATGGCTTGCCCGTCCTTGCCCTCAAGATAGACCATATAGCGTCCATCGCTTTGGCGAAGCGCGGAAACCTGATTGACCTTGTGGCTCAGATTGAACCGCTCCACCGGCACCTGCCCCGGCACCCACGCGATTTCATCAAAGCCGTTCTCAGCCGCCCAGCGGATCATGCGCTTGAGAGAGAGTGCAGCCCATGCGTTGTTCTTGAAGGGGGCGTTGGGGACACCTTTCGCCATGGGTGAGTCAGAGAATGATCGCCGCGCTTCAGCCAACGCCTGTTCTGCTGTATCGCCGCTAACGTACCCGATCTCCCGTCCGCCCTGAATGACAGACCAGTTATCGCCTTCCTCTGCGGGCGGGCGAACTTCAAGCGGCTGAGGCTTGTCGGAAGCGTACCCCTTATCCCTCCCCGCCTGATGCCAGTCGCTCTGGATTTCCTCGATGGCGAGAACGCGCTTGCCGTCCGCAGTCGTGCGCTCCTTGAAGCGGATATGGGCGAGGACGTTGGGCTCGTCCCAATGGGAGGATTTGTACGGGCTGGATGCTATCGCGCGCTCAACTTCAGCACGCTGAGCATCCGTCATCGGGTCGCCCTTTTTCAGCCCCATACGCTTCAGCGCGGCACCCGGCGAATCCTCTGGCAACTTCAGCAGCAGCTCGCGGTAGTTCTCTCCTCCGGGGAGGGTGTAGGAGGACCACTTGGTGTTTTCGCTATTGCGAGCCTGATTGCCTTGTTGCTCAAGTCGCGAAATCTGCCTGTCGAGCGCATTCATGCGCGCGGCATTCGCAATTTCCTCCGGCGTCTTCGGCTCATACTTCGAGCGATTGCCCTGCATAAACCACTCATGCAGTCTATCGTTCTCTTCGATCAGGGGAAGCAATTCCCGCTGAATGGCCTCCTGCCTTGCGAGAGCATCGCCAGTCGCAGCGCCCTTCACCGTCTCCTCAATTTTCACCCCGTTGTTATTGAGGTAGTCTGACACCTGCTGCTTCGTGACGGGGCCAGTCTGCATGTCCAGCCAGTCGTTCACGCCGGTCCATTCGATCTCTTCAGCCTTCACGCCCGGAGAGTTCGCAAGCGTCGCCTTCCACTGAGCAGCGGGGGCTTTCGTGGTGGAGCCGCGATCAACCGCACGGGACAGCTCAGAATAGAACGCTGGCGCCACTTCCTCATCCATAGGGAGCTTTGAGCCTCCGAAGCCGTTCTTCACTGGCGGCTTCTTCGGAGCGCCGGACGGCTTCACCGTGGGGGATGGGCGCTCTCCGGGGAGAAGGTCATCCGGTTTCTGTTTTGAAACCATCGATCCCGGAACTGCGTCAAATGCAGTCGGATTGCGCAGAGTTCCGATCCGGTAGGCAAACCGCTTGTTGACGCCCGCAAGCGTCTCCAACGCGGGTTCAACATTGTAGCCTGCGCGCCGCAGAATATCGACGCCCATCTGCCACGTCTCATCTTTGATGGCATCGAGGTCCATGCGCGGCGACTCTGCCGGCCACCCACGGATCTTGCCAAACAGGTTGGACACGTAAGACTTGGCCGCTTGGTTGGCCTCCACCATATCCAGGTGCGTCGGTATCGGGCCATTCGGATTTGGCGCTTGCTCCGTAAGGTCGTGAAAGCGCTTCATGTACTCTGCTGGAGAGGTCGCCTTCAGGAGTTCGCCTTCCTCACCCATGCCGAGAAATCTGCCGGGCTCCCCTCGCGCGATCTGTTCCAGTTGTTCGACACGAGCCGGTCGGATCTTCGTGCCCGCGCCATTGTTGGCGTAAAATTCTTCTTCGCTGATTGATTTCTTTGGCGCAGCAGGCGCAGGCTTCGCCGGCCCAGACTTCAGCGCGTTGCCTGCGGGCCTGGGCTTGCCCTTGGCGAGCTTGGCCGCGCCTCCGAATGTCACGCCACCAACGCCTGCGCCGATGAGAGCGCCACGAACAGGGTTCTCCTTGTCCGCCATCGCGCCAGCCGATCCACCCGCCAGGATTCCCAGCGGGGTCATGCCTGCAAAGCCTGCATCACCGGGAGGAATGCGCGGTGCTCCACGAGGTCCAACAGCCGGAGGCGGTTTGCCACCCGTGCGCAGAGCGTTGCCGCCACGCGGGCCAGCAGGCGGGGGCTTGATCTGCGACCGCGCATTGCGGACACCGGCACGACGAGCGCCGAACGCTGCACCGCCGACACCGCCCGCGACAGCGCCCTGCATGGGGTCTTGTCCGGTAGCGGATGCTGCACCCGCGCCAACGCCTGCGCCGATGGCAGCGTCACGCGCCACGGCTCCGGCATAGTCGCCCATGCTGGGACCGCGAGGCCCACGAATCTGCTCGGCAATGTCTGGACGGCGCGAGCGGAAGAAGAAGTCCGCAAGCTGCTCGGTTTCCTGCCCTGAGAGCTGCTTGCCGCGCTTCCAGAGGTTGTAGAGACCGCGCGCTGACGCCGCCGTGAGAAGCAGCGGGGCCGCAACTGCACCTGCCGGGGTGAACGCTGATGCACCACCAGCTGCCGCCAGCGATCCGGTGATGTTGTCGATGACGTTGCGCTCGCCGCCGAGCGGGTCGCCATAGATGTTCTTGGCGTTCTTCACCGCCTCCTGGTTCGGAGCCGTGCGCGGACCAAAGTTCGGGTGGATCGAGCGGACGCGATCTGTACGGGTCGAGGCCGCCCGGATGGCGTCGGCCATCTGCTTGCCCTTGGCCCCGAATGCTTTCTCCAGCGCGTTCAGGACAGGCTGCTCAGACAGGCGCGTGAGGTTCGGCGTCGAGAGCGCATCCGGTTGGTCCAGTTCCTCCGGACTCAGCGTTTCGTGCTTCTTGCGCAAAGCCTGCTGGATCTGCGTCGTCATCCCGCTTTCAAGGGCGGCCTGCTGTGCCGGCGAAAGGTCGTTCTTCGCCTTGATCCACTCATCCAGCGCCACGTCATTGTTGGCGATGCGGAAGAACGATTCCGGCAGGTACACCGCTTCCTCGGCGCCCATGATGTCGCCATACTGCTTGCGCACATCGCGATAGCCGGGAACAGCTTCCTCGATGTAGTGCAGCAGGCCGAAGCCACGCTTGTCGGGATTCAGCGCATTGGCGCGGACCTTGGAGCCACCGCGCAGCCGGATCAGTTCTTCGGCTGCCGTGCGTGCAACCACGTCACCGCTGGAGAGCCCTTCGCGGATCGCCCGGCCATAGGCGGACTGGAGCGTGTGGCCAACCTGCGTCGGGTAAAGCGTCGTCAGCGTCTTCCACAGCTCGGGCGTATAGCGCAGCGGGCGACCTTCAGCGACAAGGCGGGCAACCTCCGGGCTGTTCTGTTCCAGCAGTTGCAGGAACCTGCCGCCCCGCTCCCGCATGTCCTTGGCGATGTCCAGCATGACACGGCTGCGGACCCACTCGGGAACCTCGGCCATGATTTCCGGGCGTTGCAGGTACTGCGTCAGGTCTTCAAGCGCGCCGTTGATCTTCTGGATATGCGCGGCCTTGTTCGCGCCACGCATCCGATTGACGTTCGGCCCATACGGGTTCGCCGGATCAAGCAGGCTGTTGTATCGGCCCGACAGGTCGCGGCGCGTCGTCTCCAGCGCAGCCAGCGCATCCGTCGCCGGTTGCCCGAACAGGCTCTGCGCCGTGGAGTCGATGAACTCGCCCTCGGATTTGATCTGCGTCCCGACGTTGTCGTCCATCACCTGGTTGGGAGCACCCTTGCGCGGGTCTTTCGGGATGGTGATGGCCCAATCCCGGCCCATGGCCTGCAGGTTGGCCTTGAGGCGCGGGAACTGCTGCCCAAACCGACGAACCAGTTCAAACTCGTACATGCTGTTCTGGCCGGGCGGCAGGTCATTGAGGCTGCGGATGGCGGCTTCCGCCTGCTGGCGATCCATTCCCGAGTTCTGGAACGCACGCCACAGGGCTTCCCGGGCCTTGCGGTCCATGGCGTTGACGGCCTGCTCTGCGGGTCCAAGCGTTACAGGCGTCAGCGTGCCCGGTGGAGGCGTTTGCGCGGCTTGAGCCACAGGAACGCCCGGAGGATTGCCAGCCGCACCAGCGGCCACCGGAGGCCCGCCAACAGGGGGTTGCGGTGGGATCGGGGGAGCGGTTGCAGTCTGGACGGGTGCGGGAGGCTGGGCAGCGGCCTGCGCTGCGGCTTGGGGCTGGACCGGAGGGGCGGGAGCCGGGCGTGTCGGCGGGACGGTATCAGGCTCATCAAACGTTATTCTATACGCTTCGTCCGTCGATCCTGCCGGCATGTCATCCCATGCGCTCTGCAACGCCTGACGCGCAGACGCAATCTGCTGCGGGTCTCCTGAGGCCAGCGCGGCACGCTCATCCTGAACAAGCTTGCGCCACTTGGCTTCCAGTTCCGGCGTCCACTGCGGCTGCTCGGCCCCATCCCGCGCCATGATCCTGCGGATTTGCGCGACAGTGGCAGGATCAGCATTGGGCGGCATCATGCCAGACGCCGGAGCCCTGCCACGCAGCATGTTGCCCGCGTTGTCAACGCCCTTGAGCACGCCATAGCCAAGGCCGCTGAGAAGCAGGTCTTCGCCCGCGTTCTTCATCATCGAGACGGCTGTGGAATCGCCCTCACGGCTGCGGAGCATATCGGCTGCACCACCAATGACCGGGGTGTCGCTGGCGATCATGTTTGACAGGTTCGGAGTTCCAGCTTCCGTCGTCAGGCCCAGCGCCGCCGCATCCTTGGCGCCCATGGCGACTGCGCCGCCGAACGGGCTTGCTTGTCCGATGGGAATACGCGCCGCTGCAATCTGGCCAGCGATGCGCGGAATGACGCCAGCGTCCGATGACAGCAAGCCGCCTTCATCCACAATCGCGTTCTGGTCGAACAGCGAAATGCGCGGGGCGACGGATTGCTCGCGGCCCGGGTCGAACTGGTTGAGAACAGCGTTCCTCGCTTCGGTTCCAACCGCCATGAGGTTGTTCGTCATGTTCTGGACGCCTTGGCCGAGGCCGTGGCCAACGTTGATCGGAGCACCCACAATCGTGCGGAGGCTTTCGTTCTGCTGGAACGGCGCGGCAAGGTCGCCCGCTACATCGCCAGCAAAGTTCTCCAACGGGCTACGCTCGCGGTTCGCTTCATTGCGGGCCGCCACTTGGTTGCGGTAGTATTCCTGCGCTTCGGGCTTCTGGGCTTGCGCAAGCACGTCCGGCCAGTATTCCTCAGTCCACGTTCCGCCAGTCGGGTCCCGCAGGACCATCTTCTGGTCTTGGCCGCGCTGAAACGAGAAGCCAGCCGGAAGGTTGATCGCAGGCGCTGCGCCGGGACGCATCGACGCCTCTGCCAAAGGCGCACCCATCGCCCCGCTTCTGGGGTCAAAGTCCATCCCACCCTCATCGGTCGCGGTGGGCAGACTTTTTGGCAGCTTTACGAAGCTGTCTCCGCTCTCCCACGAACGCAGGGCGAGCCGATCATCCAGATTGGTCGAGCCTTTACGGGCGCGCTCCACGGCGGCCAACTGTTCCGGCTTCCACCCTTCGCGCTGGGCTCGCGTCCGGGGAGCAAGCCCCATGGCTGTGATGCCTGCGCCAGATTGCGGGGGCTTGTAGTCCGCCTGCATGTTGTGCAGACGATCCGCGAACGCTGTGGCATTGTCCGGCGTGTCGAAGACGCCGAGATGGCGGCCGGTCTTGCGGTATTGGTCAATCGCCTCCTGATCGCTCATCACGCGGCCATCTTCGGAGACGGTCGGGATCAGCACCTCGCCCTTGTCCGTCCCAATCGACATGCTGCGGACTGACGAGATCGAGCCGTCTGCGTTCTTGACCTGCGGACGATTGGCCGTGTTGATGTTGCCAACCTGCCGGATGCCGGGGCCAGACACAGGGCCAGACTTCAGCTGCTCCGGTCCATAGCCAGCGCCGATGAGCGCCGACGCTCCACCGGCGCCAACGATGCCCATGCCTGCGCCGTTGGAGGCCATCGGAGCCGGGGGCGCTTTTGCAGCAGGCGCCATGGACGCTGGCGGGGCTTTGGCTGTAGGAGCCGGCGCGGCGGGCTGCTGGCTGTCCATCGCCTTGATGGCAGCCGCCAGACGGCGCGCAGCGTCAGCGTCACCCGCCGCATCCGCATTGCGGAGCGCGTTAGCTAGTTCGTCTCTTGTGGGCATTTACTGTCCGTACTTCTTGAGAAGGTCGGAGATGTCGTCTTGTGCCGGTGGTGCGCCGCGCTGTTGGCCGCCGCCGAACATGCTGCCGAAGAACTGGCTCGCTGCGTCCAGCATGTTGGGCTGGCCCTGCGGTGTTTGCACGGCCCCCGGCATCGACGCGCCGCCCGATTCCTGCTCGTACACTTTGACGAGCGCATCCATCGCAGCCTTGAACTCATTGGCCGCCGCCATAGCGGAAGCCTTGTCCTGCCTGCGATCGGTGAGGCGCTGGACAGCAGCCATGACGCGCTTGCCTTCGTTGTCCGACAGCGGACCCGTGCCGCGCATCTTGGCGACACCGGCAAGGAATGCTTCGCCGCCAATCTGGTTGAGCATCGCCATCGAGTTCAGCTCGTCCTGGTTCATGACGTTCTCAGGCTTCGCGTTGCCCATCGTCGGAACCGGACCAAGCCATGACGTGCCATAGAGCCCTTCAAAGCCCTTCGACCCGAGGAATTGATCAACTCGGCTCATGCCGTCTTTCAGGCTGGCGATGTTGATCTGCTTCTGGCGATCCGTTTCTTCTTTCTTGGCCGCGTCTGCTTGCGTCTGGCGATCAATCTGGAATTGCTGGTAAGGCGTCAGCGTGCCGCCCGATCCTTCGGGCTTCGGCGGGTTGAGTTGACGCCAGCGATCCATGGCGCCCGGAATGTCCTCCCATTTGCCCGTCTGGGCATTCCACTGCATCGTGCCGTCCATTGCCGTTTCTGGCGCTTTGGGCTCAACCGGCTTCTGCGGGTCGCTGTAATCGCCAAGTACCTGAAACGTGCGCGGGTCCACGAGCCTGTTGTTGATGGTCAACGGGTCAACGGGCTTCGGAGCCATCGACTGAGCAACGCCATAGGCCGCCATGGGATCTTGCCCCGATGCCGCCAGCGCCTCGAAAATCCTGCGCTGCGGGGAGGCTTGTGCCGGCGCAACCATAGCGCCCGGCGTCGTCGTCGCTTCGCCTGCGTCTCCGAATGTGGTTTTCGCCCCGCTGGAAATGGCCGGTGAATCGCCCGGAAGTGTCCCGCTCAGGGTCTGGGCAAGCTGTGCGTATTTCTGCTTCTGCACATCCCCGTAGGCGCTCTCAGCCTTGTCGGCCTTGTCCATCGCGCCACGGGCAATGAACGCCTTGCCGAGCTGGGCAGCGCCTTCCCAGAAGGACTTCGGCCCCGTGTCCAGCGCGCCTTCCTGAAGCATTTCAGCAAGACGGCGGGAGCGGTCCACTTTTGCGCGCTCGGGGTCGTACCCCTGATAGCCCTGATAACCGGTAGCCATTTTTACTTGTGCTCGTTATCATTCCCGCGTTTTAGCGCAGGGGTTGGTCAATGAAGTATCTGGTTGGTTTGGGTCTGCTTGTGGTCGCGTCGTGCACTGCTGGCCCTGAAAAGTTCACCACGCCGGATGGGCAGCAAGCCGTCCTTGTGAATTGCTCAGGCAAGTTCACGTCAATGACCGCCTGCTATGCGCAGGCTCGCGAAATCTGTAAGGGCGACTATGTTTCGTTGAAAGAAAACGAGTACACGCGCGGATTCAAATCGATCCGTGAAATGCAATTCACTTGCAAGAATTAGCCGCCTAGCCCGAGAAGCCCCGCGCTGCCCAAACCAAAGAGACCGCCATACAAGGCATTCTGTTGCCCCACCCTCGTCTGGTAGTTCTGCATCTGCTGGCCAAAATTGGAATTTACCAGTCCCGCCACATCAGTCGTCTGGACCTGCCCCGGCTGGTAGGTCTGGTAATTCGGCGTATTCACCTGCGACTGCGAGAGCAGCGCGTTCAAGCGATTGATCGGCTCGTTGGCCGCGCTGGTCCGCTCCTGCAGAAGCTGCGCACGGGCTGCGCTGTCCAGCCCTGCCATGCGGGATTGTTCCTGCCCGCCCGCAAGCACAGCCTGCATCCGTGCGTCGTTCTCGGTCATGCCCTGGTTCTGCATGGCGCGATCATACGCCGCTGATCCAATGCGGATGCCACGGTTGGCAAGGTCCGTCTCACGGCTCGCCCGCGCCCGATCCAACTGCGGGTTGAGGCGCGAGTAAATCGCATCCTCCACAGCCTTGCGCGAGGCTTCGTAGCCGCCTGAACCAGCAAGCTCTGGCAGGTTGTCGTAGCTGACCTGCTGGCCTGCCGTGCTTTCGATCTGGCCGGAAAGCAGCTTGGCGATGTCCGCCATGTTCTGCGTCGCCGCGTTGGTGGTGTCGTACCGTTGCTGGGCTGCATCGGAAAGCTGCGTGACCGCCTCGAAACGAGGGACCGCCTTGCCGGTGGTCGGGTCGATGTACTCGCCTACCTGGTTGTAGGTGAGGCTTCCATCGGGGCCACGCTGGTTGACCATGCCGCCCGCGTTGGTCGCGTTGTAGGCGTCAATCGTGGCGCCAGTCTGAGCCTTGGCGGTCTCAGTTGGGCTTGGGGGCGTGGGAGCCTTGGGCTTCGACATAGTATCTGCTCTGCTTCCAATCGGTGTCAGTCAGCGTCCAGAAGACCCCATCCTCGTTGCGCCCGAAAAGTCGGGGTACATCGAAGCGGGTGAACCCGTATTTGCTCAGTTGCCTGTGAAGCCGGACGTTGCTGACACTGTTGCGCGTCTGGATCATCTGGCAGTTGATCGTGTTGAAGGCGTAGGAGAACAACTCGTGCAGGATCGCCCGCGTCATCCATTTCGGCGTCAATGAAGCGCCCGAAAACTCAATCGTCCCCGCGTGGGGGTTCCAGCCATGCCACGCCCATCCGGCGACCAGCAGGCCATCCTTGTTGATGACCCCGACGCAGAGACTTGCGCCGAAGCCGTCAGGGCAGCCCGGAACACGCTCAGCGATGAATTTCTCCACCGCCGCGTCATGCCCGTAGAGCAGCCTCAAATGATCACGCCGCCAGTTTCAACGGAAACGTCTATCGCCATGAGTTCGACATCTGGCGATGGCGTAACCCCCATCGTGATTTGAAGCTGCAGCGCGTGCGTGAACCCTGCCCCGGTGATGCTGACCCAGCGCGTTGAGGTCACGCTCTCCGACGAGGTCGCGTCCCATTCCGCTTCATCCCAGATCGCGCTGTCCCATTCGTCCACCGTGAAGTCGGCCACGGAGGAAGGCGGGCTTGGGAAGCTCTGCGCGTAGTCCGTCGAGGCGGACAGCTTCGGCGTGAACGGCTTGGAGCCCCGGAACGTCGCCCTTGCCTGCTTCAGCGTCTTGTATTGCCCCATGGCTTTGAAGTGGTCGAAGTGCATCGCCATCTGGCAGACATAGACCGTGCCGGCATCGCTCCCCCCGGTATTGGCCTGCATGATCTTGCCATCAGACGTGCCGAAGTAGAGCAGCCCGCTATGCACCGCCAGCGAGCGGGTATCCCAGCCGGTGAACCGGGCCCATGCGCCGGTTTCCATGTTGATCACGAAGCAGCGCGCAGGCGTGGTCGATGCGCTCACCACCGGCAGGCCGATAACCGCCAGGTTCTCATCGTCCCACTTCTCGACATCCCACGGCAGCGATTGCCGCGCGACAGCCTCAGTCCGCCAGTCCGGTTCGATGTTGCGCGAGACCGCCGCAAGGGACAGCGCCGCAGGGTCTTTGTTGAGCGCCTGAGACAGCGGGACCATGCCGTCCAGCGTGGCAATGACAAGGTCGCCGCCTGCCCGCATCCATGCGTTCTTGCCCAGCGGCTTGCCGCCGAGAACATAGCGGCCCTCCAGCGAGAAGGCGGTCGGGTCTGACGGGTCCGTGCCGCCGTAGATCGCAACCTCGCCCTCGGTGGACACGAACACGCACTTGTCGTCCGCGCCATCGCCGGCATCGATCGACCATGTTGCCCCGAACAGCAGCGAGCCGCCATTCTGGAACACGCCCGCCAGCGTATGATCGGAGGCAGCGCCCGCGATGCTATCCACCGCGAGATACCATGCCTTCATCGTTCCGCCCTGAACGAAAAACAGGCGGTTCTTCCAGACCCAGCAATGGCTCAGCGTCGAAGTGGTGACGCCCGTAATGGCGTCCGCGCTCACTCCCGTAACAGCCAGCCAGTTGGTCCCGTCATAGCGGCGCAGCGAGTCCGTGCCATTGGCCGCGAACAGGTAGTTTCCGCCGCTCGTCTCGAATTGCGTGGTCGAGTAATAGCCGCCCGTCTGGCCCGTCACATCCTCGGTCGGGGTCGAGGTGATATTCCAGATGCTGCCCTCGTCCGCTGCGAACAGCTTGGAGACGCCAGAGATGCGATAGACGAACAGGCTGGTGACGGGATCGGCCCCGATGTCCGCGAACTCGATCAGGCCGCCACGAGCCTTGATGCCGGTCTGCGTCGGTATCCAGTTGTCCAGAACCAGCGCAGCGCCAGGAGACGCCGCCGACAGGTTCATGTTCGTGACCCAGCCACGCACCGGGCTTGGGAATGTCTTGGTCGCCGCAGAGGATCGCGCCTGCGGTGGGACAGCAGCCCGGCGAAATCCCTGCCTCATGTGGTCGGCACGCTACCGGGATAAGCCAGCGTCACGCCGCGCGGCATCCGCATCCGGCCTTGGGCGATGATGGTCGCGCCCTTGTCGCGGGCGATCAGCTTCTCCTTGGCAATCTCGTAATCGTTGAGCTGCTCGGCATACGGGTTCCCGTGGTCCATCTTCCAGACATAGATGATGGCCAAGGCCAGCAGGTCTTCATCCAGCCGGAAATAGTCGGTATCCAGCGTGAACGCGGACTTGGCCGTTCCCGATGCAGGCTCCACAAGCGCCGTGCTCTGGTAGAAGTGGCGGATGATCTCGGCAGACTGAAGCGCCGGCTTGAAGTGGATCTGCCCGCCGAAGATGATCCATGAGCGGTGCGCGGTCGTGATGTCCTGAACGTCGATGCCAAGCCACTCGTCATCCGAGCGGATTTTGACCAGCGTGCATTTGGTGTCCGAGGACCAGAGCCGCGTATCGTCCGGCATCCAGTTGTAGTCATCCGGCAGGTCGAAATCCTCTTCCGACCCGTCGCCCGTATAGCTGGCTTGCACTTTGAGCTTCTGCCACGTATGCGCGCGGGAGATCATGCGGACGCACTTGTTCACCGTGGCCTTCAGTTCCAGCTGCGTCCTGTCAGTGCCCGAGAATACCGCAGAGGGGATTTCCACACCGATGAACGGGCAGACGCGTTCCTGTAGCAGCGTCAGGATCGGGGTTGTCCCGGGGCCACCGAGCGCCGTGGTGGTGGTCTGCGTGATCGAGACAAGCCCTGCCCCGTCCGTGACCCAGACGCCCTGCCATGCCTCCTTGGCCTCGGCATCTGTGATATTCGCAACGTCGCCTTCATCAAGATACGTCGTGAAGTTGGTTGCGGATGCAGTGCCGCTGCCTTGGAGCAGGTAAAGACGGTTCGCATCTGTGTTGGCAAACGCGATGCTGCTGCGGGCGAAGTTCGCCGCAACAAGCTGCGTGCTCGACGTGGTCGAATTGACCTGCGTGACTGTGGTTGTCATGCGTTATCCGCAAAATAGAGCATGTTCCACTTGGCCGCCGTAGCGTCGTAGCGGAACGCGATTTCATCAGCGACGTTGGAGAGCGTGCGATCAGCGCCGCAGACGATGTTACCGGTGCCGTTCTTGAACGTCGGGTCACGCCCTGAGTTTACCGACCTGAACCGGACGATCTGGTCCTGAATACCGCCGTTGATCGTGTCGATGTCGTCGGTTGCGGCTGCCGCTTCCGTGTCAACAAGATGGTTTTCAAAGATCGCAGCAATGACGCCCGAGGCAATCGTCAGCGTCTCGCGGTCGCTGGTCGCGGTGTACTCGTTGACGATGCCGCGCACGTTGTCGATGCGGCACTGAAGCGAACCGGCTTCGATGGTGACGAAGTAGCTGAGTGCCGAGCCCGAGACGGTCGCCGTGCCGCCCTCGAAACGGACAAACCGCGTTGTAAACCCGGCGATGTCCTGAATGCTGACAAAATGCGTTCCTGCCGGTTCAATATAGCGGCAGCTCTCGAATTGCGCGTCCGCCGCAGACACCAGCACGCACGAGCGCGCGGCAACGTTACCAGATCCGGTGCCCGCAAACGCGCACCCAATCGCGACGATCTGCTCGCCGCGCAGGAAGTGGCAGCTTTCATAGGTGGAGTACAGCTTGCCGCTCGTGAGGCCGTTCCGGTAGCCCTCAAAGTTGGTCAGGACCAGCCTGTAAGGCGCGTTGGTTGAGTCGCTCGGATGGCCGCAGGCAATGCCATAGCCGCCCGAGTCCACAGCGCGGCAGTCCGTCATGCTGATGATGCCGGGACGGCCAAGGTTCGACCGGCTGGCCAGCGTGCCATCATCGATGTGGAAGCCGTGACGCGCGTTGTCCTTGACCGCCACGCGCTCCATCGTGAGCGTGGCAATCTCCCCGCAGACATGAATCCCGTCGTCCACCTGGTCGCGAACAACGATGTCTTCAAGGTGGACGCGGACAATTGCTGCCGCGCCGCCCGTGTCCGCCGTCGCAATCATGATGCCGCAGACGGTATTGTCACCCGTTGAGGTAGACCCAGCTATACGCGCAGCCGACGCGCCAACGTTGAACCCGCGCAGCTTGGTATCTGACGCACGAACCAGGATCACCGGCTCTGTCG
>JACCDR011619379.1_pt1 | contig 13552 bp, 32 predicted proteins | sample 7446431 | NCBI WGS metagenome assembly JACCDR01 (sample SAMN15323443, study PRJNA562643) | freshwater metagenome | isolation source: river surface water | place: USA:Blue River Watershed | collected 2017-08-17
AGAAGCATTTAACGACGGTAGGAGTACGGATATCGATGGAGCCCCGAAAAATGTTGAGCGGAGCGTAGCCGCGATCCGTATTTACCCCCACCGGGAAATCACTTTTTCTATACCCAGCGCAACATCGGCCGAAAATCGTCCCGGCGGTTGGGATCAGGGACTCCGGCTCGGCAGCTCCGGACAACGAGCGGAGCGAGTCGGGGAGGCTCAATCAAGATCATCTAGCCCGTCCGACTCGCTCCGCTCGTTGATAAGGGCCCCGAACCGGCTCTCGAACGGACCTATCAAGATCATCTAGCCCTCCGGCCACCCGCCGAAGGCCAGCGGGCCTGAAGGCTGTCGATATCTACATCAACGCTCCGTATAGCAAAACCGGCTCCGGACTGTTTTCGGCCCGGGTTGAACTCCGAAATTCTCACGCTGCGTATAAATCGTCCACATCGTGGGAAGGGGAGCTAAGGTATCCTCCGCGTAGCGGGGCGGCCACGCCCTGACGAGAGAGAGGGCTGATGGGCCAGGCATCGGTGTTCGGGTTTCCTCCGGTCGTCACCGCGGCCGACGTCGTCGGGTGGAACGCCGCCGACGAGTTTCACCGGTACGAGCTGAGCCTGGGAGGGGTCCTGTCGGTGGCGCCGGTACCTGGCGGGGAGCACGCCAAGATCGCCTCGCAGCTCATGTTTTGGTTGGCGGACTCGATCAGCCCCCGGACGCTGGTCCGGCAGAACGTCGGGATCTGGGTCACGAGTCAGGGCCGGGTCGGCTACCGGGTTCCAGATCTGGTCGTGGTTCGGGATGACGACGCGGACGAGTCGAACCTGAACGGGGACCTGGTCCGGTTGGCGGTCGAGATCGCGTCGGAGTCGACGGAGGCGACCGACCTGGGGGCGAAGGTCACCGAGTACGCCCTGGCCGGCGTGGAGCGGTACTGGACGGTCACCCGCGGGCCGCAGCCGAGGGTGACCAGGCGGGTGCTCCAGGACGACGGGACCTACCGGGCCGAGAAGGACTACCCCTTGGCCTGGATGCTGGCCCAGACCGACGCGACCGCCATGCTGTGGCCCGACCACTGACGCCTCCCACCATCGGGTGACCTATCTGGCGGAGCCCGGTGGTCCTGATGGAATTGACGACATGAGCGCGCAGCCGGTCCGGAGCGGACCCGAGTTCGACCGTCGGGTGGCCCAGTACGTCGCTCGGATCGAGCGGACCATTGCTAAACACGAGTTCGCGGTCCAGGGCGTCTTCCCGACGGTCGAGGACACGATGCGGCGGAAGGCCGAGGGACGGCCGGTCCCGGCGCCGTTCGCGTACACGATCGGGATGACGGGCAAGGGCCTGCCCGAGTTGGCGGTCTCCGGGCTGGACCAGGAGACGATGGCGGTGATCCTCAACCTGGCTGGGGAGGTCCATCAGGTCAACGAGATCCTGGTCGGGTCCGAGCTGCCTCTGCCGCTCATGACCGAGGTGCGGATGCGGATTATCGACGCGCCCGAGATCGTGGCCGGGATCGCCCAGGCCGTCTACCCCGACTCCGATCTCCAGTTCCGGCAGGTGGTCTGGCCCGACGACGACGGTCGGTATCCGGGGGAGCCGGGGCACGACGCGAAGACGTTCCGGCAGGACATCTTCGGCGGGAAGCGGTGGTGGCTGCCGTGAGGCTCTCCGACGTCCTGGCCCTCATGGGCGTGCCGGCCGACGTGGCGACGGCGGTGGGGGCGGAGAAGGGCAACCCGGTGGTGTTCTTATCCGTCCCGATCCTGGGCCAGGTCGAGATCGCGCCGGTGATGATGGTCAGCAGCGACAGGACCGAGGCCGGCGACGCGATGCTGATCCTGGTCGGGGACTGATGACCTGGCCCGAGCCCGCCCTCTACGGCAAGCGGGAGTCCAAGATGGCGGACGGCTGTCGGTGGTTGCTGGTGACGGGCGGCTACGACTGGGACCCGCCGGCCAAGCTCGACGGGATGGACCTGTTGGCCCCGACGGTCCTGGACGCGATCTACTCCGCGGTGAACCTCCACAAGGGCGGTGGCGCGCAGTCTCGGGTCGCCCGGATGATGGGGCTGCGGCCGACGTCGATCAGTCAGGCGTTCAAGCTCAAGCGTCCGCCGACGATCGGCGACGAGGGAATGACCGCTCTGGTCCGCTACCTGCTGGAGGAGGGGCGATGAGGATCTCTGACGTCCTGACGTCCTGGGGCGTCTCGCCGGAAGCGCAGGCCATGGTCCTGGCGAAGCTGGGGGACCAGGAGGTCGACGAGCCCCTGGAGCTGGCCCTCGACGAGGACCGGTGGGCGGCGAAGATCCTGTCCGGTCCCGAGTCCGGCCGGGGCTACATCTTCTGGTTCGGGGACAAGGAGAAGGTCGGTCACCTGACGGCGACGGACACGACCCTCAACGATCACGAGGCGATCGACCCGGAGGTTGGCAATGGTTGACGAGCGGGGGTCCGAGGTCCGCCACGATCACCGGCCGGTCCGGGTCGAGCCGTCCTACGCGCGGCTGGCGATGCGGACCCTGGAGATCCTGGCGCCGCTGTCGTACCCGATCGCGCCCCGGGACGGGGACTGTCTCAAGTGGGCGCCGCAGGTGACGATCGCCCTCACCGAGGCGGGTATCGAGGCGGAGACGATCAACGTCGCTGGCTACCTCCCCGGGGACGTGATCGCGTTCATCCACGTTGTCACCTTGATCGACGGGGTCCTGATCGTCGACTACACGGCGCGGCAGTTCCGGACCGACTTCCCCGAGCGGTGGGTGACGCCGGTCGACCAGTATCTTCTCCGGTTGACAAGCGTCATGGGGTTGCGGCGGGCCGCGATCTGGCCGGAGGCCAAGGGATGACCGGCTGCCCCTACGACCCGACCGAGATGGCGGGTCAGCCGATCGGGATGTTCCACTGCCCGGTCTGCGGCTGCATGGTCCTGGCCGGCAGGCCACATCCGTTGTGCGATATCGACTTCTGCCCCGACTACGGGCAGGTCATTGACTATTCAGCGTTGGAGGGTCGGTCGTGAGCGATGACGAGTCCGAACAGGACGAAGCCCGGGAGTACGTCGAGGACATGTGGGAGCGGCAGGCGTCGGCCCAGCAGCTTCTCGTGATCCTGGCCCAGCTCAAGCTTCTCCGGTTGCGGGAAAGGGTATCGACCGGGGAGGCGGCCCGTCGGTTCGGGATCTCCCAGGACGCCTACGAGAGGATTGAGTCCGGGCGGACCGATCCGACCATCGTTCAGCTCCAGGTCGCGTTCAGGATCTTCGGCGCCCGGCTGGAGTTTCGGGTGTTCCCCCAGTGAATGAGGTCGTCGAGGTCGACCCGCTCGGGTTCGTCAGCCTCCGGAGCCTGGGCTGGCACCGACGGTATTGGGCCAGCGTCGAGGTCGACGGCGTCATCGTCCTTCGGCCGGACCCGGACTCGATCGACCACGAGCTGTTCGAGCAGCACCACCAGTACGCCGTCAGTCAGGAGCTGGCCGACAATCTCAGGGCGGCCGAGGAAGGATCACCGTGAGGCGGACTCTCATCCTGTTGATCGCCGCGACGCTGGTGCTGACCGCGTGCGGATCGTCAACCACCACGATCAGCAAGGCCGAGTTCGAGGCGGCCGGCAAGGACTGGCCGTTCACCGCCGATGAGGCGGAGCTGGCCTGCGATCCGGCGGACGGGATCACCGCCACGATCGACGGGGTCGTCTACGCCGTCAACGGGACGGCCAAGGCGACCAAGAAGTACAAGGACGCCCTCGACGTCTGGGTCAGGACTCCCTCCGGCGGCCGGGTCGACTTCCGCGACATCATCAACGAGGGCCTGGCCCTGTGCCAGTGACGCCGTGACCGACCAGCTTCCCCGCATCACCCAGGCGACCCTGGCCGTGCTCCGGGTGTTCCTCGCCGACACCGACACCGAACGGTTCGGACTGGAGATCGTCAGGCTGACCGGTCTGCCCTCCGGGACCATCCACCCGATCCTCCAACGGCTCCAGGGCCAACGGTGGCTCCGGTCCCGGTGGGAGCCCGCACGGACCGCGCTGGGAGAGGGTCGGCCCCGCCGCCGGTACTTCCGGCTCACTCCCGACGGCGAGGAGTACGCCCGGCTGGTCATGCGGTGAGCGAGTTCGACGTCGAGGCGTTCCTGGCCGAGGCCGCCCAGGAGAACCAGGTGGTCAACCAGGTCCGCGGCCGGTTCCAACGTCGTCACGTCGCCCGGCAGATCGCCGACCCTGATCACGATCCAAGCAGTTGCTGGTGCTGCTGCGATGACTGCGAAGACCCGCTCTGATCCGGGGCGACCAGGGTCAGGATCGATTGCACGGTCACGAGATAGCGCCGGCCGACCCGGATGATCCGGCACGGGAACTCCTCGGCCTTGGCCAGCGCGTACGCCTTCGTCCGGCCGATCCTCAGGATCTTGGCCGCCGTCGCTACGTCGGTGGTGGCGCCGAGGGCGCGGATGGCGTCAGGAGTCCAGACAGTCATAGACAGCATTGAACGTGACGGTCCGAACCTCCGGGATCGCCCACCTGAGGGTCACCCGTCCGGGAGGATGACGTCATGAACTTCGACGTCAACTCCCTCGTCGGCAAGCCGGTCGTCCTCGAAACGGACGGCGTCGAGCCCCGGATCGTCGGCCAGGTCGAGGCGGTCCAGGTGATGGAGGAGGGCATCTGGTTCACCTGCACCTGGTCGACCACGCCCGACTTCGCCGCCCGGTGGTTTTTCGGCAACCCCGGACCGCTCGGCACCTGGTAGTCCTTGACGATCGTCAACCCTGACCGTTCGGCTGACTCTATAGCTGTCTTACGTGTCTTACGCTAGAGTCATGAGCGCGAGCGAGTGGAAGTACCGGATCAGCGACGAGGTCGAGGCCGACTTCGAGGCCCACGGCATCAGCCGGGCCGAGGTCGACAACGTCCTGCGCTCTGACGTGAGCGACCCCGTCTGGTTCGGTGACTCGCTGGTGTTCATCATCGGCTACACCGGCCGCCTGTTCATCGTCGTCCGGTGCGATGTGCCGATCCGTGGCCTGATGTTCGGCGTGGTCACCGAGGTCCGCGTGTGGAAGGAGTAGGGATGGGTGCACAGGAGCCGACCGGCTTCCCGGCCGTAGGCGCAAGTGATGAGGAGTGGTTCAGCTACTTCGCAAGCTGGACCAGCGAGGCCGACTTCGAGGCGTTCTTCGCCGTCGGCCGTGGCCGGGACGAGTTCATGCGCTACGTCCAGTCCCGGGGTGGCAACGTCCGGTTCCCGGAGCCGGATTCGGCCAAGCGGATGGTTTCGATCACTGTTCGGGTCCCGGCTGACCTGCTGGCGTTGGTCGACGACGAGGCCACGACCGTCAAGGGCGGCCGATCCGAGATCGTCCGGGCCGCGCTCAACGACCGCTACGTGGCCCGGCTGGAGGCCCGGCTCGCCATCCAGGACGTCGCGGCGTGACCGTCACCGTCGACCTTCCGACGGCCTACGCCGAGAAGCTAGCCGCACGGGCCGAGCAGGCAGGGGTGGAGCCCTCCGCCTATGCAGCGACGGTGCTGATCCGAGATCTCGACGAGCCGGACATGTTCGTGTCGGTTGGCGCGGTGCGTCAGGCGCTCGACGAGCTGGTGCGGAGGTACGCCGCGTGATCACCGTCCTCTACATCCCGTCCGAGAACGACGCTGCCATCGAGGATCGGCGGATCGAGTCCGGCTTCGAGGGTCTGAGCGAGCTGATCGGGGGTGACATCGAGATGGTTCTCACGACCTTCGACCGGATCGTCGCCTACTGCGACGAGAACGGGAAGCTGCGCGACCTGCCGGTCAACCGGGTCGCCACGTTGCTTGCCATGAGGTTGGGCTGGAAGCCCCGTAACGACGTCCTCGTCGGACCGGTTGTCTTCTGTGGCATCAACGACGAGGGAGAGGACACCGACGTGCCCGAACGAGTGAAGCTGGAGCTGGCCGTCCTGGCGCAGGCCCGGTCCATTGTGGATGACGCGGTCGGCTGACCGACATGGACAACAACATCGTGACGCTCATCGGGTCGATGGCGTCGCTCGCCGCTGCGGTGTCCGCCTGGTACGCGCTGTCGATGGCTTGGCGCGCCCGCCGCAAGGCCGAGGCTGCCCTCCTGGAGGCCACTCGGGTGGCGGACCTGAGCGAAAGGTCGCTCAAGTTGATGCAGGAGCACGTCGCCAAGACCATCGCCAAGGACGAGGCGGACGCCGCCGGCGAGTAGCCGTGACCACCATCGGGGGACTGGCGTTGAACCCGGCGTGGCGGACACACTGGACAAGGCTGCGGACGACCCCGGGTCGGTAGAGATCTGCCGCCGGCAGGGCCTGCATCGTTGGGGAGCGCCGTCGATCGGCCCGTACGGGTGGGTCGACGGCCTCGTCACCCGGCGGTGTGTACGCGCCGGATGTTGGCGGATGCGGGAAGTCTTGATGCGCCAAGGTCGTGCCGTTCGTACCACGTACATGGACACGCCGATCCCGCGCTGGAGTTCCTCTTGATCCCACGTTACGAACGCTTCCTCCGATGGACCTGCGGAGAGCGTGTCCGTCCCCTGTGGATGGCCATCGCCGGCATCGCCGTCTGCCACGTGGTCTTCACCCTCGTGTCGATCTACCAGCACGAGATCGGGCTGCTGGCCTACCCGGTGATGGTGATCGCGTGGCTCGGCATCTACCGCAGCGCCTGCTGGCTCAGCTTCCACATCGGCCGCCGGCACTGGCGTCGGCTGTCCCACCAGCTCTACAACATGTGGGTCCAACTGCCGTGCTACCCGGCCTTCGCCGTCTCCCACGTCAACGGCGACATGCTGTTCAAACGGCCGCTGCCCGGTACCAAGGTGTGCGAGTGCGGTGAGCATCCGGCCGACTTCCAGGTCGAACGGCACTCCCACCCCCAGGTGAAGCCGATCTTGGAGGGCCAGCTCGGGCAGGACCATCCGGTCGCGGCCCAGATCTACACCTTGTACCGCCGGGACCCGACCGTCCTGCTGCGCGAGCAGGTCCGGATGATGCGCAAGGGCCACAGCCACGTCGAGTGCGATCCCGAGCCGGTCGCCACCAGCCGGTGGTGGGAGTGGTGGAACCGCCGGCAGCTCGGCCGTCGTCCCTCCCTGACCGAGCTGGACGAGCTGCACACGGTCATGACCGCGGTGGCCCTGTTCGAGGTAGGCCGGTCGACATGAGCGACGACCTGCCCCCGTTCGACTGCAACATCTGCCGTCGGGTGAGACCGTTCGACATCATCAGTGTCATGCCGTTCTTTCTCAACCGCCCGGACATCGCACCCGAATATCAGATTTGTTTGAATGTCAGATATTGCAACGACACACCGGAATGCATTGCCGCAGTTGAAGAATACGGCGCACGGAAACAATTGGGTTCAGCCGAGATTGTGCGAGGTCATGCATGAATCCCGTTTATGTTGAGCTACCAATTATTGTCGGCGGCTTTCTTTCATTCGTGTTGATATTCACGGCCGGGTTCGGTGTCGGGAAGGTCGTCGGGCGTAAGCAGGAGGTGGAGCGGGGCGACGCCGCCCGCAAGGCCATCCAGAGCGAGTACGTGTGCGGCTGTGAACACCACTACGCCCTCCACGATCCCGTTACCGGCCAGTGCCGGGGTCAGGACACCCACCACGGCCGGATCGCCCAGGTGATCTTCGACGGCAACGGGGAGGCGGTGCGCCGGGCCTCCAACAATGAGCCGAAGGTTGTCATGGACTTCCCCGACTGCCGCTGCCAGCGCTACTCGGGCAACCTTCCGCCGGAGGTCATCCTCGGGTCAGCCGGCTTCGGCGCCCCGGACGCGATCGGCGCGGGCAGCGGCTATGTGCGCGGCCGAGGCCCGGACAGCGTCGAGTTTGTCCCGCCAGCCGTCGCCGATGGCGAGCCGGGCCTTAACCGCGGCTGAGGCCGCCTCGGGGTCGGTGCCGTCGTAGTGGACCACTACACGCCCGTCAGCGCCTCCAGTACGCTCCAGGACGGCGTGGCGGGTACCTCGGCTGCGGTGCTTGAGGTCGACCTGGGCCAGCCGGCCCCAGCGTCCGTTCCACCAGTAGCCGTGGGTCGTCCACCCGTCGTCATCCATGACGGCATCGTACGTCTGTTCGAGGGGGTGTGGGATGGACCGGTTCGACGCCGTGCTGTCCGCCACGGTCTACCGCGTGACCGGGCCGGATCTGCCGCCGGCGCACGTCCTCCGCCATCTGGTCGATGACGGCCAGGTCTACCAGGCCGGTCGGGATGACACGTCGTTCTACATCGAGGTCTGCACCCGGCACGCCGACCCGGACGACTGCGACGCCGACTGTGTCAACGACACCGCGACGTTCAAGGTCCACATCCACGCCGCCGGCCTGTTCACGTGAGTGACAAGGTCGCCGACCCGGCCACCCGCACCATCCGGGTCTGCTCCCGGCCGTGTTCGACCTGCGTCATCTTCCCCGACGACCGGATGCACCTCGACGAATCGCGCCGCACATCATTCATCCAGGAAGCACTCGACCGCGACGGCTATATCATCTGTCACCAGACGCTCAATGGTCCGCAGGCGATGTGTCGCGGATTCGTGAATGCGCATCGCGGTGAAACATTTCCGTTGCGCCTCATCGACAATCTCCCCGATCTTGTCGAACATTTTGATCCGCCGGAGAAATAGAAATGACCGAGCCTTTCATTGACCGTGCCATTCCCGGATTACCGGAGAATCCCGAGGACGTGAAAGCTCTCGCCGATCACGTCGCCGGTCGCGTCAGCTCGTTCATGGAGCAGTACGCCGCCGGCATCGGGATCACCGAACCCGCCGTCATCGCGTTGACCCGCCGCGCCGGCTGGTTCGCCGTCCTGCGCGCCTTCGGCTGCACCTGCCGCGACCACTCCGACGCCGGTGCCGTCTACGCCGAAGAACTCTGGTGCACGATGCACCACCGCGCCCCGCTCCCTCCTGAGTAGACACAGCGCAACCGGACCTCACGGATCGGTATAAGGGACGACACGACACTCGTCGTGGTCGTTATCCGCTACTATGCCCGATTCGCCGCGTACCGTTGGTGCACCATCAACGTCACGCGCAGAGGAGCCTCCCGTGGTGGCCGCCACTAAGCCCCGATCCCGTCGCAAGGCCGAACCGAAGCAGGAGATCGTCGAAACCCCAATACCGTCCGAAGAGGACAGTGGTTGGGGGGACACGGTCGACGGCGTCGCGGTCGTCGAGGTCGAGCCGATCGCCTCGAATCTCGCCCGCAACCCCGGCAAGTCCGGGGTGACCCTGCGGATCAACCGACTCACCCTCGCCGACGGGACCTACCGGTTCGGCTGCGCCGACTGCGACTTCGTCGGCGCGCAGCGCGGTGACGTCCAGGGCCACCGGCAGCGTGATCACGCCCCGCCCCGCCGGCCCGGCCGCGGCGTGAGCACCGAACTCATGGGGCTCACGTTCAAAGAGGTCGTCGCCCTGGCTGAGGCCGCGCTGACGATGGAGGACACGGTGACCCAGTTGGAGGAGTCCGTCACCCACTGGCGCGACCGGGCCCTGGCCGCCGAACGGCGCAGCAACGCGATCGAGAACACGTTCAACCGACTCTTCGACAACAAGTAGGAACGCCATGCCGCGCAGGAAACTCAAGACGAACTTCCACATCGACGTCGACTCCCGGACCAAGGACATGTCCCTTGACGCGCTGCGGTGCCGGTCCTTTGGCCACTCCTGGGAGGAGGCACCGACCCCGTACTCACGCCGTGTCGAACTGGCCGCCCAGGGCCAGATGGAGGAGATCCTGGTCTGCGACCGCTGCGCCTCGACCAACGAGACGCTGCGGGCACTGCCCAGCTTCGAGGTCATCTCGGTCCGCCGGACCTACGCCGATCCGAAGTCCTACCTGGTCCCGCCGAAATCGGGACGGCTGTCGCGGCTGGAGGCGCACAAGGCCCGCATGGTGCGCCTGCGCATGGTGTGAAACCGCGCGCGTGGGGTCCGATCCTCCGTCGGGGCTGCCACCCCGTCAATCCATAGAGGACGACCCCACACGCTCTATTCCGGACCCCGGTGCCAGGATGCGCCGTGCCTCCAGCCTACGGCCGAACCGGACACCGACGCCATACCTTCCAACTTGAATGAAAATGATTGAGAACCGGGCGTATAACCGGCTTCCGGCGCTGTAGGTAGAGGGACCGCTTCACCGCGTAGCGGCGACCTGGACCTTCCGGAGGCTTCCCGTGGCCTGGATCATGACCAGTTTCGGCATCCTCATGCCCGCCATCCGTCCACCCCAGACGGTCGAGAAGGGCGACGACCGCACCCTTCAGATCCGGTGCCGGCGAGAGCAGGAGCTGACCATCCTCCGCGCGCAGTACATGCCGCGCACCCTCGGCCCGACCATCCACACGCCGAAGTTCGACTACGAATACCGGGCCTACTGCACCCCCGAGTCGTTCGCGCTGGCCATGGCCCGGCTGATCACCGAGATCGACTACCTCAAGTTCAAGCCGACGGTCAAGGACCGCTACCACGACGACGAGCTGTACCAGACGTACAACGCCATCTGGAGCGTCGTCAGCCACCGCCTGTCGGACTGGTCCCAGCAAGAACGCTATTGGCACAGTCCGGCCGAGCCGGCGCACGTGCGCGACCTCATCGGCGCCGACGGGTGGGACGAGCGGCACTGGACGCGCTACGGGTGGGACGACTACGCCGGCAAGGCCGACCCGACCACCGAACCGGCCACCGACGACCACACCGACCTGTACGCGCAGATCGACGCGCTGCTCGACGAGGGCGAGAAGCCCCTTGACCACACCGACTGCGCTCACGCGCTGACCAACAACGCCCGCCGCCGCTGCCTGCGTGCCCGCCGCGCGGCCCGGGAGGCACGCCTCGATGCCCTCTACGACCAGATCGCCGGCGACGAGCCGCCGACCGCCATCACCTCCTGAAGGAGCATCCGGTGAGCACCACCAAGGCATCCGGCACCGACTGGCTGCGCCAACAGACCAAGCGCATCGACGACGGCTCCGAACTTCCCGTCACCACCCAGGCCGCCGCCACCGTCGAAGTTGAGGCGTGGCTCCAGCGCCACGGCATCCGCTACGCCCCACCTACCCAGATCCCCCTCGCCCTGATCGACGAGAAGCGCTCCCGGTCGAATCAAGCCCGCCGCGAACCGATCGTCCTGGACTCCGTCGACCGGTTCGCCGCCGCGATGAAGGCCGGAGCCTCGTTCCCGCCGATCGTCTGCTATCCGGTCGGCGGTCGACTGACCATCGTGGACGGCAACAACCGGGAAGCCGCCGCCAAACGGGCCGGCAAGGACAAGATCCTCGGCATCGTCATCGACGAGTCCACCCCGAGCGAGATCATCCAACTGCTGACCGTCGAAGCCAACACCCGCCACGGCGTCACCCCCGACCCGACCTGGCGGGTCCAGCAAGCCTTCCACCTGTGCTCGCTCGGCCTGTCCGACCAGGCCGCCTGCGACGCCGCCAACGTGTCCCTGGCTACCATGCGCGCCGCCCGCGCCGTGCGTGACTCCGACCAGCGCGCCAACGCGCTGCGGATCACCGGGTTCAAGGACCTGCCGGCCGGCACCCGCGGCGCCCTCCAGGCGCTGCGCGACGACCCGGTGTTTTACCAGGCCGCCCGCGCCGCCGTCGACACCGGCATGACCATCGAGGAGGTCCGCAACCTCATCCGGGAGGTCAAATCCCTGTCCTCGGAAGGCGCCCGGATCGAATACATCGGGGGAGTGGTCCGCTCCCGGGCCACCGAGAACGCCACCCGCAAACTGGCCGGGAAGGTCAACAACCGGCTCTCGTCGCCGAAGAACAACCTGGCCACCGGCATCGGCAAGATCCTGTCCGTCGACACCTCCGCTCTGGTCCGCCAGATCCTCACCGTCCACGACCGGGACGAGGTAATCAAGCGGATCAAGGCGGTCGACCGCAAGATGGACGAGCTGAAGTTCGCCCTGGCGACCCTGGCCCACATGGACGAGGAGTAGCACCATGGCCGCGCCCATGACCGAGGAGGCGAAGATCGTCCTCAAGCTGCTCGACGACGGCCGCTGGCACGCCGAGGACGAGGTCCTGCTGCGCCTGGCCGTGGCCGTCCAGCCCGGCAAGGCCATCCGCACCTACCAGCAGCGCGCCGACGCCCACCACGCCCGCCACGGCGAACGGGTCGGCCCGCCGCTGTCCGACAGCGACCAGGTCGCCTCCGGCCAACGCCAGCTCGCCCGCCGGGCCCTGCGCAGTCTGCGGCTGCGCTACCTCGAAACCCGCGTGGTCGACGGCGAGACCCAGATCCGCAAACGCGAGGTCCCCCTGCCGATCAAACCGACCCGCAGGGCCACCTGCGCCCGCTGCGAAACCCTGCACGAATGCGACCACTGCGGCGCCCTCGTCGCCGACCTCGACATGCACAGCGACGACTACCACCCGCCCTACGACCACCCGCCCTACGACCGCCAGCCCGAGTCGCCGATCGACACCCGCACCCTCGTCACCGACGCCCACCTACGGCTGATCATCCGCACCGAACTCGTCGCCCTCCTCGACCAGTTCCAGGGCGGACTCCAGGAGTACCTCCAGGACCGGTTCGCCGCTCTCGAACAACCCCAACTCCCGTCACTGTTCCAACCGAGGTTGCCGACCCGTGTCCAGGGCATTTGACTCCGCCGAGCCCGACCCGAGGCTCGTCTTCACCGAGATCGCCGACTGTCCACAATGCTGCGCCGAGATCGAGTGCTGGTTCACCGACGACTCCCTGTCCGTCGAGGACATGACCGACCCGCCCACCGGCGACCAGACCTGCGACGCCTGCGGGTACTCCTGGCGGGCGACAGCCACCGGCTGGTCGTTCTTCTCCGAAGCCGGATGAGCCATACTGAAAGCCGCGCGGTGGAGCAGTTCGGCAGCTCGTTGGGCTCATAACCCAAAGGTCGCGGGTTCAAATCCCGCCCGCGCAACTAGTCCCCCGATCGCATCCGGCGGGACGCGAGGGGCCCGGCCAGTCCAGTCAACGACCCGGGCCCCTCACCCATTCGAGGGCACCGTCCAAACTCGACCGCCGCTGCCGCGCAACCGGACCGGATCTCGCGGCAGAAGTAGGGTGCCCACCACCGATCCCGCCCGCGTGCGCCCCGGCAAGTACGGCGACCTCGGCCGCGGCCCCGTCGCCACCGCCGACATGACCGCCCGGATCGCCGACCTGCGCCGACAGGGCCACGACGTCATCGACGCCCTCTGGCAACGCCACCTGCACGCCATCCGCGAGGGCTACACCTACGAGTACGCCGAGTGAGCATCGCCGAGATCGTCGTCCGCAACTGGCAATCCCTGCGCGACGTCACCCTCGCCCCCGGCCGGCTCACCGTCGTCGTCGGCGCCAGCAGCTCCGGCAAATCCGCCCTCGTCCGCGCCATCCGCGCCGTGTCCTCCGGCGTCCGCGGCTCCGGCCACATCACCCGGGGCGCGAAAACGTGCGCCATCACCGTGCGCACCGACACCCACCTCGTCACCCTCGAACGCTCCGCCACCTCCGGCCTGTACCGGATCATCGACCTGGCCACCGG
>JACCDR011543716.1_pt1 | contig 13550 bp, 15 predicted proteins | sample 7446431 | NCBI WGS metagenome assembly JACCDR01 (sample SAMN15323443, study PRJNA562643) | freshwater metagenome | isolation source: river surface water | place: USA:Blue River Watershed | collected 2017-08-17
CACGGGACAGGGCGGGTCGTGGGTCGATGTCTCGCGGTCGCCTTCTGATTTCGGAAAGAAAATCAGAAGGCGCTTAAAAACAGTGGATTATATCCCTAAAATCGAAAAAACTCCGTCGTTTTTTCGATGATGAAAGTGGAAGATTGTGCTGTGCAGCTTAATTCATCGCCCCTAACTCGGCATCGTCGATGTTGGAGTCCTCCCAGACGAGGTAGTCGTTGAAAAAGTGCCACGCTCGGTCGAGTAGATCATGGGGATCCACCTCGGCGAGCCCACAGTTGTTTTGTACAATGCCAAGCGTAAAGGATTCTTCCTCACCCTGCGAGTTGGTGAACTTGAAGCGCTTCTGGATGAGCGAAGAGTGAAGGACAGCGTCTATCTCAAACTCGGATATCACCTCGATCATGCTCAACGCCTGTGGGCAGTAGATCCACATGCGCTCATCATGCATGGATCCATCCTTCACAGGGATCTCGACCAGCACAAACTCAGGGATAAACAGTTCCACGGCTCTCATATCTCGGTATCGTTTAAGGTGATCTTGATTCCTAGGGCTTCACAGAGCGCATAGAGCTGATCGGCATTAGGGGAGAAGCGGCAGCTCTCGATCCGGTAGATGGTATTCTGACTGAAGCCGACCATCTCGCCCAGCTGCTCTTGGGTAAGTCCCCGCTGCGCCCGGGCAGTGAGCAGGATTTCGGCGACTTTTTCCCGCCGCCGCTGGATTGAATCTGTTTTCATATTGCTTGATTACTACTTTAAGGTAGTAATTTAAACTATTTTCTATTCTTTTTTCCCACACTCTTGCCTTTTACTTTGTTTTTAGGCTTATTTATCCAGCCGACTTTTTTGCGGCGGATTCACTTTTCACAGCGAGAGTACATGTCAGCACTTATTCAAGCCTATGTTGAAAACCTCAACAAGCGGTTTCAACTTGGCCTTGCCACTGAGCATACATTCAGGGGTGACCTGCAGAACCTTATCGAGGCACTCGTCCCCGATATCGCAGCCACCAACGAGCCCAAGCGCCAAGCTTGTGGCGCTCCGGATTACATCCTTACCAACAGAAAAGGAATTCCCGTCGGCTATATCGAAGCCAAGGACGTCGGAGACGCGGACCTCCATGGCTTGAAGAAAAACGGTAACAAAGAGCAATTCGACCGCTACAAAGGATCCTTGGATAACCTGATTTTTACCGATTACTTGGAGTTTGTATACTTTCGAAACGGCGAGTTTGCTACCTCCGTGCGCATCGGATCGATCGAAGGGAAGAAGATTGTTCCACTCCCAGCAAATTACCCCGCCTTCGAGCTGCTGATCAAGGAATTCACCACCCATATCGGGCAGTCGATCAAGAGCTCGCTCAAGCTTGCCGAGATGATGGCGGGCAAGGCCCGACTCCTCGCCAATATCATCCAGGTGGCACTCGAAAGCGACGAGGTCAACCATGACAACTCCACACTGAAGGAGCAGATGGCGGCCTTCAAGGAGATACTGATCCACGATATCACGCCAAAGCAGTTTGCGGACGTGTACGCCCAGACGATTGCCTATGGCATGTTTGCCGCCAGGATATATGATACCACGCTCGACACCTTCAGCAGACAGGAAGCTGCCGAGCTGATTCCGAAGTCAAACCCGTTTCTCCGGAGGCTCTTCCAGTACATAGCTGGCTATGACCTCGACGAGAGGATCACCTGGATCGTTGATGCCCTTGCCGATATCTTCCGAGCTGCGGACGTGCAGGCCATCCTGAAGAACTTTGGCAAGTCCACCAAGATGGAGGATCCGATCATCCACTTTTACGAAGACTTCCTTTCCCAGTACGATCCCAGCCTGCGCAAGCAGCGCGGTGTCTGGTATACGCCGCATCCTGTGGTCAACTTTATCATCCGTGCCGTCGACGAGATACTCCAGACGGAGTTTGGCTTGCCAATGGGCTTGGCCGACACTTCTAAGACCAAGATAAAAGTCCCTGTGCCTACCCATGACAAGCGATTCTCGGGCGGCATGCGTGAGCACGAGATTGAAGTGCATCGGGTCCAGTTCCTGGATCCTGCCACGGGTACTGGCACCTTCGTCGCCGAAGCCATCCAGCAGATCTACGACAAAATGAAGGGCCAACAAGGCCTCTGGAACAGCTATGTGGAAAACCACCTGCTGCCCCGGATCAACGGCTTCGAGATCCTGATGGCGTCCTATGCCATGGCACACTTGAAGCTCGACCTGCTCCTGAAGCAGACAGGCTACACGGGTACGAAAAACCAACGCTTCCGCATATTCCTGACCAACTCTCTCGAGGAGTACCACAAGGACACGGGCACTCTTTGGGCAAACTGGCTCTCCGCCGAGGCCTCTGAAGCCAACCACATCAAACGCGATACACCTGTGATGATTGTGGCAGGAAATCCTCCCTATTCGGGGATCTCTTCCAATAATGGTGAGTGGATTTCCAAACTAATAGAAGATTATAAATACGTGGACGGTGTTCATTTCAACGAGAGAAAACACTGGCTAAATGATGACTATGTAAAGTTTATCCGATATGGACAGCATTTTATAGAGAAAAATGGAAGTGGAATCCTAGCCTATATCAATCCGCACGGATTTTTAGATAATCCCACATTCAGAGGAATGAGATGGAATCTCTTAAGGACGTTTGATAAAATTTACACCATTGATTTGCATGGAAATAGCAAGAAAAAGGAAACAGCTCCGGACGGATCAAAAGATGAGAATGTATTTGATATCATGCAGGGCGTCTCAATCAACTTTTTTTTAAAAACTGGCAAAAAGCAAAAAGATAAATTGGGACAAGTTTACCATTTAGACTTGTATGGAGAACGGGAATTCAAGTTTAAAGAATTAGCATCCAAGAGTTATAGCAAATTAGGATGGAATGAGGTAACATACCAGAGCCCTTATTTTTACTTCGTACCAAGAAATGATAAAGGCTTAATTGAGTATGAAAATGGTTTCAAAATTCCGGAATTATTTCCCGTGAACAATGTAGGTGTAGTTACGGCAAATGACGGATTGAACATTTCATTCTCTGAATCTGAACATTTTCAAAAGCTAAGAGACCTTAATAGCCTTAATGAAGATGTTTGGAGGGTTAAGTATAATAGAAGAAAAGATGCCCAGTCATGGAAGTATGTCTGGGCGAAAGATGACTACTTGAAGAATTCTGAAAAATCACTTGTAAAGATTAATTACAGACCATTTGACGAAAGATGGACACTTTATACTGGAAAATCGGGAGGCCTTTATGCCAGGCCGATTTTCCAAGTAATGAGAAATTTTGTCAACAGGATTAACATCGGGTTAGTTTATAAATTGGGAAATTCAGAAGGAAACTCGGTATCAGCGTTCGTATCCAAAAATCTAATCGATTTTCGGAGCTGGTCACGCCCAGGAATGCAGGGTGGAGACTATTTGGCTCCCCTTTACCTCTATCCCGAATCCTCAGGCCAACTGAGCATTGGAGCCACAGAGACACGCAAGCCCAATCTCAACATGCAGATCGTCGATCAGATCGCCAATGGCATAGGGTTGACCTTTGTGGCTGAGAAGGAAGTCGGAGGGGAGGTATGCTTTGCTGATAGCAAGGACGTCAGCCCATCATACCGACAGACATTTGCACCGATCGACCTCCTGGACTATATCTATGCGGTATTGCATAGCCCAACCTATCGAGAGACCTACAAGGAGTTCCTGAAGATTGATTTCCCGAGAGTCCCGTATCCCACGGAACAGGAGAAGTTTTGGCAGCTGGTGGGGTTGGGTGGACAGCTGCGCGGTCTTCACCTGATGGAAAGCCCCATCCTCAGCAAGTTCATCACCCAGTATCCGATCGCCGGAGAAAACGAGGTGGACAAAATCAAGTATGAATCCGGTCGAGTGTACATCAATGGTGAACAGTATTTTGATTCCGTTCCCGAAGTCGCTTGGAACTTCTACATCGGCGGCTACCAGCCGGCACAGAAGTGGCTCAAGGACCGCAAAGGCCGCATCCTCGACTTTGAGGACATCATGCACTACCAGCGGATCGTCGTCGCCCTTACCGAGACTGACCGGCTTATGAAGGAGATTGATAAAATTGAAATTACCTAAGCTATGGAATTATTTAAGATATTGGCTCCGGCAGTAATTACCATTTTGGCAAATGTCATAATTCTCCTATTTCTCAAAAATCGAGTTGATAGAAGGATTGAGCAATTTAAGGTTGTGCACTCCGGAATTTTTAAGGAAAGGTTGGAAATTTATCGATTGCTCCTGAGAAAAACCGTGAAAATTAAGGCTCAAATTTATCGATACGGATACGGCACTGGAGAACCAAAGAAAATAATGGGAGACATTAACAGATTGATCGACTTGTTGAGGATAAATCGACCGTTTATTTCTCCTGAGATTAATCGGATTTCAAGCAATCTCATTTGGCTTTTTCAGGAGATTCTTGATGCTTTCTATTTAGGCAACAAAAACCTCACGAGCAATAGCGACTTCAATCCCGATCACAACAAAGCTTATATTGCTGCACTCAATGAATTGAAGAAAAATGAAGAGTTTAAGAAACTTGAAGACATGTTAGATGGTGAAATACGAAAATCCCTTGGATTTGATAAAATTGAAAAAATAGATTCAAAAAAAACTTCCAACTTCTCCTCACAACTTTTAAAACTTCTTCCTTTGTCCTAACCCCCCTCATTCCTTAGTACCATCTTGACATCATGAACCATGATGTCATCCGACTCAAAGACGCCCTCAAGATGATGGACCGCCTCGATCACCGGCAGCGGCCCATCCCTTTTGACCTCTCCTTCATCACCGCCGACCGTCGGCGCGACGAAGGCGGCGAGTGGAAGCAGATCGACGGCGCCATCCTCTCCAAGCACAACAAGCTTCTCCCGCAGCATGTCCGCAGGGTCGACGGCTTTGGCGGATCCCGCAAGCCCGCTTCCCACGAAAACGCCACCCGCAACATCCAGGCTCCCGACGGCAGCATCACCAAGGTTCACATCCGACTGATCAAAACCTTCAACGGACACCCTGTCATATGGTAGAAGAATCCATCCACGGCCCAGCTTTCGTCCATTTCTTTGCGGACAGCCCCGTCATGTTCTCGGTAGGGGAGACCCCGCGCACCCAGCCCACCAAGGTTGGCCCATCCCGCACCGAGCTGGCCGACTCCACCATTATTGCCGAATGGGGTGACGAAAACAACTTTCCCCTGAAGCTCCGCAAAGAGAAGGAAGCCAACCCAGATCTCGGATCCGCACTCGACTGGAAGGCCCGAGCCCTCTATGCCGGAGGCCTGCACTACGTCATCCGCGACAGGTTCACCAAGGAGCCAATGCCGGATTCTCCCGAGATACGCCGATTAACCTTTGAAATCGACCAGTTTCTGTTCCGAAACCGCCAATATCTGGCCCAAGCTTGCGTCGATCTTTACGATCTCAACAATGTCTTTGCTCAGATCATCATTAGCGAGGATAGGAAGAAAATCCACCGCATCCACGCCCTCGAGGCGCAGGATTGCCGATTTGGCAAGCGCACGCCCGGCGGAGACATCAAGCATATCTATCTCCACCCCGACTGGATGGAGTGGAACGGCCAGGAAGCCGACGACAAGATCAAGAAAGTCGCCGCTATCCATCCCCACACCGTCAGCCCCGAGGAGATCAAGGAGCAGAAGGGCGAGGCCATGAAGTTCATCTTCCCGGTGGCCTATCCCACAGGCAAAAACTACTACCAATATCCCCAGTGGTGGTCAGTCAAGAAGTCCAAGTGGCTCGACTTCGCCAACATGATCCCTACCGTCAAGGAAGCCATCCTGCGCAACATGGCCCTCATCCGCTACCACATCCAGATGCCCGACTACTGGATGCAGGAGCGGTACAAGGACTGGGGCAAAATGACCGACAAGCAAAAGGAGGAAGCCACCAAAAAGGAATTCCAAGTCATCAACGACGTGCTGCACAAGCCCGAGAACGCCGGCAAATCCGTCTACACCACCTTCAAGGTATTCCAAGCCTCCGGCAAGGAATACGGCGGCTGGAAAATCGAAGCCGTCGACGACAAGATGAAGGACGGCGCACTGCTGGCCGACTCCTCCGAAGCGACCATCAAGGTATTCTCGGCCACATCGATCGACCCATCCCTGCACGGACTCATTCCGGGCAAGGGTGGCTCCAACCGCTCCGGCTCCGACAAGCGCGAAGCACTCAATATCTACATGTCCCTGATCCAGGTGCATGAAGATATCATCCTCGATCCATGGCAGTTTGCCAGCTGGTACAACTGGAACAATGAAACCTACGAAGTCCATTGGTTCCTCAAGAAGCCCCTGCTCCAGACGCTGAACCAAGTCACTCCTTCCAACCGCCAAACCATCCCCGAAGATGCTGATCAATAGCACCGCCGAACTCAAATCCTACCTGCCCGCATCGGTCACGTTGGACTTTCAGGACATAAGGCCCAAGATCCGGCTCGTCGAGCGGGAAACCATCCTCAGGATTTTTTCCCAAGCCCTGTACGACGCTGCCATCGCCCCCAGTGCCACCGGAGATACACTAAAGCTTCGTGAACTCCTCGCCGAAGCGGTGGCACACCTGGCCTTCTTGGAGTACCTGCCTTTTGGTCAGGTGCAAATCAGCTCCGCAGGCGTGCAGATCGCCTCCAATGCCAACATGAAGACCGCCTTCGAATGGCAGATCGAGCAGATTAAGGACGAATGCTCCCGTCAGGGCTGGTCCGCCATCGAGTCCGCCCTCAGGCTCTTGGAGGAAACCGCGGATAATACCCTGAAAACCGCTTGGCAAGCAACAGCCACCTACCAGGTATCGACAAAATCATTGGTCAGTACGCTTTCCCAGTTCGAAAAATTCTCCAGTCTCCACGGCTCCCGGGTGCTTTTCAACAAGCTCCTTCCAGTACTCCAAGACGTGCAGGAAGAAGTCATACTCCCCGCCATCGGCAAGGCACTCTTTGACAAGGTACTGACCGAGACAGGCGAGGCCTATGTCAAGGCAAAAAAGCTGGCCGCCAAAGCCCTCGTGTTCAAGACCCTTGCGGTCGGCTTCATGGATACCGTCCTGATCCTGTCCGATAATGGTCCCCAGATCATCGACGGCCTGCAGAGCCGCCAACCCAAGTCTACCAAGACCGCACCGATCGAGTACCTGCAGGTCTTGTCCGAGAATTACAAAAGCCGAGCCGCCTCAGCCCTGCGTGAGCTGATCGAGTACTGCCAGACCAACCAATCTGACCTTCCGGAGTTTGCCGAGTCGGACAATTATATAGACCCAGCTGCCGAGCAGCAGGACCATATCCCAAGAAACGATCCCTCCTGGGGCATCGCCTTCTTCTAAACCACAACTCAGCCATGCCTAACCTTCAATACATGCCTGCTTTATTCAGTAAAATCTATGAAACCATAGAGCATCCCAAGATTTGGGCTTTCTTTAGTGCCCTTGGCCTTCTCTTTACACAGTATGTATTCTCACAATGGACTTTTGCCCTTGGGTTTTTCATCATTTTTCTCTGTGACACCCTTTCAGGTGCTTACATAGCCCTGCGAAAGGGTAAATACAGCGGAAAAGTACTGCGTGACAAGCTGATGGATAAGTCCTTCGCCTACTTCATGATCATTATATCCTACTCGGCAGGGACCAAAATTACGCTTCAAAACTCCGACATCAACCTGATCCAATACCTCAATGTGCCTGTCTACACGCTCTTTATCCTCGTAGAGCTCAAGTCCGTGCTGCGCAATTGGTACGGCTACACCGGATGGCCATGGTTGGGCATGTTGATCAATTGGCTAGAGAAAAAATCCCCGATCAATGATACACAAATTGATTCTCAGAAGGACCAAGTACAGTCCTGAGCAAACGGAAGGGCATCTTTTCGTCCATGACCTACGTGGCAATCCTGTCTTCGAGTGCTTCACACTTGAATTGCCATGGAAAGACAATATACCCCACGTCTCCTGCATCCCCGTGGGTGAATACAAGGTAGTGCCGCGGACTTCTCCGAAGTACGGCGACCACCTGCACATCCTGGACGTGCCAGGCCGCTCGCTGATCCTGATCCACCAGGCCAACTATGTCGATCAGCTGCTAGGCTGCATCGCCGTAGGCCGCAGCCGTGCCGACCTCAATGGCGACGGCCTGCAGGATATCACCGCATCCGTCGCCACCAAAAACGACCTCCTTCGATTTATCACCGGCCCCACCACCATCAAGATCCTATGAAACCCACTCGCTCGACATTCGACATTCGACATTGGTCATTCGACATTCTCAAATCTCACGTCTCATATCTCACGTCTTGTGTCTTCCTTCTCACCTCGTACTTCGTACTCGGTTGCAAGCCCCTCCAATCCACCATCACCGAGACCATCATCCGTGATTCCGTCATCATCAAGGAAGTCCCCAAGATCATCGAAGTACCAGGCAGCACCATCACGACCCAGTCCATCAACGTTGACAGCCTCGCCAAGCTCCTGAAGTCCGGAGTCGACCCAAGGATCATCGAGCGGCACTTTCTACGCGAGGATCCCGAGACCGGCTTGCGTGTAGGCATCCTGATCGACCGCCTTGGCAACCTAACGGCCCTATGCGAGCAGCAGGACCGCACGATCCAGACGCTCGAGCGCGAGATCACACACCTACGATCCGAGATTTCCAATAAGGAAACCACCATCACAAACCCAGTTTCCTTCTGGAAGCGTGTCCGCAATGCCATCATCTACATGGTCATCGGCGCCCTGATCCTCCCGATCATCCGCCTCGCCATCACCATCTTCGGCCCCCTTCCTCGCCTCCCAAACCCCTTCAAATAATTAGGCATTCCTCGGCTTCCCTTTGTCATTCCGAGGAACGAGGAATCTAACCCTCTCGCTTCTCGCTTCTCGCTTCTCGTCTCTCGCCTCTTGTCTCACATCTCACATCTCATATCTCACATCTAACCCAATGCACTGCGTCCACATCTCCGAATCCGCCGCCTACGCCATCCCATCCACTTGGGAAGAGCTGACCGCTGCGCAGCTCAAGAAGATCGCCTGGATATTGACATTGAAGAAGGAACCCGCCGACCTCGCCAAACTCATCTTCTTAGCCCTCACGCTCTCACTCCCATGGTGGAAGCGGCTCCGCCTGTGGTGGTTTTACTTCCACAGCTCGACCATCGACGAGAAGGCCGATTTGCTCCGATGCACCCTTTCTTTCACGGAAAACCGCAAGATTACCGAGCAAAAAATAAAAAAGATATGCTGGACTTTTGTCCCATTGTACGGACCTGATTCCAGCCTCGCCAATAGCACCCTTTGGGAGTATATCAAGGCCGAGCAGTACTTCATCAACTACCAGGAACGCAAGGAGCAGATTTGGCTAGACAAGCTAGTCGCCACCCTGTACCGCCCCAAAAAATCTGGGTACAATCCGCAAACCGACACCGATATCCGCATCCCGCTCACAGATATGTCCGTGCGCTTTCGCCTCCGGCAGGTAGAGCGCATCGACCAATCGACCAAGTTGGCGATCCTCATGTGGTTTGACGGTTGTCGGCATTTCATCATCCAGTCATTTCCGACCATCTTCCAAAAGCCCGAGCCGAAAAAAGCAGGCCCCTTGGCTGCACTTTCCAAGCCCTCCGGCCGCAGCGGATGGATGGGCCTCATCTCCGAGCTTGCCGGAGGTATGCAGCACTACGATGCGATTGGCAATACCAATCTCTACACCGCACTCACCGACATCAGCCACCGAATCCAAAAAGCCAACGAAACCAAACGCAAACCCAAACGCTAACCGTCATTGCGAACGCAGTGAAGCAATCTCCCGTTATTCCAAGGCCTCCCTTGTCATTCCGAGCCTGACTGCCGGACAGGCAGGGAACGAGGAATCTAACCCTCTCGCTTCTCGTCTCTTGCTTCTTGTCTCAAATCTCACATCTCCCATCTCAAATCTCTAGCAAATGATTTCCTTCTCCGAATACGAATCCTTCTTCGAAGCCCTCGCCACCGACTACAAGCCGATTTCCCACAGCGAGGAGTCAAAGCGCTTTGCCATCATGGACATCGACGACATCATTTCCGATCAGCGTGGGCAGCTCGATTTCACCTTTCCCTGCATGATCTTGGAAAATTCCGAAGGTGCACTTGCCTACAAGCATGATCGCATGCTCGACGAGATGGACGGAGCATTCCATATCCTGCAGCAGGTCAACCGTGGCAATCCATCAGAGAAGCGCCAAGTCATGAACACCACCAAGGCGATTGGCTTGGCGATCATCGCACGGATCCAGCGGATGAAAGAAAAGCGGAGTAGGGGAGTTACCACCGTCCCCAGACTTGTGCTCTACTTCCAGATGAACCGGGTGCAATACCAAAAGGTCTCCAACGTCTTTGGTGGATCCCATGGATGGCGCTTCGAATTCACCATCGGCCAAGAAGATCCCATTGAAGACACAGAATCCGACTGGTATTCGAATGATTAGTCCCTGTCATTGCGAGGGAGGAACGACCGAAGCAATCTACCGTCATTCAGAGCCGTAGCCTGCGGAGGCGAAGAATCTCCCAACGTCACGAGACTGCTTCGCCTCCCAAAAAAGGCTCGCAGTGACGAGCCCGCCGCGTCGCCACTCTTGCCTCTTGCCTCTTGCTTCTTGTTTCTCAAATCTCATGTCTCAAATCTCACGTCTCACCTCTAAAAATGAATCTCGACCTTCTCCCCATCCTCACCTCCTGGACCGAGCGGACGCTCTACATCCTCAGACTCGAGAAGCGCAAGCTCGACGTAGACGACACCAAGGCCCTCGATGCTTCGCTGGACGGCAAGGCCATCCAAGCATCCAACGAGAAGCTGCATTCCGAAATAGAATTCCTGCTCCGTGGCCGATTTGTCGACATGGGCGCAGGCCGCAAATCCTCCAAAATCGAAACCCGTGATGGCAACGCCCGCAAACTCAAACTCCGACGACCCAAAAAATGGTACTCCCGCGCATTCTGGGGCCGCATCAACGACCTCCAAGGAGTCTTTGGTTTCAAGCTCATGGAAGCAGCCATCCGATCCGTCAAGGATCCCCTCGAAGAGCGCGTCATCTCCGGCACCTTGGGCAAGCCCAGGTTATAGATCGACATTCATCATTCGACATTCGATATTGGACATTCCATCTCTCATCCCTCACTTTTTCATTCCGAGGCCTCCCTTTGTCATTCCGAGGAACGAGGAATCTATTCCGCCCTACTGCCTTTGCGATCGCAGCGCCCATCAAACCATCGAAAACTACGATTCCTGCGCCCGTGGCCGCATCGACGCCACGATCTGCACCCATTGCCAAAAAGTTCTCCGCCTCCAAATCATCCGCTGACGTCATTGCGAGGGAGGCACGATCGCGGCAATCCCCCGTCATTCCAAGGCCTCCCTTGTCATTCCGAGGAACGAGGAATCTAAAAGTCTCGCTTCTCGCCCCTCCCTTCATTCTCGTCCCCTTCACCCACTTTTCCCCCCTCTATCTTAGACTCATTCCAAAACCTCAATTGTCATTCCAAGGCCTCCCTTTGTCATTCCGAGGCACGAGGAATCTAAACCCCTTACTCATGATCCTCAACACCAACACCCGCAACGAACTCGCAGCAGCCTTTGGCGCACTCTTCGCAGGAGGTACACTCGAAATTCGCACCGCTGCCAACGCCGTCCTAGCCACCATCGCACTGCCAAACCCAGCCTTTGCCGCGCCATCCAACGGATCGATTTCAAGGACAGGCACTTGGTCCGCCACCGCATCCGCTTCGGGCACCGCAGCCAGGGCAGTGTTTATCTCCGCCGATACCAACGAGACTGCCGAAGTGAGCGTCGGTACATCCGCTGCTGAGCTGATCATCAACAGCACCAGCATCATCCAAGGCGGTACCGTCTCCGTCAATACCTACACCTACACCCAGCCAGCTTCCTAAGCAATGATCACCACCCGCGACCAATTGATCAACGCCATGGCCAATGTGTCGAGCAGGATCATCATCGACAAGGCCTCCCTTTCCAATGCCGCTGCAGGTCAGTTCCACAGTCTGTGGCGTGCCACCGGGCAGCCTGGACAGGGTGCCATTCCGGCAGCTGCCGCCCGCTGCACCAATAGCCTCATAGGATCACTCCAATTTACCCAGCAGATCGCACCAGCGACCAGCTACCTCACGATTTTGGAGGCCTTATGCTCCAATGCCGGCACTACGTTGGAAATCCACGACCGACTGATGCATATGGGCGGGCTCAATGGCACACTCGCGACGGCCCAAACAGTCGACTTGGACGTTCATGCCAACATTGGCAGCGATAATCTCGCCGCGCGTATCGGAGACGCCAACTACTCCGATATCCAGTGGTGGCTCGAATGGTACGCCGATACAGGAGGCACAGGGGTAAACGCAACTGTGAACGTCACCTACAACGACGGATCCAGTGGCAACCTATCCGTCATTGCACTTGCCGCAACCAGAAGAGCCAGCTTCATGCAGCCGCTCAACAGTTTCATTCCCGCAGCTGACTCAGGAAAATTCATCCGGGACGTCAACTCAGTCACACTCAGCGCAACGACCGGCACAGCGGGCAGCTTTGGAGTCACAGCCACCCGCTACAGATGTGCACTCTTTCAACCAATCGCCAATACGCGATTTACGGCAGATTGGGCGGAACTTGGACTTCCCGAAATCGCCAATCAAAGCTGTCTTTTTGGCATTCAAATAGCTGGAGCCACATCTACTGGAAACGTCCGGGCAACAGGAAAGATATCCCACGGCTAACCCATGACGGTCAAGTTTCCCCAATATGACAATGACCTCTCAGGAGGATCTGACTTGTGGGACAATGACCTCGCAGGAGCGATCCTGCTTGCCGATTATTTTCCTGAGGAAGAGCAATCTCCGGCATTTACGCTCGACGGTGCCAGCACAGCCCCCAGCCCAACGAGCGCAGGCACGGCCACCCGCACCGTGCCGGCATTCAGCCTGGACGGTGCATCGATAGCGCCATCTCCCACATCAGCGGGCACGGCCACACGGGAAGTTCCTGTCTACGAACTTTCCGGATCCAATACCGCGCCGAGCCCAACCAGCGCAGGTACAGCCACGCGCAGCGTTCCCGTATTCAGCCTAGACGGTGCATCAGTAGCTCCATCGCCGACCTCGGTAGGCACAGTCACACGGGAAGTCCCTGTTTTCGACATCTCCGGAGTCAGTACAGCACCAAGTCCCATCAGCGCAGGCACGGTCACAAGCACGGCGCCCATATTCAGCCTAGACGGTGCATCGGTCGCTCCATCACCGACCGCGGCAGGCACAGCCACACGGGAAGTGCCTGTATTTTCACTCGAAGGAGGCAGCATAGCGCCAAGTCCCGTCAGTGCAGGCACGGTCACAAGCACTGTGCCCATATTCAGCCTAGACGGTGCATCGGTCGCGCCATCACCGACCGCGGCAGGCACAGCCACGCGGGAAGTGCCCGTATTTTCACTCGAAGGAGGCAGCATTGCACCGAGTCCACAATCATCCGGAGACC
>JACCDR010220531.1_pt1 | contig 13548 bp, 8 predicted proteins | sample 7446431 | NCBI WGS metagenome assembly JACCDR01 (sample SAMN15323443, study PRJNA562643) | freshwater metagenome | isolation source: river surface water | place: USA:Blue River Watershed | collected 2017-08-17
AGGCTGCGCAGCACCATCGTCTTGCCGGCACCGATCTCGCCGGTGATGACGATGAAGCCCTCGTTGCGCGAGACGCCGTACTCCAGGTACGCCTTGGCGCGCCGGTGCTGCTTGCTCGCGTAGTAGAAGCTGGGGTCGGGGTTGAGCTGGAACGGCTTGGCCGTCAGCCCGTAGAAGGCCTCGTACATGGCGGCACCTAGAAGCGCATCACCAGCGAGGCCGTGAGCGCGGCCTCGCGGTAGGGATCGGCGGTGCTGTTGAACACCGTGTAACGGGCCGACAGCGAGGCGTTGGTGCGGTGGCCGAGCCGCTCGGTCCAGGTCAGCGCGGCCGACTTGAGGTCGTTGCCCAACTGCGTGGCCGTGGCCTTGGCCATCTGGCGAGAGCCGGTGGCGGTGAGGCTGCCGGTGGGGCTGAGGCGGTACGACACGTTGGCACTGTAGCCGCTCAGGCGCACGGGTTCTCGCTCGACCGCGGTGAGCGCGGTGTCGATCACGGTGGTGGTGGATCGGTAAGCCTGTGCTCCGAAGCTCAACCTCTGGCCCACCCAGGCCCAGCTGAAGGAGTGGCGCTCGGCCACCGACAACGACGTCAGCACGAAACCCGGCCGCGCCTGGGCCAGGGGGTCCAGGCGCAGCGTGGCCAGTTGCTCGCGCACAGCCGCCTCGCGCGCCACGGGGTCCGGGAACAGCGGCTCAAGCAGTGCCATGAACAGCTGGAACTGCGTCAGCGGTTCGACGGTGGCGCCCCCGCCGTTGCTGGTGTCACGGTTGCTGTTCCAGGTGAACGAGGTGCGTGGCAGCCGGTACTCGGCCACAACGCCATAGCCGCGACCGAAGTAGCGGTCATCGAGATCGACCTGCAGGCGCGTGCGCGGCGAGGGCCGCCAGTTCGCACCAACACCCCAGGTGCCGCTGCGCTGGCTTTGCAGATCCTGCACGTTTTGCGTCTCGGTGCCGCCGCGGGCACTGAGCAACCAGTCGGCGTCGGCCTGCCAGCTCAGCGTGGCGGAGGTGCTGTCAGTGCGGGTCGACCGGCCGATTCGGTAGTCAGTCTCGGTGCTGCGCGCCGAGAGCGCCCAGCTGATGAGGGTGCCCGGGATCGTCGACGACAGAGCGAGCGAGCCGCCGGTCTGGGTGTTGTCGCCCTCAAGGGTGTCGCGCGTGTTCACGGCGGCCACATTCAGCCGCGCCTCGGCGTTGACGGAGCCGGCGATGACGCCGCGCAGCACCGGCGACAACGACAGGTTGCCGACCTCGGCGCGGTTGGCGTTGTCGCTGGCGCTGCCTGGTGCCGACTGCAGTCCGAAAGGTGAGGTCGACTGCTGTGCGATCGAGGCCGTGCCGTCCAGGTACAGGTGGCGCGGCACCGCTTCTGCCGAAAAACTGGCCGCCAGGCGGTTGATGGCCTCGCTGGACGGCTCCTGGCGCGAGCGTTCGATCAGCGTCAGGCCGTAATTGAGCGAGCCGATGACGCGGCCGCTGCGGCTTTGCAGGCTGATCGACGGCGTGACCTCGCCGATCCACTCGGCGCCTTCACGCCCGCCCAGCCGGCTGTTGACGTTGTAGCTGAGGCGAGTGTCGAGTGCGCCGGTCAGCGAGCTGCTCCGCGACTGCGCCAGCGCATCCGACAGGCCCGTCTGGGCCATGAGCAGCACGACGAGGCCGGGCAGGAACGGGCGGTGTGAGCGCATCCGGTGTGCGCAAGGCTCAGGTCGGGCGACCATCGGCGGCGGCCGGCGCCCCGCTTCCCGGGGCCGGCAGCGCCGAGTCGCCTGGCTGCACGGTGGCCTCACCGGCGCGGCCCCCGTGACCGTAGCCATAGCCGTACCCATAGCCATATCCGTAGCCATAGCCATAGCCATAGCCGTAGCCCTCGCCGTAGCCGCCGCCGGAGCCGCTGCGCGCCTTGTTCAGCACCATGAGCTTGATCGGGCAGCTCTCGATGGTGGCCAGCGCCTGCTTGACGGTGCTCTGCAGCGTGCGGTCGGCGTGCACGACGACGACGATCTGGCCCATGTGCGTGGCCAGCACACGCGATTCGGTGGTCAGCAGTAGCGGCGGCGAGTCGAAGATGATGATGCGATCAGGGTAGCGCGTGGCCATGTCCTCGAGCAGCGCGGACATGGCCTCGCTGGCCAGCAGTTCGGTGGCCTTGGGGTGCGGCGAGCCGCTGGGCAGCAGCGTCAGCTTGTCGACGTTGGTGCGCAGCAGCACGCTGGCCATGTCGGCCTTGCCTTCGAGCAGCTCCAGCAGGCCGGGGCCGGGTGGCAGGCCGAGCATCTTCAGCACCGACGGGCGCGCCACGTCGGCATCGACCAGCATCACCGTGTGGTCGAGTTCGGCGGCGATGCTCATCGCCAGGTTGATCGACGTGAAGCTCTTGCCCTCGCCCGGCAACGCGCTGGTCACCATGATCAGGTTGCCGTGCGTCACGGTTGCGGCGCCGCGGCCCACGGCGTTGGCGATCAGCGGCCGCTTGATGACGCGGTACTGGTCGGCCATGTGCGAGCGCGGCGCCTGCGGCGTGACGATGCCCGCGGCGGCGATGGCGGCCAGATTGAGATCGACCTTGCGCGACTTGCCGCCACCGTCGGCGGGCAGTGGCGGCTCAAAGAGCGCCGGCGCCCGCGGCTCGACCCGCGGGGCTACCGCATCGGGTTCCGGCTGAGACCAGGGCGACACCGGCATCGGCGTCGGGCCGGCTGCGGGCGTCGCCGCAGGCGGCGACTCGATCTCGGGTACCTCGACGCCGGCCGCACGCAGCTGGGCCAGTCGTTCGGCGGCTTGCTCGATCAGGCTGCTCATGGTGCGTCAGCCTCCGAACCGGGACACGAGCGACAGGGTGATCAGGCCGGCCATGAACAGGCCCACCAGCCCGCCCGACGCGGCGACGAAACGGAAAAGGCTCATGCGCTCGCGCTGCTTGTCCTCTTCGGTGCGCAGCATCGTCACCACGCCCAGAAGCGGCAGGCCGGTCAGCTTGCGCAGGTCTTCGCCGCTGGCGACGGTCGGGCGCAGCTGCGTGGCGGCAAATGCAAAGAAGACCCCTGCGGCGAGCGACAGCAACAGCACCCCGGGCAGCAGCAGCATGCGGTTGGGCGAGACCGGCTTGGGCGCCACACGCGGAGGATCGATCAGCCGGAACTCGGCCACGCCCGAGGCCACATCCAGCTCGCCCGACATCACGGCCGACTGGCGACGGGCCACGAGGTCCTCGTAGTTCTTCTTCGTGATCGCGTAGTCGCGGTTGAGCTGGGCGGCCTCGGCCTCGATCTGCGGCGCCGTCTTCAGCGCATCACGCGCCGAGGCGGCACGGGCGCTGTACTCGGCCACGCGCGCCCGCAGCGCCGCCACCTGGACCTCGGCGCCAGCCACCACACGCGCCAGTTCCTGTACGGCCAGGCTGCCGGTGGCCGTCGGCCCCGGACCGGCTGCAGCGGCCTGGGCCATCGCGGCCTTGCGCAGTTCGGCGATCTCGCGCTTCTTCTGATCCTCAAGGTCCTTGACGAGGCGCCGCGTCGTGATGACGTCGGGGTGCTGGTCGGTGTAGCGCTGCATCAGCGCATCGAGGTTCTTCTTCAGCTCGCTGATGCGGGCGTCGAGCTCGGGCGTCGACACGTTGATGGTCGACTCCTGCAGCAGGCTTTGCGTCGCGACGTTGGCGCCCTGGCCACGCTCCATCGCCAGCTGCTGCTTGGCAGCGTCGCGCGCGAACTCGGCCTCGCGCAACTGCAACTGGGCGGTCTGGAGCTGGGAGTTCGCCTCGGTCAGGCGCGTCGCTGCGTCCTTGCCGTCAGCCGACTGGGTGGCGATGTTGCGCAGTCGGAACTCCTTCATGCGCGCTTCCGCCTCTTCCAGCTTGGCCTCGAAGGTCTTGATCTGCTCATTGAGGAAGGTCTTGGCGGCGTCGGTGTCCTTGCGGCTGGTGCCCAGGCCCGACTCGACGAAGATCGACACCATCGACTGGATGACGCGCTTCGCGCGGTCCTGTTCGGAGTCGCGGTACGACATCGTGTACAGGTTCAGACCGCCGGCGGTGCGGATCTCGATGCCCTTGGACAGCTTCTCGATCAGCGCTTCCTGGTCGTTCTTGCCGGCGTTCTTGAGGTCCAGGTCGGCCATCCGGATCAGCTTCTCCAGGTTGGGCCGGCTGATCAGCGTCCGGCTGAGCATGCCGATCTGCTGCTCGACGTTGGGCTGCACCGTCAGGCCCGCCATCAGCGGCTTGAGGATGGAGTCGGTGTCGACGTAGATGCGCGCCGAGGCCTCGTACTGGTCCGGGATCTTCATCACGACCACGACGCCGACGACGGCCGTGACCCAGGCCACGACAAGCCCGGGCCAGCGGAACTTCCACATTCCGCGCAGAACGACCAGGGCCTGTTGGAGGATCTCTTGCATGCGACGGTGCCCGCGGCAGTCAGGACGACAACGGAGTCAGGGCCTCAGAACAGACCCTGGGGAATGATCAGGATGTCGCCCGGGCGCATCTCGACATTGGCACTGAGGTCGCCGCGCTTGATCAGGTCCTTCAGGCGCACGACGTACTGTTTGTTGCCATCAGAGGTGCGCTGGATGATGGCCCGGTTGCCGTCTGCAAAATCCGTCAGGCCACCGACGGCGATCATCACGTCAAGCAGCGTCATCTTCTGCTTGTAGGGCAGGAACAGCGGGCGGGCGGCGTCGCCAACGACGCGGATCTGTTCGCTGTACGGGCCGATGAAACCGGTGACGATGACCGTGACGACCGGGTCCCGCACATAGGTCGACAGCTTCTTTTCGATGTCGCGCGCCAGTTCGGTCGGTGTTTTTCCTTGCGCGACGAGCTCGTCCACCAGCGGCGCCGCCAGCTTGCCATCGGGGCGCACCGGATAGGTCCCCGACAGCTCGGGGTTGCGCCAGACGACGATGTTCACGCTGTCGCCGGCACCGATCACGTAGTTGTAGTCGGCGCTGGCTGCCTGCGCGGGAGCGGGCGGAAGTTGCGTGGTGCTGCATCCGGCGCCAACGACGCCCAGAGCAAGCAACAGAAGCCCGCGTGCCAATCGGCTGGTGTGAAGAGGCCTGGACAAGAAAGTCTCCTGAAGGGCTTGATCGAGGGGCGCTGTCGAATGCCAGCCCGGCTCGGTGATGCCAGTTGCATGGGCGGCCGCAAGCGGGCTTCCGAATCGCACCCGAAACCGCCTGCGATCATGGCATAGGCCCACGGATCGCGGCCAGCCGACTGCCCGATGCGAAGCGGCTTGGCGCTCACAATTCACGCGCGCTGGGCCCGGCGACGCGAGGCCTCAGAGCCCCGCCAGCAACTCCCTCACCTCGGCCTGCCGCGGGAAGCTGCCCCCCAGCCGCTGCAGCGCCTCGAGCTCGGACTTGGCGCCTGCCTTGTCGCCGGTTGCGACCAAGGTGCGGGCCAGTCCGAGCTTGATGTTCGGATCCTCCGGGGTCAGCTCGACGGCCCGCCGCTGAACCTCCAAGGCCGCTCGCTTGTCGCCCTTGAGGATCAGCGCACTGGCGAGGGTGTCCAGCAGAGGCGCCCGATCCGGTGCGAGGTCGACGGCACGCTGCGCAAAATCCAGGCCTTCGGCATTGCCCACGCGCACGAGCACGTAGGCCAGATTGTTGAGGGCCTTGACATTTTGCGGGTTCACAGCGACCACGCGGCGCAGGCGCCGCTCCGCGGTAGCCCACTGGCCGACCGAGGCTTCGTACGATGCCAGTTGATAGTCCATCACCGTGTCGCCGGGGTACCGCTGCATCCAGGAGTCGCCAAACTGCCGGGCCTCGGCTTCCCGGCGCATCATGAGCAGCAGCGCGTGCTGCCGGACGGCCAATTCGCTGGCTGGCGCCCGCTCGAGCCCCTGCGTGAGCACCGCGAGGGCGCGCTCGCGGTCGCCGGCTCTCAGGTGCAGGCTGGACTCGACCAGATAGGACACCGGATCTCGCGGACGGGCCGAGCGAAGGCGATTGACCAGGGTGCTCGCTGCGTCAGCCCGACGGGCCGACATGAGCAGGTCGACCATGGTTTCCAGGGCCTCGACATGCCCCGGCTCGAGTTCGAGCGCCCTCGTGAGCGACTGCTCCACCTGTTCAGTCTTGCCCAAGGCCCGGTACGCCTCGGCCAGGCGCAGATGCGGGCCGGCCGCGTTGGGCATCGACGTCACGAGTCGGCGGAACGTGGTGATCGCCTGCTCGACTTCACCCGCTCGCAGCTGCGCCATACCTGCCGCATCCAGCACCGAGGTGTCGCCTGGAAAGGCCGCCAAGGCCGACTGGGCCTGTGCCGCGGCATCCTTGAACAAGCGCCTGCGGATCAGAAACTCGATCTGTCTCAGGCGCGCCTCCACCAGTTGCGGTGCTGCGGCCACGGCATCGGCGTAGAGCTTGGCCAGATCGGCGACAGGGGCGCCGGCAGACGCACCGAGGTCGGCGAGCATCAAATGCGCCATGGCGCGACTCGCCGGCACCTCGATCGCCGCCCGCAGGCGCTTGTCGGCGGCGGCACGGTCGTTGGCGCGCAGATCCAACTCGACGAGCTGGCCCAGCGCGCTGTGCAAGGCAGGGTCGAGCTTGAGGGCCGCCTCGAACTGCTGGCGGGCACCTGCGGTATCGCCACCCGACAGCAGCAAGCGGCCCAGGAGCTCGGTCAGCCCCGCATCCTTAGGGCGCTTGACCATCATCCGGTCCAGCGTCTCGCGAGCCGCCGTGAACTCTCTCCGTCGGATCTGCGCCGCGTAGACGGCTTGGTCGGCATAGACCTCTTGCGAGCGTGCGGCAAGGGCCTTGAGCTCGCCGATGGCTGCCGAGGCGTCCGGGCCCAGCAAGCGGGATGCCAAAGCCGCGACCTGCAGCCGCGAGTCGTCGGGCTGAAGACGTGCAGCCCGCCGGAACGCGGCTTCCGCTGCGGCCGGGTCACCGAGCTTGATGTGGGCCTCGCCAGCCAGAGCCAAGGCGCGGGCCGAACTGCCGTTGTCGCCGAGCAGGGGTTTCAACGTGGCCAGGGCACGGGAATACTGCCCCAACCGAAGCTCTGCCGCCGCCAGGCTCTCGCGGGCGAGGTAGTGGTCGGGGTTCTGTCCCAAGACCTTGCCGAAATGAGCCATCGCCTGGACGACGTTGCCCACGCCAGCTTCGGCAGTGCCAGCGACGAACAGGATCGCATCCTGGTCTGGAAACGCCCGCAGCAAGAGCTGTGAGCGCTCGCGCGCCTTGTCGTACTGCCCGAGGTACAGCGCCATCTCGGCCTGGACGAGTGCCGTCGCCGGGTGGCTGGGCAGCGCGGCTTCCATCGCGGCCACCCGCTGCTGCAGGGTGGGCAGGTCGCGGGCTCGCGTGGCGGCTGCGATCAGTGCGACGTGCGACGGCGCGTGCGTGCTGGACTGCTCCAAGGCCTTCCGGTAGGCGGCGATGGCCGAGGCCTCGTCACCGGCCACGCGGTGCAGATCGCCCCGAAGATGCCACGCGTCGTGCAGAGTGGGTCGTTCCTTCAGCAGCTGGTCGAGCTTCGCCGCGGCTTCGGCGGTCTTGCCCTGCCCCGCCAAGATCCGGACCCCGAGCACCTGAGCCGGCGCGTAACTCGGGTCGGCTTCCAGGGCCCCAAGGGCCGCCGCCGTGGCCCGGGGCGCATCGTTCAGGCCCGCCCATGCCCGCGCAACTTCAACCCCCAACCTGGATCGGGCTGTGTTTGCTTCCAGCCGAGTGGCCGCCAGCGACTGCACGACCCGCTTGTAGTCGCCGTTTTCAACCAAGGCCCGCGCATACAGCGGCACGACCCTGTCCGGCGAAAAACCCGCTTCGTGCAGGCGGGCCAACTCGATTGCGGCCCCCTCAATGTCCCCGGTTCGCAGCAGCAGCTCTCCCAGGCCGAACCGGGCTTCTGCGTGATCGGGCGACGCCTGCAACGCGTTCTTGTACTGCACCAGTGCCGTCGATAGCTCGCCCTTTGCGAGCGCGTCACGAGCGCTGGCCACCATGGCATCGGCATTGGGTGCCGGATTGCACGCAACGAGTGCGCCCGCCAGAGCGACGCAGGACATTAGGCGCAAGGCGCGAAGGGATGGATGGTGCATAGCGCACTAGCATAGCGGCGGGCCAATCGATCGCCTCTCCCCCGCATCGGCGCATGGCCCCCTCTTCTCGCCGGGACGAGGACTGTGCACGCAATTGGCACGGGCGCCGGTCCTGATCGAGGTGTCGGCAAGCCTTACAGCCCGCACAGAGGTTCTCGGCACCCCGAACGCAAGTAGTTGATTTGAAAGACCTCGACCGAGCTGGCACGGCCGTTGCGTATTGATCGCCAGGCGGGTATCAGCCAGCAGCCCTCAGCGCAGCGGGCAGTACCCTCGGTCCAAAGTCTCTAGGTTCATCGGAGGTCCAAAGTGATCAAGTCCCTCAGCAAGATCGTCGCCGCTGCCGCGTTGGCCACCGGTGCCGCTTCGTCTCACGCTTACCTCATCTTCGAGGTGTCCCAGTTCGGCGGTGGCCCGTCGATCGTGAACTTCTGCAGCGGCGAGACCGCTGCCACGATCGCCGCTTGCGGCCCGCAGTTCTCGGTGACGACGAACGCTCTGGGTCAGCAGACCATCGCGTTCGTGGGCAACGTCGGCGACTTCACCGTGTCGACCACGAACTCGGTCAGCAACTCGCCGGGCACCTCGTCGTTTGCCCGCGTCGGCACGACGGCTCTGTCGGTGGAGCGCAATGCGGGCGCCGATGGCGACGGCAAGAAGCTGTTCATTGGCGTGCGCGCCTTCAACTTCTCGCAGCCGAGCGGCGAACTGAAGACCCTGACGGGTTCGTCGGGGATGTCCAGCCCTGGCGGCCTGGGCAGCGGCACGATCACGTCGGAGTTCTGGGCTGATGCTTTCAACACCGGCAACAAGGCGACCCCGACGTTGACGTGCTCGTACCCGCTGACGGCCTCCGGTGACTGCTCGACCGGCGAGCTGATCTGGGCCGACCCGGTTGGCTCTGGTGGCGGTCTGTTCTCGCTGCGCAGCGAGCACATCTTCGACATCACGGTGGGCAGCGTGTTCGAAGGCACGACGTCGACGATCGCTCGCCGTCTGCCTGAGCCGATGACGCTCACGCTGGTCGGCGCGGCCCTGATCGGTGCTGCGGCCGTGGGCCGCCGCTCGAAGAAGGCCTGATCACCTATCCCAGGCGGCCGATGCGGCCGCCTTCCAGATCAGAAAACCCCCTGAGGCGTTCTCAGGGGGTTTTCGTTTTCCGATCCTTCAGCACGCGCCCCAAAGTCGTTCCGCGAGACATCTTGCCGGTTTGGCGGCCGCTCCCCCGACCACGGGGATTGCTGACGTTTTTCGCGCGCTCTTACAGTGCGCTCACCCGATCTTCAAGGGCGCCCGACCGCCGGCGCCGGCTGAGCCCCAGCAGGCTCAGGGCGGGCAGCCCCTTCAGCCCATGATCCGCATCTTCAACCACTACGTCCCCCGCGCCGCCCTGCGCGCGCTGGTCTTCGACCTGGGGCTCGTGCTGGTGCTGGTGATGCTGGCCGTGGCGATCAACCTCGGGGGCGTGGCGCAGGCGGTGCCACTGGCGGGCACCCACGTGATCTCCTTCGCCGCCTGCCTGGCGCTCGTGGGCAGCGCCTCAGGGCTGTACGAGGCCTCGCCCCGCGGCAGCGCGGCGCGCTCGATGGTGCGGGCGGCGATCGTGTTGCTGGTGCTGCTGCCGGTGGCCTACCTGATCTTCGGCCTGCTGCCGGCCCACAATGGCGAACACGGCACGATCCAGCTGTCGGTGATGGCGGGCGTTTCTGCCCTGGTGGTGCGCCGCGCCTACCTGTCGCACGCGTCGGCCGCAGCCTCAGCCCGCACCCGCATCCTGATCTTCGGTGCCGGCCTCGCCGCGCGCGACGTCAGCGAGACGCTGAAGAAGAACGACCCCAACGCGGACATCGTCGGCTTTGTGCCCGGCCCCAACGAGAAGGAAGCGGCCGTGCCGCCGCACCGCATCCTGGCGCTGGATGACACCCTGCCCGCGATGGCCCAGCGGCTGGGCGTCGACGAGATCGTGGTTGCGCTGACCGAGCGTCGCGCCGGCAGCATGCCGCTGCGCCAGCTGCTGGACTGCAAGGTCTCGGGCACCAAGGTCTATGACCTGAACACCCACTTCGAGAAGACGCTGGGCCAGATCCGCATCGACTACCTCAACGCCAGCTGGCTGATCTTCGGCGACGGCTTCAACCAGGGCGCCTGGCGCACGGGCGTGAAGCGGGTCTTCGATATCTTCTGCGCGATGCTGCTGCTGATCCTGGCCACGCCGATCATGTTGGTGACGGCTGTGCTGATCAAGCTTGAGAGCCCAGGCCCCGTGCTCTACCGCCAGGAGCGCACGGGCCAGAATGGCCGCGGGTTCAGCATCGCCAAGTTCCGCAGCATGCGCAACGACGCCGAAAAGGATGGCAAGCCCGTCTGGGCCTCGGCCAATGACGCCCGCGTCACCCGCGTCGGCGCCGTGATCCGCAAGCTGCGCATCGACGAGCTTCCGCAGCTGTTCAACGTGCTGGTGGGCGAGATGAGCCTGGTCGGGCCGCGACCGGAGCGCCCGTACTTCGTCGAGCAGCTGACGCAGGAGATCCCCTTCTACGCGCTGCGCCACAGCGTGAAGCCCGGCGTCACCGGCTGGGCCCAGGTGCGCTACCCTTACGGCGCCACCGTCGAAGACTCGCAGGAAAAGCTGCAATACGACCTCTACTACGTCAAGAACCACACGCTGTTCCTGGACCTCGTGGTCCTGATGGAAACCGTCGGCGTGGTGCTTACCGGCCGCGGCGCCCGCTAGGGCTGCCGGCCGGCCATTGGCCGACCCGGGCGCGCCCGTCGGTGGCCGCCCACTTCCACCTGCCGTCCTGAGCGATGGACCTGCCGTTCAACGTGGCCTCGGTCGGCTACGGCCTCGGGCTGCTGGCCCACCTGGGCCTGGTTCTGTACCTCGCGCGCAGCGGCCGCTCGGTCACGGGCACGCCGGTCGCCCGCTGGCCGGTGATGGCGGCGCTGCTCGCCTCGTGCGTGTGGTGCGCGGCATCGCTGCTGGGGCTGGTGTGGAACGACCTCGCCGCGGACTACCTGGCGCAGCTGGCCGACCTGCTGCGCTACGGCCTGTGGTTCCTGTTCCTCGGTCTGCTGCTGCCACTGGACGACGACGGCCGCCCCGCCCCGGCCACGCGCCTGATGCGCCGCGTGGCCATCGCCTGCACCGCGGCTGCCGGGGTACTGGGCGCCTTGCACGCTGTCGGCGTGCTCACGGGCGAGCTCGCGCGCCTGGCCATCGCCGGCGTGCTGGCGCTGCCGGTCTGCGGCCTGCTGATGGTGGAGCAGCTGTTCCGCAACCTGCGCGAAGACCAGCGCTGGAACGCCAAGCCCGTGTGCCTGGGGCTGGCCTGCGTCTTCGTGTTCGACATCTACCTGTTCTCCGAAGGGCTGCTGTTTGCGGCCTTCGACGTCGATGCGCTCGCGGTGCGCGGCGCGGTGCATGCGCTGGCCGTGCCCTTCCTGGCCGTGGCCGCGCGCCGCAGCCCGAACTGGATCGCCAAGCTGCATGTGTCGCGCGCGGCGGCGTTCTACTCGGCCTCGCTGCTGCTGGCCGGCGCCTACCTGCTGTTCATGGCCGCGGTCGGCTACTACGTGCGCTTCTTCGGCGGCGAGTGGGGCCGCGCGCTGCAGCTGGGGCTGGTGGTCGCAGCGCTGGCGCTGTTCGGCATGCTGGCCTTCTCGGGCGCCTTCCGCTCCTGGCTGCGCGTGTTCGTCGGCAAGCACTTCTACTCCTACCGCTACGACTACCGCGAGGAGTGGCTGCGCTTCACCGCCATGCTGTCGGCCAAGCGCAGCCCGCAGGAGACCGGCGAGATGATCGTGCGTGGCCTGGCCAAGATGGTCGAGTGCCCCGCCGGCAGCCTCTGGACGCGCCAGGGCAGCAGCGGCGACTATGCGCAGTCGGCTGCCTGGAACACGCCGCGCGTGGCCGAAACCGAGACCGCCGGCTCGTCGCTGGCGAGCTTCCTCGCCACGCAGGGCTGGGTGATCGACCTCGACGAGTACCGCTCGTCGCCGCGCCGCTATGGCGATCTGGCGTTGCCCAACTGGCTGCTCGGCGCCAAGAACGGCTGGCTCGTGGTGCCGCTGCTGGTGGGTGACGAGCTGCAGGGCTTCGTCGTGCTGGCGCGGCCGCTGACGGCCATCAAGCTCAACTGGGAGGTGCTGGACCTGCTCAAGACCGCCGGCCGTCAAGCTGCCGGTTATCTCGCGCAGATGCAGGCCACCGAGGCACTGCTGGACGCGCGCAAGTTCGAGGCCTTCAACAAGATGTCGGCCTTCGTCGTGCACGACCTCAAGAACATCGTCGCGCAGCTGTCGCTGATGCTGAAGAATGCGGAACGCCTGCACGACAACCGCGAGTTCCAGCAGGACATGTTGTTGACCGTCGAAAGCTCGCTTGAGAAGATGAAGCGGCTGATGCTGCAGCTGCGCGAGGGGGCCAAGCCCCCGGGCGGCAGCCGCGGCGTCGAACTCACCCCCATCGTGCGCCGGCTGGTCGCGATGGCCCGGGCCCAAGGCCGCACCCTCGAGACCGATGAAGGCGAACACCTGTTCACCCGTGGCCACGACGACCGTCTCGAGCGCGTGCTCGGCCATCTGGTGCAGAACGCCCTCGATGCCACGCCGCCGTCGGGCCGCGTCTGGCTGCGCACCGAGCGCTCGGCCGGCAGCGTGCGCGTCGAGGTCGGCGACACCGGCAGCGGCATGACCGAGGAATTTGTGCGCACCCAGCTCTTCCGTCCCTTCAGCAGCACCAAGGCCAATGGCATGGGCATCGGCAGTTTCGAAAGCGCCCAGTACATCCGCGAGCTCGGCGGCAGCATCGACGTCGCCAGCCAACCCGGCGAGGGCACCGTCTTCACGGTGCTGCTGCCGGCCTTCGAGGCCTCGCACGGCTCCGACCTGATGCGGCTGACGCCGCGCTGAGGGGCCCGTGCCGATGAGCCAGGATTCCCCGCTGCTGATCGTCGAGGACGACCTCGCGCTGCAGAAGCAGATCAAGTGGACGCTGGACCGCTTCGAGTCGGTCACCGCGTCCGACCGCGAGAGCGCGCTGCTGCAGCTGCGCCGCCACCAGCCCGCCGTCGTGACGATGGACCTGGGCCTGCCGCCCGACCCCGACTCGGTTTCCGAGGGCTTCAAGCTGCTCGAGCAGCTTCTCGACATCGAGCCGGCCACCAAGGTGCTCGTGCTCACCGGTCAGAACGACCAGGCCAACGCGCTGCGCGCCGTGGCCATGGGCGCGTACGACTTCCTGGCCAAGCCCTTCGAGCCCGACGTGCTGAACCTCGTCGTCGAGCGTGCCAGCCGGCTGGCGGAGCTGCAGGCCGAGAATCGCCGCCTGCAGGCGCTGCACCAGCCGGATGCGCTGTCGGGCCTGATCACCCGCGACGCGGAGATGATGCGGATCAGCCGCACCGTGGAACGCGTCTCCGGCAGCGACGCCACCGTGCTTCTGCTGGGAGAGAGCGGCACGGGCATGGACGTGCTGG
>JACCDR011270881.1_pt1 | contig 13548 bp, 11 predicted proteins | sample 7446431 | NCBI WGS metagenome assembly JACCDR01 (sample SAMN15323443, study PRJNA562643) | freshwater metagenome | isolation source: river surface water | place: USA:Blue River Watershed | collected 2017-08-17
GTAACCAGCGCCGTATCCAACATTTGGCTGAAGCTCTTGGTGATATTGAACACCGATGGCGCTGAAGGTGCCTTGAAGATTTTCGTTAAAGAGATCAAAGGTAGAATTTGAAAAGCCATACATGAAACTCATGTCCCGAGTTTTTGTTGAAATCGTAGGTTTTGCTTTGTGGCGGATGACCTGTGCATTTTGTTCGGCAACGAATTCGTCAAAACTCACTTCCTGATAGCTTGAGGTCGGAGGTGCAGACTTTTGCTGGGTATTCCAAAAATGATTTTGGCTTGCTGCTTGTGCTGTTGCCGTGATCATAAAAACAGTGACCAGTGTGTAAACGGAAAATTTCATTTAGACCTCGCCAATCGTGATCTCAAAAGCGTCCTTGCTCATGAGGTGAATCTGTTCCTTTAATCTAACTCATTTTACGATTCGAAAGAAGTCTGAATCAAATTGGCGGATGAAATCAGCTCGATATAAGTCCAGCGACTGACTTGATTTGAAAGTGCTGGAATCGTCCGGTTTGAGGGCCTGGTGATTGGTATTCAAAGGTTTTTGACTTAGAATGGGGGTATGGGAAAATCAAATGTCCGTTTCTGTGCTTTCTGTCGTACTCCAAGAAACACATTTACTCGAAGACATCTCACCTTTGTTCAAATTCTCTTTGTCATGATTCTCTCCCTTGCTTTGAATGCATTAATTCGAGGAACTGTTGATCAATATTTTCTTTTTCTGCTCTTTCCGCAGCTGATGATCGGGGAAATGATTGTCCGAGTCAGGTACCGGTCAGCCCTCGTCTGTCAGTCCTGTGGGTTTGATCCGGTGGTGTATCGACGGGATTATAAAAAAGCTCGGAGTTTGGTTCAAGAGACACTTGAATTTCGAAGAACGGATCCCTCGCAGATGCTCAAACGGCCTCTTCATCTTCCTCGCATTTCCTCCAAGCGTCTTGAAAAGCTCAAAGAATTTGAGCAGCGAGTAGAGGAGATGAGCACCAATGCGGCTGCAGGAAAATCACTGACAGTTCAATCTGCAAACAGAACTGACGATGATCTTGTGGGCCGAATTGTTTCCAAACAAGTCTAGGCCTTTTGGTTTTATGATTTGGCATCATTGATCTGTTTTCGACCGTGACAGGTTTGATCGATCTTGCTAGCTTTATTTCATGGGTCATGCGTTTAAAGCACTAGTGATTATTCCGACGTACAATGAACTTGAAAACATCGGGATGATCGTCCCAGAGGTCCTTCGAGAAAATCCCGATGTCCATGTTCTAGTTGTCGATGACAATTCTCCAGATGGAACGGGCGGCCGAGTTTCAGAAATGAAAAAGCAGTTTGATGATCGTCTTCATCTCTTGAGTCGTCCTGGGAAACAAGGGCTGGGGCGAGCCTACATTGCTGGGTTTAATTGGGGAATTGAAAAAGGGTACACGCACCTGATTGAAATGGACGCTGACTTTTCCCATCGACCGGTGGATTTGAAAAAAATTGTTGAGACATTGAGTGATGCAAAAGCAGATTTTGTAGTGGGTTCTCGGTATATACCGGGAGGTTCAACCGTGAACTGGGGGCTTGGGCGGAAATTGATCTCACGTGGAGGCGGAATCTACGCAACCGTAATTTTAGGTTACTTGTTGCGAGATTGGACCGGAGGCTTTAACGGATGGCGAGTTGAGGTTCTTCAGAAAATTGGATTGGACGGGGTTAAATCCGAGGGATACAGCTTTCAAATCGAATTGAAATTCAAAGCTCTTCGTCACGGTTTTAAAGTGCTCGAAGTGCCGATTGTGTTTGAGGACCGACGGATTGGTCAGAGTAAAATGTCGCTCAAAATTGTCCTTGAGGCATTTTGGCGCGTATGGAAAATGAGATTTGCTTCCTAGATTTTTATTGAGGATGAGCAAACAGACAGGGATGTCGATTGAAGTTTTTGCAAAGTCAAAAAATTGAAATTCTTCAAAGTTGCGCGCGACTGACTTTGGTTTTTTTAATTATGACTTCGTCAGCTGAGTCCTTTGCCCAAAAAAAGATTCGCCGGCCGGCTTCTGAATCGTCCTCTCCGGCGAAAGCATCTGTTGCGACCAAAGCGCAGATTGTTGCTGATCCCGCCTTTGTCTACAAGGATGCCGATTTTGATTCGGAAATTATTGGAACGGCAACCACAGGCGAGATATACGACGTGTCCAAAGGGACTAAAGCCAATTTTCGAAAGCTGCGATTAAAGCCCGGCTTGGTGGGGTTTATTTCCAGTGATGATATTAAAATTGTTTCTGAAGCCGCAGCAAAAAAAGTCAAAAAAGCAGAAACAAGAAAAGCAGAAAAAAAACGTGAGCGGGGTGTCCGCTCCATCGAAATGACACGATATCGTGGGCCTGTCCTCCAGTACACAAATTATGTCGAGGATATATTAGGCGGACTTCGTCGTGACTCGCTTTTGATGTATGGGGCAAAAATCTCTGGATACAACACCTTGATTGAGGGAGATATTTATACCGAGAGCAATATCCTCTTTCATTGGGGGGCTCCGAAATATTATGCGGATGTGACTCGCGAGAGCGCCGAGGGCTGGCTTTTTATGACGGATTTTATCCTTCAGTCAACTTTCCCGCAAAGCCGAGTTCATATGTTGTTCTTTGGGGTTGGTCCCATGTTTCGATATTCCCACTTCAATGCCACCGTTCGCGATGCAAACACCGGAAAGCTTTTATCCTACGGAATCGATGAGATGACCTTGGGAGCCGTAATCAACGGGGGATTAGCTTATCAAATCGGAACCTACGCACTCCGTCTAGACGGAAAATACATTTGGGAAAAACAAAAATACTACTCCGGAAGCCTCGCATTTCAATTCGCATTTTAATTTTAATTCATTGATATTCAATCAATCTTTCCCAACGCTAGAGTGGTAAAATACCTTCAACCTGACTTTGATGACGCACCTTTTCTGCAATTGGAATTGGATCTTGGGAACTCATCTTTTTGGTAAGCTTTTTTGAAAGCTACTCCCGTCCGATATTTACGAAAATATACCATCGGTTTTGAAACCAACCTTTTGAATTAATTTTTGTATTTGATGATTTTTGATAGACTTAAAAGGTGTTATTAATAACTAGTCACGACGGTCACTCAGAAAGTAAGATGAAAATAGACTTGAGGGCTTGAAGAGGGAAAGTCATTCGTTCATGGTTAATCTAAAGGCGACAAAAAACTCTGGGATTGCAACTGTCGTAAGAAATATTTTTTCTCTTGATTTTCGATCGCTAGCAATTTTTCGAATTTTAATTGCTCTTGGTTTAATTGTTGACCTTTTAGTTCGCCTAGCGAATTTGGAAGATTTTTATACAGACAGAGGTATCGTACCTCGCTCTGCTACTCATGTAGGACTTGGTCAGGCTAAAATGTGGTCGCTGCACACTCTGAGTGGTCAATCTGATTTCATATTGATGCTTTGGATAATGCAGTTCATTTTTGCGATTATGCTACTCATTGGATATCGAACTCGACTCGCAACATTTCTTTCGTGGATTTTATTTGCCTCAATAATTTCTCGGAATATGGTGATTTCAATCGGTAGTGAGGACTTATTAAGACTCATGTTGTTTTGGGGTATGTTTGTACCATTGAACCTAGCTTATTCAGTAGATGCGAAACAATCAAAATTTACCCTTAATTCCAAAGGAATACTCAACTCTGGCACCCTGGCAATTTTGTTTCAGATCTTTTTAATGTATTGGTGGACTGCAGTATTGAAGTGGCACCCACGCTGGCTAACGGAAGGTTCGGCGATTTACTATGCTCTAGCACTTGATCAGTATGTTAAACCACTGGGGCTTCATTTGCGAGAGTGGCCGATGGAGTACCTTGCATTTCTCACAAAAAGCATTTTAGCGTTTGAGATCATCGGCCCTTTTCTTTTTTTCATTACTTGGAAAAGAGGATTATTTCGCCTTATTGGCGCATTTTTATTTATCTTTTTTCATCTGATGTTAGGCCTGACCATAGATTTGGGATTGTTCCCTTTTTTTTGTATGGCCATTTGGACTATCACAATCCCCACAACTTTTTGGGATGTATGGCTGCCAGATATTCTCGATCGAATCGTGCAGTTAAGAAAAAATACACTGTCAATCTTTGGCAGATTGATTTTGCCGAGGAATCTTGGTCTGCTGTCCCATCCTGAAATTCCACGAGTGAACAATCCGTTCATTTACAATCTAATCGTGATCTTTTGTTTTGGAATAGCGGCCTATTGGAATCTGGCAGTTTGGCGGCCAAATGATCGCTGGACGATTCCTTCACCAATCTATGAAATTGGCCTGGGGCTAAAACTGCAGCAACATTGGAACATGTTTGCCCCTTTTCCTTTGATTGAAAACGGTTGGTATGTGACGGAAGCGAGGCTTGTAAATGGAAGCATATTTGATGTCTGGAATAATCAGCCTGTAGAATTTTCTACCAGAAAGGTTTTGCCCCATTCGCTGACTAACTCTTTTTGGCGACGATATCTTTTTAATATTCGCAGAAGGGGCTACGAGGGACACCGGCAGTATTTCGGAAACTATTTATGCCGTAGGTGGAATGAAGCAAACAGTCCCGATCGTAGGGCAGAATCCATTGATGTTTACTATATTTTAGAGACGACTCCGCCGCCAGGACAGCAGAGGTTGTCACTTCAACGCGAGCATGTCTGGCGGCAACAATGTCGGTGATCTTAGGCGCTTTTTATTTTACAGTCCTCGGGAGCCGTGATTAATATTGCTTTTTGCTGAAAAAGAGGACAAATGTCGAACACCTCCATTGAACTTTTAAGTCCGGACGTTGTGAATCAAATCGCAGCAGGTGAAGTCGTCGAAAGGCCTGCGCATTTGGTGAAGGAACTCATTGAAAATAGCATCGACGCCGGGGCAACGAAAATTCATGTTCAAATTGATGATGGTGGCCGGCGCATTCAGATTCATGACAATGGAAGTGGAATACGCCGTGACGACCTCTCCAATGCCTTGGAGAGATTTGCAACGAGTAAGATTAGATCTTCAGATGATCTTTGGAAGCTGAAATCCTATGGTTTTCGTGGTGAGGCACTGGCAAGTATTTCGGCTGTCAGTTTATTGAAACTCAAATCTTATCACGCTGGCAGTGATCGAGCTTTTGAAATCGTTTCTGAGTTTGGAAAGAAATCTCAAGTTGTTGAAAGCGACTTAGGTTCAAGCGGCACCGTCGTTGAAATCAACCAGCTCTTTCAGAATATTCCTGCGCGTTTAAAGTTTCTAAAATCAGACGGCGCTGAGGTTTTACAGATTAAAAACTTTCTCAAAGGGCTTGCGCTGATTCATCCAGAAATCGAATTTCAGGTTCGTGAACAAGACAAGCTTTTTGCAATTTGGAAAAAACAAGAGGCTGAAGAACTCAAAGCCCTCAAATCTCGAGGATCTGAGGTCCTCGAGATCAAGACTCTTCATGCCGGTCATTTTCAGCACGAGAAATTTCGAATCAATGTCCTTTTTTCTGATCCTTCGACGGTTCAAAAGACTTCGAAAAATATTTGGATTTTTCTCAACCAACGGCTCATCCAAGATCGTGCGATTCAGACTGCGATTATGGAATCTTATAAAAGCCTGTTGATGCATGGTGAATATCCAACGGTTGTTCTGGATTTGCGAGTTCCCGAAGACTTTGTTGATGTGAACGTCCACCCTGCAAAATCTCAAGTGAAGTTTCAAGACGCTTCCCAGATTTTTAGGCTCGTGCATTCTGTGCTCCGTGCCGAGCTTGAAAAAGCTCCGTGGAGCCTTCATCAATCAGCAGGTCGAGGGTCATCATTCTCTGCCTCAGAAAAAGCGGAAATTCAGAATCGTGATCTTGAAACGCAATCATCTTTTCAGTCACAATCATTTGAAAAGAGGTCTGATTTTTCTTTCATGCCACAGGCACCTCATCAAAAGAGTTTTGCGGCACCTGAGATCAATACAACAAATTATCAAAAAAAGGATTATTCCCTTGAGCAGCTGTCTGCATTTCGCGACCAAAGAAAGCAGCTCCACCGAGAACTCATGGGGGCAGAGACGTCGACAGATTTCATCTCGCCTTCTGAAGCTCCGTCTTCGCAACCGAGGTCTGCAGCGCCAATTGCTGAAGCAGGCTTTTGGGGTTCGCTCGATGTGATCGGTCAGTTCAGTTTAACTTATATCGTGGCCCAGTCCCAGGATCAGCTCTTTCTAGTAGATCAACATGCGGCCCATGAAAGAGTTCGTTACGAGACCCTGATCGCAGCCTGGAGGGGAGAGCAGATTGATGTTCAAGCCTACCTATTTCCAGATGCCGTGGAGTTGGCGCCTGCCCATGTTGAGGCGCTCTTGCACATTCAAGATCAATTTCAAAAACTGGGTATTGCCATCGAGTCACTTGGACCTTCCACGCTTGGCGTGGTGAGTGCTCCCACTGTTTTGAAAGACTTTAAATTTGCCGATCTCTTCGAAAAGATTGCCCAGGATGTCCTTGAATTTGGTGGGAGTTATTCTCTTGAAGAAAAAATTTCTGACCTTTGTGCGACCATGGCCTGTCATTCAGTGATTCGGGCCGGTCAGGCTTTGAGTCATGCCGAAATGAAATCTTTGTTGCAGCAAATGGATGGTTATCCACTCTCTGAATACTGCCCGCATGGTCGTCCGGTTTATGTGAAATTTGGAATTCATCAAATTGAAAAACTGTTTGGTCGCAGTGGGGTCTAGGCATTTTTCATGATGAAGAGAAAAGCCGTTTTTATTTGTGGCCCAACGGCCTCAGGGAAATCAGCATTGGCTTTGCAGCTAGCAACAGAACTTCGTTTTAAGAAACCGATTTCTCTCATCAACTGCGATAGTGTTCAGGTCTATCAGGATCTTCTGATTGGTTCAGCTTCGCCGTCAGCTGCGGAAAAGGCGCAGTGCCCACATTTTTTGTACAATTACATTCAGTTTCCCCAAGAGATTTCATTGGGAAGCTACTACAGAGATTTTGCTGAAGTTCTTTCTCGTGTTCCTGAGGACGAGGCGATTTTTGTCGTCGGGGGGAGTGGATTTTATCTGCAGGCTTTAGAATTTGGTCTATTTGATATGCCGGCAGTTCCAGAAGAGATTCGGTTTCAGGTCCAGTGTGAGTTAAAAGAAAAAGGACCTGAGGTGTTGTTCGAAGAGCTGAAAATGAAAGATCCTGCAACCGCCCAAAGAATTCATGTGAATGATCACTACCGCTTGACCCGGGCCGTGGAAGTGATTCGTTCGAATTCAACAACGATGACAGCAGCCGGGGAAAAGAAACAAAAGTTGTTCGAATTAGAAACCTATAAAATCGGTCTTCAGTTCACAAAAGAGGAACTTTTGGCGCGGGTTCAAAAGCGAACTCATCAGATGCTCGAGCAGGGAATCATCGAAGAGACTCAGAAAATGATGGATTTGGGGCGATCAGAATGGAGCCCTCTTTCGTCTGTTGGATATCATGAAGTCAAAGAATTCTTGCTCGGGCGATTATCAAGGAGCTCCCTTGAGGCAGAGATCAATTTGAAAACAATGCAATTGATTAAAAAACAGATGACCTGGTTCAAGCGAGATCAGAGCATTTCATGGACGAGGCCTGAGGATCTTCAGGACGTCCAGAGAGACGTTGCACAATTTTTACTTGGCGCCTAGCCAATCAAAGTCGATAATAATGCAATGAAAAGTATGACAGGATTTAGTCAGATCCAAAGCAAAGGATCTGAAGCCAATATTGAAGTGAGCATTCGTGCGGTGAATGGACGTTTTTTCGAACCGCGATTTCATCTTCCTAAAGAATATCTATTTATTGAATCGGATTTAAAGCAGATCTTGGGGCAAAATATCAAGCGAGGAACCATTGATATTTTTGTCGCCCGAAAAGCGGCCTCCGGGCAGGTGCGGCAGATTTCCTATCAATCTGACATCGCAAAAAATTATCATTCCATCATTAAAAAAATGAGCAAGGATTTGAAGATTGAAGCGCGCACCATGGCTGATCAGCTCATTCGTCTGCCTGATGTGATTCAGTATGAGGAAGCCTCAGAAATTGCTGGGTCTGAAATGAAGCGCTTTAAAAAAGTCTTTCAGCAGGCAGTTGAAAAGTGTTTGAAAGAAAAGTTGCGTGAGGGTGAGGCCATTCAAGCAAACCTGTTGCATTTAACAGCAGAACTGACAAAAAGCGTGCTGGCTATTTCTCAGCTCCGCGAAGAAATTCGGATCGAACTGGAGCAAAGGTATCGGGACCGGGTTCTTGCCCGTTTGAAGAGTTTTGCAGCCGAACAGGCCATTGTTTTTGATGATGCTCGCCTGATTCAAGAGGTTGCTTATATGATTGAAAAATCTGACGTGGCTGAGGAGCTGCAACGCCTTGAGGAGCACTTAAAGCATTTTACCGCTGAGATTAAGAAGTTTGAAGTGGAAGGCAAGAAGCTTGATTTCTATGTTCAGGAATTGTTGCGCGAAGTAAACACCATTGGATCAAAATCTCAGTTGGCAGCCATCACAACTCATGTCATACAAGCAAAATCCTATATCGAAAAGCTGAGGGAACAGGTACAAAACGTCGAATGAAAACGCAAATGATCATCCTGGCAGCCCCGAGCGGAGCCGGAAAAAGCAGTTTCGTTGAAAAGATCACCCAGGAAGACCCTCGCCTGCGTGACACAATTACCTATACAACCCGCGAGATGCGCCAAGGTGAAAGCCAAGGGCATCCCTATTATTTCGTGTCGAAGGAAGAGTTTGAAAAGAAAATTGCTCAGAATTTCTTTATTGAATGGGCCCGGGTTCATACCAACCTTTATGGAACGCCACATTATCAAATTGAAGAGGCCTTCAAGGAGGGTCGATGTGTGATCATGGACGTCGATGTCCAAGGATCAGCGACCTTTAAACAAAAGTTCCCAGAGGCTGTGACGATCTTTATTCTGCCCCCGTCCATTGAGGAGCTCAAGAGGCGGATTTCATTGCGAGACGGTAAAATGCCGGTGGATATTGATGTTCGAATGAACAACGCTGAAAAGGAGATCGCCTTGGCTCCTCAATTTGATTATCGAATTGTGAATGATAAATTTGACGAATCCTACGCCGAATTCAAAAAAATAGTTGAAAAATTGCTGGGTTGATTCTATTCCTAGATGTTCACTGAGAGGTTCCCCGATGGCTCGAGTCACAGTTGAAGATTGCCTAGAGAAAGTTCCAAACCGTTTTGCGTTGGTTTTAATGGTCGCTAAACGTGCGAAACAACTCATGAAAGGCGCTGAAAGCACTGTTGCAATGAAGAGCAATAAGACCATCGTCGGTGCTTTAAGAGAAGTTGCTGCCGGCAACGTCGGTTACGACGCGACTTTGGACCTACAGAAAGCAACAGACGAGATCCAAAAAGATCTCAATAAATAATTCTGCACATTCTATAATAAATTTTTTGGTTATCACTTTTCTCTTTGTGATTTCAAGCCGATAGTCATTTGAATGGCCACCGAGTTTTTTGAAAAAGAGATTAGTCACAAAAAATTACGCACCGTCGAGGATCTCTGCGCAAAGATCGTCAGCTATTTTCCTCAGGCTGATCTGAAGATCATTGAAAAGGCCTACCACTTTTCTGAAGCCCATCATCAAGGACAAATCCGCAGAAGCGGTGAAGCTTATATCTCTCATCCGCTTTCAGTGGCGGGAATCCTGGCTGATTTAAACCTCGATTTAGACACCATCGCCACCGGCCTCTTGCACGACACTGTTGAAGATACCAAAGCTACCTTGGAAGACATTCGCCGTGAATTTGGCGAGAGCATCGCCTCTCTTGTTGATGGTGTCACAAAAATTTCCCAGATTAAATTTCGAAATGCCCAAGAGAAACAGGGCGAGAATATGCGCAAAATGATTGTGGCCATGGGAAAAGATGTTCGGGTTGTTTTAGTCAAGCTCGCTGACCGTCTTCATAACATGCGCACACTGAATCACATGCCTTATGAAAAACAATCACGGATCGCTCTGGAGACTCTCGAGATTTACACGCCGCTAGCAGGGCGAATGGGGATCATGAGCTTGAAGGTTGAGCTCGAGGATCTCTGTTTCCGATACTATCGGCCTGACATGTATTACGAGCTTTCTCAAAAAGTGAAAAAGAACGAAAATGAAAAGCAGCGCTACATCGAAGATATCAGGCAGCAGATCCAGACTCTGCTTTTTCAAAAAATGGGCGGGCGTTATGAGGTGTTTGGACGATCAAAACACCTTTGGTCCATTTACAGAAAAATGCAGGCCCGGAATATTGATTACGAGCAAGTTTACGATGTTCTCGCCTTTCGCGTGCTCGTGAATAATGTCAGTGAATGTTACGAAGTCCTGGGTCACATTCATTCAATTTGGAAGCCCATTCCTGGAAGATTTAAAGACTTCATCGCAATGCCTAAAGCCAACAACTATCAGAGTCTGCACACGACGGTGATCGTTCCAGGCGGCGAGCGCATTGAAATCCAGATTCGTACCACAGAAATGCATTTGATCGCAGAGCGCGGGATTGCAGCTCATTGGAAGTACAAAGAGCGAGGCGTTGCCACCACAGATGTCACAACCCAGCAGGCAAACTGGCTGCGAGAACTGGTGGCTTGGCATCAGCAGGTTCGAACGCCCGAAGAATTTTTGGACACAGTTAAAACAGACTTATTTGAAACTGAAATTTATGTGTTTACACCGAATGGTGATGTGAAAGAACTTCCTGAGGGTGCAACTCCCGTGGACTTTGCATACTCAGTCCACACCGAGCTGGGAAACCAGTGCGTGGGTGCGCGGATCAATGGAAAAATGGTTCCTTTAAAATACAAACTGCAAAATGGCGACACCGTTGAGGTCATGACATCAAAGACGCAGATGCCTTCAAAAGACTGGCTCAAATTTGCAGTCACAAATAAAGCAAAATCAAAAATTCGTCAGTTCGTCAAAGAGGAGCAGCGAAAGCGATCATTGACTCTGGGCAAAGAATTGCTTGAAAAAGAGTTTCGTAAGTTCGGAATGCAGGCTTTAAAATACATGAAGACTGAGGAGACCGAAAAGTTTATGAGGGATGGCGGTTTGCATTCCCTGGATGAAATGTACATCCGCATCGGCTACGGCAAATTAGAACCGCGCCACCTTGTGGAAAAATTTATCCCAGCCAACATTGAAAAGGCCCAGACACTCCAAAAATCTGAAGAATCTACTTTTATGGAAAAAGTAGTCAAAGCCGTCACCACCAAGCGCCGTAAGACAAGTTCATTGATTAGCGTGGATGGGATGGATGATGTTTTGGTTCATTATGCCAAGTGCTGCAGCCCGATTCCTGGTGATCCTGTGGTTGGCTTTATTTCCCGGGGAAGAGGTGTCACCGTTCATCGATCGGATTGCCGCCGGGTCTTTGAGATGGATCAAGTTCGGAAAGTGGATGTTGCTTGGAACGTCAAGCAGGCCACCGACGGGCAGGAGCGCTCGGTTAAACTTCAGGTGGTCTCACAAGATGTTCCTGGATTATTGAAACTCATGTCCGAAGCATTTGCTGCTCAAGGAATCAACATCCAGAGTGCTCAAATTAACACCACAAAAGACAAAAAAGCGATTAGCTATTTCATAATTTCCGTTCGAGATTCCACGCAATTGAACCAAGCAATTTTTGAGTTGCAAAAAATTCGGGGGATTATTGGTGTGACACGGATCACCCAAAGTTAACTCGTTTTTCCAATAGTCTTTGGTCTGGGCCAGGTTGTCGATCCTAGCGATCTTCAGTTAACTTGAACTTATGACAACTCAAAAAGCTCTTGTTAAAGATTTCATGTCCCATCCACTTGTTTCTGTGCAGGCAGACTTTGTTCTCGAACAAGCAGAGCGGGTTTTTCATCAACATCGTCTCACAGCTGCACCTGTTCTAATTGATAAAAAAAATGTGATCGGAGTTATCACTGATTTTCAGCTTCTGAAATGCTTTCTCATTCGTAACTCCAGTCCGCTTCGCGCAAAGCTGAAAGACTATGAAGAAGAGCTTGATCCTGTTTTTCTAGTTGATGAAAATGAAGAAATTTCCCATGTCTTTAAGCTCATGATTCAATCGCCGAATCACCGAATCTTTGCCACTAGCCAGGATAAATTGGTCGGAGCACTTTCGCCAAAAGATATCCTTCCCTATCTTGCTGGGGATGTCGCCATTGAGCGCCATACTGAGCACAAGGATTTGATCGCGGCAAAGATTCGAATCAAGGAGCTCCTCAGTGAGCTGGCTTTGACCAAGGAGCAGCTCGATCGCTATCAACAGACCTTCGTGTCGTCGCCATTTATGATTCACTCTGCTGATTTGCAGGGAAAAATTGTGATGGCTAATCCAATGTTGCACCAAATTTTAGGTTATAAAGAAAATGAGCTCGTTGGGAAAAGCATTACGGATATCTATCCTCCGCAAAATCATCAAGAAGCCCTGGCGGGTTTAACCAGAGTTAAAAATGAAGGTTTTCATCCTTTGATTAATACGCTCATGGTGCGCAAGAACAAAGAACTGTTGCAGATTGATTTGGCTTCTTCAGCAAAGCTGGATGCCAATGGAGAAGTCGTTGGAACAATCACGATCGGGCGAATTAGTAATTCAAGTAAGATGATTGAAGCGCTTGCCAAAATCGGAGAAGCGCTCAAGGCAGATCAAGGCAAGGCCAAAGCAATTTAAGCTTTGGCTTACATGTCCCAAGCCCAGCCGAGGCGGATGAACATTGATGTTGCTTTAACAGTGTCGCTTGATGGAAAAATTCCATAATCGAATTGAATCGGAAGATAGTTTTTATTTCCCACTTGCACATCAAGTCCCAAAGACAAAACATAGAGCAAGTTTGACGTGATTTCCGATGTCTTCAAGACAGTGGAGCTTTTTGAAAGAGCAAATAGATATCCCAAGCCGCCGCCACCCCAAAACCGACTTGATCCAGTGGTGAGATTGTATTTGGCAATCCCATATCCTGAGAGGTAGTTGACGTTGACGGTACATGTTTTGGAATTGTCACAATCGTTATTTGCGACGCTTCCAGTGAGTTGATATTGATCATAACCGGCCAGGCCGCGAATAAAGAACCGATCGGACATCGGGTAGTCGTATAAGCCATTCACCCCAAAGGAATTTCCTTTGAGATCAGCGGTAACTCTTGTGCCCGTGGATCCATTGAAAGAAGCACTCATCGTATTCATAAGTACGTTGAGAACGACGCCCCATGCATGTTTTTCTTTTGATCTAAGACTTGTATAGTTTTCTTTTTTTGCTTTTCGCTTGGGTTGTGCCTCTGACGGAGAAGACGGCGCAGGTGCCGCAGCTCTTGGTTGAAGCGAAAAACCAATCTCAGCATTTCCTTTCACAAGTTCAGCAACAGCTTTGCCGCCTTTGACTTGGGAAAGGCGCAGAATGGCTTTTCGCTTATTTTCGGCGTTCATTCCGTAAAATTCGTCGCCAGATTTTGCGTCCATTCCCTGAAGATCAATCAGAACTTTGTTGCCTTTGACATTGATCACTTGGGCAGCAAATGCATGGAGGGAAGTCA
>JACCDR010807667.1_pt1 | contig 13547 bp, 10 predicted proteins | sample 7446431 | NCBI WGS metagenome assembly JACCDR01 (sample SAMN15323443, study PRJNA562643) | freshwater metagenome | isolation source: river surface water | place: USA:Blue River Watershed | collected 2017-08-17
CTATTAATTTGGCAAAGCCAATATAAACCGTTTTCGCAGATAATTTATATTGGCTTTGCCAAATTAATAGCGCCGAACACAAATATTATTAATATTTATTTTTAGAAATTATATTCTAAAAATAAAAATTGATATTATAATATATAATGTCCAATACCCTTAACTCTCAAATGTTCGTTGTCAAAAGAAATGGCGAAAAGGAAAAGGTGATGTTTGATAAAATCACCCTCAGGATTAGTAAATTGGTCCAACCAAATGAAGTAGATATCATTGATCCTACCATAGTGGCTATGAAGGTCATTACTAGTATCTATAGTGGTATTACTACTGAGGAATTAGACTTGGAATCTGCTAAAATTTGCAGTAATATGGTCACTATTAATCCGGCATATGGTAATCTAGCTGGGCGTATTTTAGTTAGTAATCTCCATAAAAAGACTATGGATAGTTTTGTTGAGAAAATGGAGGTTATTCAAACCAATACTGGTCTACTAGATAAAGAATGGCTTGATTGGGTAGTATGTAATCGAGAAGCTATTAACAATATGATGGATTATGGTAAAGATTATATTTTTGATTTCTTTGGTTTTAAGACTCTAGAAAAAAGTTATCTTATTAAGAACCAAGATACGGGGGCTATTTATGAACGCCCTCAGGATATGTTTATGCGTGTAGCTAGTTATATCTGTATGGGTGATTTAGATAAGATTAAAATTACTTATGATATGTTATCGAGTAAGGCATATACTCATGCATCACCTACTCTCTTTAATGCCGGAACTTGGCGCCCTCAGCTTTCGAGTTGTTTTCTTTTGGGAACGAATGATAGTTTAGATGGGATTACAACTACCTGGGATAGAGTTGCACAAATCAGCAAATGGGCGGGTGGGATTGGTCTCCATATTAGTAATATCCGTGCAAAGGGTAGTCTTATTAATGGGACCAATGCACCATCTTCTGGTATTGTTCCTATGCTCCGAGTCTATAATGACATTGCACGATACATTAATCAAGGTGGTAAAAGAAAAGGTAGTTTTGCTATTTATCTTGAACCACATCATGCAGATGTTCTTGATTTCCTTGAACTGAAGCGTAATATTGGTGATGAAAATGAGAGAACGCGTGATTTATTTCTGGCAATGTGGTTGAGCGACTATTTTATGCAAATGGTTCGTGATAATGGAGATTGGTATCTGATGTGTCCCACTAAATGTCCCGGATTAACAGATACATATGGTGAATCATATACACAATTATATAAACAATATGTGGCAGAAGGTAAATATAGAAAAGTAATTAAAGCGCGTCATCTTATGGATAAGATTATGGAATCGCAATTTGAAAGCGGCGTGCCATACATCTTGTTTAAAGATCATATTAATAACAAGTCAAATCAAAAAAATATAGATGTGATCCGCTCATCCAATCTTTGTGCCGAAATCGCTATTGTATCCAATAATGAAGAATATGGCGTTTGTAATTTGGCATCCATTTCACTTAATCATCATCTGGTACCATTTAAGAGCGAGAAACAATGGACCATTTATACTAAAGAAAATTGTAAATATTGTAATTGGGCAAAGAGTTATTTCAAGTTTAAGGGGTTTGATTATGTGGAGAAAACATATGACCCAGAAAAGAGACTCGAAGAATATCGTAGCGAACAAATGCAAGGCATAGAGTGCCTAGATGGTGCGTGTCGCCGGGGTATTATTACCTATCCACAAATATTTTATGGGGACACTCATATTGGTGGATTTACTGATATGATCCAATATACAGCCGATGATTATGATTATCACGAATTGTGGAGAACAGCCTATATTGCCACCATTAATCTGGACCACGTCATTGATAAAAACTATTATCCAACTCCTGAAACTAAATGCTCAAATTTCAGAAATCGTCCCATTGGGTTGGGTATACAAGGTCTTGCTGATACATTGGTGTCAATGAAGATTCCATTTGAAAGTGATATGGCATTGCGTTTTAATCGTAATATGATGGAAACCATTTACCATGCAGCATTATCTGCCAGTAAGGATATTGCCAAGAGTCGATACGAGGATATGAAACATTTTATTAATGCTAAAGTTAATAGTAATATAACTATTCCTGAATACTATGATAAGGATTTTCACTTGGAGGATAAGATGTTGGATACAATCTATCACCATCATCATATTAATAAGTGCGAACTTAAACTGGTTAGTCATTATGGCGCCTATAGTAGTTATGTAAATTCACCAATGTGGGAAGGTAAGATGCAACACGATATGTGGGGAGAAGAGGCAACTGTTCAAGATTGGGATGAACTGAGAGAAGAGATTGCAATTTATGGTGTAAGAAATTCTCTTGTAACTGCTCTTATGCCCACAGCAACAACATCTCAAATTATGGGGAATAATGAATGCTTTGAATGGTTCACCAGCAATGTATATACAAGAAGTACATTGGCTGGTGAATTTCCAGTTGTTAATAAATATCTGGTGAATGATTTATTGGCAATTGGGATGTGGAATGATAATATGAAACAACATATCATTGCAGCAGATGGTTCAGTCGAACTTCTTGATATTCCACCAACTTACAAGGAATTATACAAAACAATGTGGGATATTAAGAGTAGCTGGGTAGTAAAGCATGCGAGGGCTCGTGCTCCATTTGTTGACCAAACCCAAAGTATGAATATTTATATGGCTATTCCAGATGATAGTAAGTTATATAAAACACTTATGTATGCGTGGGAACAGGGATTAAAGACTGGGTCATATTATGTGAGGACTAAACCAAGTGGAACAATTAAATTTACTGTTGATGCTTCTATCGAAAAAAAAGTAAAAGACATGAATGATGCAGAATGTACATCATGTAGCGCATAAAAATATCTAGTTTTTTTTTCTAATATATTATTATATGCTTAATACTACACATTGGTTAATAGCGTTAACTGTTGGTTTAGTTAGTCTTATAATATATGTTTTAATTAAATTATCAGAAATGAACAAAAAAATTTATGTGGCAGGTGTATTTGCAACAATGACTTTACTAGAACCTACTAAAGCTTACACTGAGACAGATATTGAAGAGATGCGTAAATTTTTATTAAACTCAAAAGATTCATTTACAAATAGTGTATTAATATCTAGCAAAAAAATAGCAGCAAAAACATTTTAATAATAAAAAATTGATTTATAAATATTAAAATATATTATTATAATATATTTTAATGTTTAACCTAAAGGAATTTCACACCATTGTTGCAGAATGCCGTTATGGGCAACCCATTGATGGTGTCCAATATGGAGGACAATATATTGCTGATAATATGGGATTAACCGTATCTGAAACCATTAAAGAATTTAATAGTATTAATGGAGAAAATGATTGTGCGTATAAGAGACTTTGCAATAGTATTTATAATGCAAATAAAAAAACGTTGGTGCTTGGTGGAGACCATAGCGTGGGTATCAGTAGCCTTGATGCAATGATACAATTATATGGCGATGACCTGCGGGTGTTGTGGATTGATGCTCATGCAGATATTAATGATTATAATAGCAGTATAACAGGTAATATTCACGGGATGCCACTTGGTTTTCATTTTGTTGGGACCAGTAATATTATACCATGGAGAGATACTCAAAAAAGGTTGCAATCCCATCAGCTATATTATTATGGTATTAGAGATTTGGATACATTTGAATCAAATCTTATTACTATGTATAATATTAAACATACAAATACTCTTAATGCTGATATCATAAATTATATTACAACCGCGCCTAAACTTATGATTAGTTTTGATGTAGACTCGTTAGACCCAGAATATGTTGATTCAACTGGAACTCGTGCTGCTGGTGGTATACGACCATCTGATATTTATAGTATAATAAATATGGCAAAGAATTTAGTTCATCTTGATATTACTGAATTTAATCCAATGATCGGAAATAAGGAAAATAGTATAGATGCTATTAAAAAATGTTTTACAATTTCATAATATATTGTGATACGTAATAAGGTGGCATATTTTCATGGGGGTATGCACCTTCATAATTACTATTAGGATCATTTTCATAATATTCACCATAACCAAAATTACCATATTTATCAATATCCATTAGAAATTGTCCCCCACTATCTAAATTAATATCTAATACTGTTAATTTTTCACCAAAATAATTTACTTTTAACATTTTTGATTGAAAATCTTCTTTATTCATCGCTAAATAAGATGGGTGGCTATGTGCAGGTAAATGTTGTTTTTCTAATAGTGCTTTGTCGGTACCACCACTTGAGTTAAATTTATATTTATCATTTGTCCCAATTATAAATCTACCTCTTAGATCTGGTACCTTAATTATATCAAAATCATTAGTAATATCATATTCATTTACATTATATGTTGTTATATAATCGTTTATAAACGTTGCTTCGTCAGTTTCATTATCAAAACCTTTTTCTAATGGATATTTTGATTCAGGGTCAATATATTTTGTCTTATGTACATACCATTTTTTACCATCACATAATACCCATCTTTTTGGTAATTTTGTAAGATTTGTATTATTATATAATAAAATGGTATAGCGAGGAAATATATCTAGATATCTATTATTATTATATCCACTTTTTGTTAATTCAACCTTATCAATATTAATTTTCATATCATCTTCAATAATATTACTAGTATTATAAAGGGTTAAATTATTTCTTATAGTTAATTTATTAATTCTAATGCTTTTAGTTATATTAAGTGTGTCATCTTTAATATTATTTAAGAAGTTTAATATATTAGTCATTGCTAATTTATCATTTGTTGCATATTTTTCTAAATCAGCCATATTAGAAAATGTATTTATAAAACGATTTTTTTTATTTATATATAATATTATTATAATTATACATAATATATATATTATAATATCTTTAATTGCAATTATCATTATTAATATTTATAAATTTATTTATATTAAGACACACTTACCGTCCACTCTATTATATCGCGAAGCGATATAATAGAGTGCATGTAATTGCTTATTTGCTATGCAATAGAATAATCGCACTTTTCATTTATCTATTGCGTAGCAATATAACAAAAACAAAGTTTCGTTATGTTCGCTAATAATATTCAAAGAATAACACTTGTCTATTACGACGCGCACATATGTGTCTCGTGCGATCTTTTGACAAAGTCAATAAAAAACGTTTTTGAATTGCGCACACCACATATTATAATTTTATAATATATATTAATTTGCAATACGGAGGCATATTATCATGCGGTGTTGTTCCATGCTGATTGAATGCATAATCTCCTGTTAAGTCAATATTTGGAGCATCTGGTTTGCGAACAGTTGGACCACATGAATCACCTGAATCTAAAATGCGTAATCCAGAAGTAATTTCGCCAGAATTTGTAAATTCAGTTTTAACTTGAATAGAATGATTTATTTCATAATATGGTTTAATTTGACTGTCACTAGGCTTTGGTGTATGTGAATGCGTATATTCATTATTTATCGTTAAAGGAATATAATGATTATGTAAAGGGATGTGTTTTCTATCCAATATTACTTCTGATAACCCACCAGTCGTGTTAAATTCATATTTTTTGGTCCATATATCAGTTATCATTTCCTTTAAGTTTTTATAATTCTCAACTTGATTATATTCATGCATGATAAAACGATCTTTCAAATCGGGTGTAATTAATTTATTTATACGACTATGTGTAGGGTTAGTCTCATCAAAATCATATAATATATTATCTATTTTTATATATGATTTACCGTCACATAATTTCCAATTTTTTGGAAAATTATTTTTTGAAAAATTATTTGAATTAATACTCCAAGCAATGATTGTATATTGGGGAAATATATCAAAATCTATATTTTCTATTGATTTATTTACAAAATTTAGACCAGCATTGTTATTTGTTGTTAATGCACCTGTTATATCACAATTAGCAATATATATATTTTGTTTAAAATTAATCATATCAATTGGTAAATATAATTGATATCTACCATCAGGCTTTTTTTTAAAGGCTTGATTGATAATTTGTGCCATATTGCGTGTGGCAGGAATATCTAAATTATATTCTTTAATTATATCATTATCTGTTATATTATCTATTGATACTGTTGTTGTAAATTTTTCATAATTATTAACTAGTAAATATAATATAACTATAATAAATATTATTTGTATTATGTGATTAAAATTCATTAAAATAAAATATAAATTATTTTTTCATAATATAAATTAGCGAATAATAAGGTGGCATATTATTATGAGGCATATCGCCATGTTCTGCATCGGGATTATTATATATTACTTTCATATTCACATCTGTGCCCTGTATATATGGTGTACCTTTAAAGCTGTTATATGGATTATCTGGATATATATACATTGCAGGTAACATATATTCATCTTCAGATTCTTTTTTTTTCCAGTGTGCAGCGGTATCATAATCAATTCGAAAATACCGTCCAATCGTTCCTGTATTTACTGGATATTTATTAGTATTGTTTATTACGAGACGATCATATTCATCTGTAAAATTAGTACCCCAGTTATTTTCCACAACTATTTTTGAATTATAATGTTTATGAGGTGGCATGTCAGTGAATTGAAGTGTAACTTCTTCGTTGCCACCATATTCATATTTATCATTATATGTAAAAGTATTTAATATAAATTTACCTCTCAAGTCGGGTACTAATACTTTATCATAATTATTAGCATCACGTGGGTCTATTTTTGTATCTTGTAAACTAGATAATTTTGATAACCACCATGTTGATCCATCGCATAAAAGCCATCCAGTTGGTATTGTTTCATTTGCCCACGCAATTATAACACCGCGGGGACATAAATTAACATTTGTATGATCTTTAATATATAAATCACCATTTAAATTAATATTTGTCATTACAGATGTATTTTGAAATTGTGAATTATTAATAATTAATTCAGAAACTCCATAATTACTAAAATTTATACTTGATATTCTGGTACTATTTAATGCATCTATAATTGGATTTAAATTACGAATACCAGACATATCAACTTTAAATACATTATTTATTTTCTGACTTAGGGGAATTTCGTCAGTTCCACTAAATTTCTCAATGTAATTATTATATAATAAATATATAATAATAAATACTAAAACGATTATAATATAATCACTTAATTTCATATTAATAATACTTGATAAAAAAATTGAAAAATCACAAATATTTATTAATTTATTTCTTATTAAAAATCAACAATATTTTTAATAACAAAAAAATTGAAAAAATAATTCTATAAACCATACTATTATAGTTTAATATGCCCGGAAAGAAGAAAGGAGCAAATAACACTCGTATGGTGTCTCGCAAGATCCCCATCGAGTACGCGTCTGACGGTCAGCACTACGCTGTAGTCACAGCAGTTCTTGGTAATTGCCACTTTAAGGTGAAGACCATCAAGAACGAAGACCATACCGCATCCCTGTGTGGTAAGGTCAAGAAGAGCGGACGTGTCATTATGAATGACTATGTTCTCATTGAGCCAACAGGAGATGCACTTGACTGCAAGTTCAAGATCATCCACAAGTATCCAGCCGACCAAGTCAGGCAACTGACCAAGGAAGGACTCATTACTGTTGCAATTGATCCAACTTCCAAGGAATACATTGAGAAGAAGGAGGAAGAGGCAAGTTGTGGGTTTGTCATTGCAACAGAGGAAGATGAGCAAAAGATTGCCTATCAAGCAATGCTCAAGAATAAGGAGGATGGTAAGGTGTCTCTCCGTGTCTATCAAGAACAGGATGAGCTTGAGAATATCAAGGAGACATTTGGAACGGATGATCTAGATGCCATTTGAGCTTTAAGCATAGCTTTGCTCAAATTTATATCCTTGATGAAATTGTACTATTGATTTAAATAATTGTTTTATATAGCTATCATTTAGATATTCATTTGACACTAAATTAGCAGGTATACCATTTTTCATCATATAATCCAATCTATATTTGTTTATATGATTAGCATAATTTCGTATATATTCCATTGGTGTTATTTTCATTTGCATAAAGCGATTAAGTGTTTTCCTAACTAAATCTTTAGGATTAACTTTAATATTATTTAGTTTATGTTCACAATACCATATTGACCATGCTAAACAATAACCTCCAAAATCACCAGGTTTTTGATTGTACTCATTTGTTTCATCCGATAATGTTTGAAAACCAGACACTGGAAAATAACAACGTGGACTACAATAATTCATATCTAATCCTTTTGTTAAAATTTTTCCTAAATTTTTATCCATATCCCCATCCAATATAGTTGTGTTTCCATATGGATCAAATCTCTCAATTGTATTGCGGGTAAAATCATAAAACACTAATCCAGCGTGTAAACCACCTTCAGGAAGTTTAATACTGAGAATAGCAAAAGAACATTTATATTTTGATTTATTTTTTGCAATTACTTTATTAAGGTGAGGATGAACCCAATAATGATCCTTATCATTCCAAAGAATAAACCATGGAAAATTATTGTAATGATATAATAAATTACTTGGAAGTTCTATATCATCATCCCATTCTGGTTCTATTTTCCCGTTATAAAGTGGTAAGTAAATATCATCTTTATATTTTTCTTTAATATACATACTAAAAATAGCCATATCAAGAAAAGTTGCTTGGAACATATTTGTGTGTGCAAATGGTGCATCTAATATATTTATATTATCATCATCTGTATTAATTGGCAAGTGATCTACATAATATTGCCAATTTTTATCTAATTTATAAGTAATCTTTTCTGGGCGATATTTAAGAAATTTATGATATTTTTTATAATCCAAATTAACAATCATATCAAATGGTGTTATTTTATCTTTGTTTAATTTAGTCCATAAAGTAAAGCGTTTTAATATATCTTTTTCTAATTTATAATCCCCTTTTCTTGTTTTCATTCTACTTTTTAATATAAAATGCCCGATTGTATCACCATTACTATCTGTTTCATTAAAATCATGATTCATCATAGTATTATCATAAATATATCTAGGGATGGTATAATCACCTATATTCAAACTTATTTTATATGCAACCATAAAAATATGATTCCCGCTAACTGGACTATATGTATCTATTTTTTTACCTTTAATATTAACAATAAATCGTATCACATCCATATTATTTTTAATGATTGCCCCATAGATAACAGTATAACCCATATTATCAGGCATATCAATAGTATTCTTATCTTCTTTATATAATGTTTTTATAATGGTATATAATTCCTTTGCACTTATATGATTATTATAAAAAATATTAAAAAATGCCGGTTTTAATCTATAATTATGATAATTTAATTTTATATTTTTAATTACATATATTATATTTTCAAATGTCCCAAATGTAAATAAATTATCGAGCGGTGATATATCATTACTATTTCTTATATCATATAAATCATCCCAATGCAAATCATTCTTTAAAAAATCAATATAGTGAGAACTTTGAGGGTCAAGCACATGAAGAAAATTAGAATTTAAATTATTTTTCATATAAGCTTGTTTTTTATATTTTTTCAAAAAATAATTTAATATATCATATTTGTGTTCTTTTGCAGCAAGCATAAGTCCATTATATCCCTCATCATTATAATTATATATTGGATGCCATGTTGCCCTTAATCCCTCTATATTATTTGTAAGAATCATATAATGAAACAAATAATTGCCATTTAATAATTCTTTATTTACACCAAATTTTTCAATATCTTTTTTATCTTTCATATTTCCAATTTTCATAAGATCAATATCCATTATAATAAATTACATAAAAATTGATTATATAAATGTTTATTATTATATAAATATAATAATGGAAATTGGTGTATGTAGATTTAATAATATCGATAATGTTACCTGTTATATGAATTCTATATTGGCAATCATCCAACAAATGCCATTCTTTGCTGATTTTTTATTGACAATAAAAAATGATGAATCTATTACATCTCAATTAAGTAAATTAATGTATAATAGTCATACAAGGGATGATATGTTGTTAACACCAAATAGTTTTAGAAATGCTATTAGTATTAAAAATAGTATGTGGGGTATGAAAGAACAACAAGACTCTCAAGAATTTTTTAATTTTTTACTCTGTAGTATTGAAGAAGAAATTAAAAAGAAAGTTATATTTATACCAGGGAGGAAATTCAATATGGAACCAAATAAACAAGATTTATATGAAACTATTCAAATTATCCATAAAAATATTATTAAACAAAATAGTTTAATGGAGGAATATTCTATTGTAAGAAAACTATTTGGCGGGATGATTCATAATATTATTAAATGTGATTATTGTGGTAATAGGTCTCATAATTATGATTCATTTTTTACCCTACAATTAAATGTAAGTAATGATATTTATGAGTGTATGGATGATTTTATTAAGGAGGAACAGATTGATAAAGACAATATGACATTATGTGATTTTTGTGGAATGAAGAATAAAGCACATAAAAAGATGAATATTAGTAGTATGCCAGAAATACTTGTTATTCATTTGAAAAGATTTATGGTTAATAATTATGGGGTTATAACGCGAAAAATATCTAATATGGTTAAATATCCACTAGAACTAGACATTACAAAATACGGTGAGGGAGAATTAGGTAAATATAAATTATTTGGTGTTAATATGCATCATAGTATTGGGCATAATAATAATGCTGATTATGGACATTATACAAGTATAGTTGTAAATAGAAATAATAATAAATGGTATCATTATGATGATAATAGAGATCTGGAAGAAGTTAATTGTCATGAACATAAAAATGCCTATATGCTTTTTTATTGTAAAAATTAAAAAAGTTTAATGTTTATTCCCTGTTCCGCTTATTAAGAGCTTTAAGATTAAATAAAACTAATTGTGGTTGTCGTAATTATCGCAACGACGCGCACAAATGTTCAAGTCAGATGATAATATTTTTTTATATTATATTTTAATGAATAATATTTTTAAAAATAAAGAACAATTTAATACTCAAGATATTACAAACACCATATATATTAATAATGATAACATATATATTAATAATGATAGTGTGTTAAATGATTTTATTAAAAATTATAAAATTAATAATACAGAATTATTATTATTTGAGAAGATTGATTTATCATATATGAGTGGGACAACAAGTGGGACAACAAGTGGGACAACAAGTGGGACAACACGTGGGACAACACGTGGGACAACACGTGGGACACCAGAATTATATGCGGTTAGTATTGATAGTAATTATACGTCAATTGAATTATCAAATAAATCTATAAATGATTCCCAATTAGAAACATTGGCATATGTATTAAAAGATATTAATTTTCAGGAAAATTTAACTAGTATAAAATTAAATAATAATAATATTGGAGAAACGCAAAATAATGTTATAATGCAATTGTTCGGCGATGCATTTTCTGAATATATGAAGCTCGAAAATATTGAGCTAAATCATAATAAGATATATGATATTGGGTTATTTAGTGAAATATTTTCTCCGACATATGAAAAATATAATTTTGAAACTAACTCTTATATTTTAATTAAAAATAAATTAAAAAAAATAGATTTAAGTAATAATTTACTACAAGATCCCGATGGGCAACTTATCGGAGAATGGATTCAAAATGATAAATTCACAATTTTAGAAGAATTTAATTTAAGTGATAATTTTATAAATAAAACTGGTATTAAGGAAATAGCTTTAAAATTTAAAAAACTACCATATTTGAAATTTTTAGATATATCTAAAAATCCAATTGGCATAAATGGCATTAGCCATGTAATAAATAATTTAACTAATTTAACAAATATAGTATCATTAAATATATCAAATTGTGATATTAAAGACGAGGGTGCACTTCAACTAGCATATAATTTACCAGCTATAATTGAAAAATGTAAGGCATTAAATAATATTAATATTATTAATAATAATATATCATATATAGGTTTTGGAGCACTTGCAACTGTTTTAAATACTAATAACAATATTAATATATCTTATTTTGATACAAGATTAGAACAAAAAAGAGCACATCGAATATTAACACATATTCCTAAATATAGAAATGACATGAATATAAATATACGGTCTATAAAATATTTAAATTATGACAATACGATTGAATATGTTTATGATAACGATAATTTATTTTTATCATTATATAATACTCAACAAGGAGTATTTACCTTAACTACCATATCTAAACCAATTACAACCACTTCATTAATAAATTATGATAATTCTATTAAAATATTATTTGATTTTAATAAATACAAAAACAATAGCACAAATATATATACATTGGACTTATCAAGAATAAAAGATAAATTAAAAATTAAAACAATATTAAATGATTTATATGGAATTGATATGAATAATAAAATTAAATTAAATTTACAATATACATATAATACAATATTAGATGATATTTCATTATCAATAAATTTTGAAGAAATTAATATAGATAATAATAATTTTACGTTTGAAAATTTAAATAATTTTTTTAATAAAGTAAATACAGTATATAACTATTTTGATAAAAAACCACCGAATATAATATGGGATAAAAAAAATTTAACTGAAGCGAATATATCTAATTTAAATAATACATTGAATAATACTAATAAAACTCGCTTGGATAGTAGTAAAGAATCTACTATGGTTACCCTACCAGTACGTCAAGTATTACCATATAAATATGAACCAGAACCAGCACCTGAATCAGGAGGTGTAGTAGAAGTAAAAAAACCATTACAGAAGGATCAGGATGTTACCAAATCAGCACCATTAATTACAACAGATGATTATGATAAGCTTGTAATTGATAAACAAGGATCGTATTTTGTATCTCTTGAATATATTTCAAGAACAAAACCATATAAATTAAGTATACAAAAGAATATTGAACAATATATAAAAGCCAAAGGATTAAAAGTAACAGTAACAGCTGAAATTGATAATATTGAAGGTTTTACTATAATTGGATATAAGATAAGTATTATTATAAGCAATGATGGTGACAATGCGCAAATTGATCAAATATATGATTTAATAAATAATAATCAAGATATAATTATAAATTATATCTTAAATAAAACACAACCTAATTATTTAATGTATATTATTATTGCAATCATAGCAATATTAATTATTTTAGGCATGATATTTCTTAAATATAAACGTATAATTTAAATAAAAATTGATTGGGGCTAGAAATCCTTTAAAAGATCTGTGCGACCCGCACATTTCTAATCCTCCCAATTGTATTCGGCGCCATGCGAAAACAGTTTATATTGGCTTTGCCAAATAATATTCACGAACCAGTTCACCGAAGGTATATCTTTTGGCGAAGCCAATATAAACGGTAAGACCTTGAAAAAGGCTTAGCCTTTTTCACAGCATTTTTAAATAACATTTAAAAATGACCGTTTTCAAATAGCGATGCTCACA
>JACCDR011548926.1_pt1 | contig 13545 bp, 20 predicted proteins | sample 7446431 | NCBI WGS metagenome assembly JACCDR01 (sample SAMN15323443, study PRJNA562643) | freshwater metagenome | isolation source: river surface water | place: USA:Blue River Watershed | collected 2017-08-17
CCGATGCCGCACCGGGCCGCGTACCAGGCCGCCGTGACCCGCATTCGCCGGACGCAATTCAACAGCATCGGCCCGCTGACGGTGCGCGTCGATTCGTACAACACGCCTTGAGGTAGCCCATGGGACTCGAAACCGGCACCAAGCTGTCCGATCTGGTTGTCACCAATCCGACCAGCAGCGACCCGCGCAGTCAGGGCGATGACCACATCCGCCTAATCAAAACGGTGCTTGCCACCACGCAAAAGAAGATCCTCTTTGACGTGACTACAGTCACCGGCACAACCGGGACTGCTGTCGCCGGGTACATCAACGTCTGTACCAACGCTGGCGCGGTGACGATGACGCTTCCCGCCTCCCCAGAAGCGGGCGACCTGTGCGGATTCGTGTTCACCAACGGAGGCACAAGCAACGTGCTTGCTCGGAATGGGCAGCCTATCCAGACCACTGCCGCAGACGAAACGCTGTCCAGCTACGCGGCCGGCACCTTGACGGCCTGGCGCTACGTTGACGCCACCCGCGGCTGGATTCAGGAGCGCTAATGCTTCAGGGCCGCTCTCGTAACGGGATCATCACGCTGCCAGTGGGCGGCGGGATCGTTGCCGACGAGGTATCGCACGAGCTTGCAGAGAACGTCTGCACTGATGGCAACAACGTGCGCTTCCGTGATGGCTACGTCAGGAAAACCGAGGGCTATGCCTCCACGCTGACGACGCCAATCGTTGTTCCGTACCACCTTGCAAACCTGCAAAACAGCGGCAACACGTTCTGGGTGCATGTGGGCCTAACGTCGGTTTACTCCGACAACGGCACGACGCAAACCAACATTACCGGCACGGCGTTGACCGGCTCTCTCACGCAGAAGATCACCTCCTGTGTGCTGGGCGGCGTGCTGATCATTAACAACCAAGCCGACCGCCCGAAGTATTGGGCCGGATCTGGGAACCTTGCCAATCTGACGGGCTGGACATCGACGCACCGATGCAAGGCCCTGCGCAGCTTCAAAAACTATCTCATTGCGCTCAACGTCACCAAAAGCTCGACTAACTACGCCTCAATGGTGAAGTGGTCGCACGCGGCGGCCCCGGGCTTCATTCCGGATAGCTGGGATGAAAGCGACGCGACCAAGGACGCTGGTGAGCTTGACGTTGCCGAAACTGACGACGAAATCGTTGACGGCTTGGCCCTTGGCAACACGTTCATCATCTACAAGCAGCGGTCCTGCTACGGCATGCAGTACCTTGGCAACAACTCAATCTTCCGGGTGTTCAAGCTCCCCGGCGGGTTTGGCGCGTTGTCGCAAAACTGCGTAGCAGACACGCCTAACGGCCACGTTGTGTTGGCAAACGGGCCGGATGTCATCTTGCATTACGCGAACGAGCCAAAAAGCATTCTTCAAGGCCGCTGGCGCAAGTGGCTGGCCGACAACATCGACCCAGCCAACTACGGGAATTCGTTTGTTGTCAGCAACCGCGACAAGTCCGAAGTGTGGGTGTGCATTCCGACGACCGGAAGCACATACCCTAACGTCGCTCTGGTGTGGAACTGGAACGACGACACCTGGACAAAGATCAGCATCCCGAATCTGACGCATGCCCACTTCGGGACGTATGCGCCTGCCAACGAATCATGGGCGGCCAATGCTGACACCTGGGCGGCTGATGACGATCCCTGGGATTCCATTGACGTATCGGCCCGTTTGCTTGCCTCGTCTGCAAACACCAAGTTGTACTTGATGGACGAAGGCGACACCGCTGACGGCTCAAACTTCACTGCGACGTTCTCCCGCGTGGGCCTGTCCTTTGGAGACGCCGACACCCGAAAGCTGCACCGCGGCGCAACCCTTCGCGTGGACGCCACCGCGGGCACCGTGCTATCCGTCGAGGGCGCCTATTCCGACGACGTGGAAGGCCCCTACAGCTACTCGTCAGCAGTGACCTACACCGTAGGAACAAGCCGCAAGGCTGATTGGCTGGTGTCGGGTCGCTTTGTGGGCTACCGCGTGACATCGACTGGCGCCGGGCAGTGGCGCATCAAGTCGGTCGGTAACGACGTGAAGCCGCTGGGTAACTTCTGATGTCGTACACACCAGGCGCACTCCCCAAAGAAGCCCCGCCGTGGATCACGCGGGAACTTCTGGCTATCGCTGAAGCGGCTGTTGCGTCAGTCCCTACTGTCAGCTACGACACGACATACACCGCGCCAGAAAAGCCGCGGGGCGGGCAGTTCTACGTCGCTGACGGCACCAACTGGAACCCTGGATTCGGAGTCGGGCCGTATATCTACCTGAACGGCTCTTATGTCCCGATGTTTGGGCGTGCGTCCGACGTGCTCGAAACCGCAATCATTGCGTGCAGCGATGAAACGTCGGCCATCACCACGGGCACGGCAAAGGTCACGTTTCGCATGCCCTGGGCTGCGACTCTGGTCGCTGTGAAGGCCGGGATGACCACTGCCCCGACCGGATCGACTGCGGTCTTCGACATCAACAAGAACGGCACGACCGTTCTGAGTACCAAGCTATCCGTTGATGCCGGGGAGAAGACCAGTTACACCGCGGCCACGCCTGCGGTCATCAGCGTTTCGAGCTTTGCCATTGACGACGAAGTGACGATCGACTTCGATCAGGTCGGCTCGACCATCGCAGGCGCTGGCGTGAAGTTGACGCTGTTCTTCACAAGGGCGGCTCAATGATCTACGTCGCCTATCCAGGCTTTAGCGGAACACTTGATCCCGACTGGGATAAGGTGGTTTTGCTGCTGCATGGCGACGGGTCAAACGGCGGCACGATCCTTGACACCAGCGGCAGCAATCACACGATCACTGCCACTGGAACGCCGGCCATCAACACGTCAAACGTCAAGTTTGGCAGCGGCGCTCTGTTGTTTGACGGGACCGCTGGGTATCTGTCGGCAGGCGCCTCGGCCGATTGGCAGTTTGGCAGCGGCGACTTCACGGTTGAGTTCTGGCACGGGCATTACACATGGAACGGCGTCGCGTTTGAAGAACCGCTGATTGGCGCGTGGTCGAACTTGCCGGGGCAGGGCTTCCTTTGGCTGTCCACTGTAGACATCAATAACCGCCTGACGTTCTATTACACGACGGGCGGCTCGACTAATTTCACTGCTAAGACAACCAACAGCACAAACGGCATTGGCTCGTCATACAGGCACGTCGCCATCACGCGAGAGTCCAACACGCTGCGGATCTTCTTTGATGGCGTCCAAGAGTATTCCGGATCAATCACCGGCTCGATGGGTACAGACCCAAACACCGAACTGACGATTGGCGGCGTGAACTACACGAGCGACAAGCCATACAACGGCAGGCTTGACGACATCCGCATTACCAAGGGCAAGGCCCGATATACAGCGGCTTTCACGCCCCCGACCGCAGCATTTCCAGACGGGTGACACATGGCATATACGCAAGACCAAATCAGGCAGTTTGTTGGCGACAAGGGTATTCAAAGCAACCCCTATGCGCTTTATGCGTTTGCCTCAAGCCCTGAGCATCAAAAGAACGTCAACCTAAGCGATTTGGAGGCGGTCCAAGGCATGCAGGCCGGCGATGCTTCCAAGTGGATGCAGCAGCAAGGGCTTGCAAACCCGTGGGCGCCGCAAGCGCAGCCGCAGCAGCCGCCCACGATGCCAGGCGCTGGCGGCCCGCCTCCGTCGATGCCGCAGCCTAACCAGCCTCCGACGCAGCCGCCTCCCAACCCGTACCAGCCGATGACGAGCCCGACGCAAACGCCGGGCAACCGTCCCGGTCAGCAGAACCCGTACATGCAGCAGATGGGCCAGGACATCACGCGGCAGGTCACGAACAACCTGCAGCGCAACATCCTCCCCGGCATCGGGCGCGGCGCTGTTGCTGCGGGCGGCTACGGCGGCAGTCGGCAGGGCATCGCTGAAGGCTTGGCGATTGGCGAGACTAACAACAACCTCGCGGGCCAGCTTGCCAACCTGTACGGCAACCAGTTCAACACCGACCGCAACTATGGGCTGCAGTCTGATGCGCTGGACCTCAACGTCTACAACAGCAATCAGAACTGGATGAACCAAGGCCAGCAAAACCAGATTGGCCTGATCGACAAAATGATGGGCTGGAACCAGCAGGGCATCAACAACGCCACGCAGGTTCAAAACACGCCGCTCAACTACTACTCGCAGTTTGCCAACCTCGGAAACCAGTTTGGCGGCCTGGGCGGCAGCAACTCGACCAACATGCCGGGAAACCAAATGCTAGGCGGCTTGGCTGGCGCTCAGCTGTTCGCCCAACTGTTTGGCGGCAGGTGATATGACGCTGCAAGACCAGATCCGCGCCCGTTGGGGCCAATACGGCGACTGGAATTCAGCCGGGCTGGATCAGGTTGACGCTTTGTCGCGCCTTCTTCAAGCAAATGGCGTAAATGACCTGTCGCAGTTCAATCTGAAGGCGCGCGACTATGTGTTGCCCGCAACGCAAGAGCGAATGGGCGGCGATGCGGAATACATCGAGGACATACCGGAGCGCAAAGGCACCGCGTTTGACGCTTTTTATGGCGACAAGCAACTCGGCTTTTTGGGCGACATCAACCGCGACGGCAGCTATTCCGCGCAGCCGACAGGGCAAGTTGCCGGCAATGAGCCGTTAGGCATGCTTCGCGGGGGCGGCGATCTGCTGGGGTGGTCTGCGCAGGGCGGCGGCAATACGTCTTTCCAAGTCATGCAAGGCCCTAACGGCGAGCCCGTTGTCGTCCCTGTTTGGGGTTCGTCAAGTCAAAGCACCTACGAAGGAATCCGGGGCGTTGCGTCAATTGCTGCATTGGCCGCTGGGGGCGCGTTTGCCGGGGCTGGCGGCACAACCGGAGCGGCGGCACAGGGCGCGCTTCAGGGCTACGGCACAGCTGTCGGCGGGAACATTCTTGCAAACCCAAACGGCGACGTTGACTCGCTGGTCAAGTCATCGCTGACAGGCGCGGCTACAGGCGCAATTTCTGGTGGGGTAAAGGGCTACGGGGCGGAGCAAGGCTGGAGTCCAAACGTCACCAAGGCAGTGTCAAACGCAGCGACTACTGCGGCGCGAGGCGGCGATCTGCGCGACGTGGCTGGCGGCGCAGTGTCTGGCGGGTTGCTCAACTTCACGGGCGATCCAGCGCTAGACCGAGCCATCGCGGCGGGCGGTTCTACGCTTATTCGCGGCGGCAGCGGAAGCGATGCGCTGCGAAGCGGGGTTTTGAGCGGAGCGACTGGCCTTCTTTCTCCGGGGTCGTCAACAAAGAGCTTTGGCGATGTTTCTGGCGATGCGCTGTCCGAGGACAACATCGTTCGTTTTGATGGGGGTACTACCGTGGGCGATGATTTCGATTGGGACGCTTGGCTGCAAGAACAGATGGACGGCAGCAACCGCGGCACAGACCCGTATCAGTTCAACTGGGAAGACTTGGGCATTGACCCAGGCACGGACTACAGCAACGAAGGCCGGAACTATCCGACGGTTGACTCTACGCAAGGGCCTGGAGGCTCGCCCGTCAACACGTCGGGCTCTCCAAACTTCAACGACTACCTGAAGACCGCGCTTCAAAAGGTCTTCCAAGGCACCGGAGACGGCAAGGGAGGTGATGGCGCGCTGTGGCCCTTGCTGCTTGGCGGAGCGCTTGGCGCGAACAGCAGCCGCGACCAGAACCAAACGATTCAGCGCGCACCGTGGGAAGCCGCGCAGCCGTACATCAAAGGCTTGATGGCCGATGGCGCGCAGCTGTACAACCAGTACAAGGCCCAGCCGTTCAACGATGCACAGAAGGCCGGCTACAACAACATGGCCGGGCTGCTGGATCTGGTGAACAAGAACGCGGGCGGTCTGCTGTCAGGCTTCCAGGCCAACGCATCGGGCGCAAATCAGTTCCAAAGATCAAACCCGGGCCGTGGGCTAATTGGCTCCAGCTTTGCGCCGACCGCTGAGCAATGGAATCCTCAAAGCTATGGGAGATTCGGTGGCTAACGACCTACAGGTTCCCGAACGGGTGCAGTTTGCGCTTCGCCGCGACGTATGCGGCGTGCGCTTCTTCAGTTGTCGGGAAGGTGCCAAGGGCCATCAGCCGTCCGTTCAATTGGATTCTTGCCTGCCATCCTCTGCCGTTGCGCTTGACGCCCAAGACGCCGCTGTGAGAGTCGCATTTGGCTTTGAGTCGGTTTTGGCTATTTTGGGCCGGGGTCGCCTCGCGCAAATTGCAAAGCCTGTTGTCGGATGGGTCGCAATTGATGTGATCAATGAAATGCGTAGGCCAGTAGCCATGGACGATGGCCCATGCAATTCTGTGGGCGTACATCTGTCTTCCGGCGATCTCAACGCGCCATTTCCCGCGCTCGTCAAAGCCGGCACGATCACCGGCCTTGGCCCTGCTGTTGCGGGTAACTTTCCACGTCAATTCGCCCGTATCGCGGTTGTATTCCAACAACTGGCGAAGTTGTTCAATGGGCAGTTCGTTCATTGCGCGTCCTTCATCAATGGACTCATCGCGGGGTGCTGCGGAACGGTGGCGATGAATCACCGATTCGCCCGCTAAGGCTATCCGCAGCACGCACATTATAGAGGTTATGACATGGCTGGTTTGCTTGATGTGTTGAATTCAGATGAGGGCATGCAGGCGCTTGGATTGCTGGCGGCGGCTGGCCCATCGCCAACGCCAATGTCATTTGGTCAGCGCTTGTTTGGCGCAATGCAACAGGACCAAGCGCGACGGTCTGCAACGGAAGAACGCAAGCTGAAGCAGCAGTTCATGCAAGCCCAAATGCAGGACATGCTTGCTCAGGCCAAGCAACGCGAAGCGGCTGCGGCGAAGCAGGGCGACGCAATGAAGCTGCTTCAATCCGTGGTCGGAAGTCAGGACGCCCCGAGCCAATACGGTCTGGCCGGCCAAGGCTTGAGCATGGGCGGCGTCAGTGAGCCGATGACCCCGCGGCGCGGCGGCCTTGCGGGCGCAACACCCGAGCAACTGCTGATGCTCAAGGTGGCTGGCATTGACGCAACGGAACTTGCCAAGCAGGCGCGCACAGGCGACAAGATCGACGCCGGGGCCTACTACCTGCGCAACGGTCAGCGCGAATACATGGCTGACCCGACAAAGGGAATTTCTTTGGCCGACGGTCGCGTCTCGCTCATCCCTGGATCGCTTGAGGCGCAGACTGCATTGGCGGGCGCAACGAAGGGCGCAGAGGCTGCTGCGACGGCTGCCTATGACCCGGTGCAAGGGATCATGCCGGACGGATCGCAAGGCATCATCGGCACCCGGAAATCCATCTCCGAACGGTTTGGCCAGACGGCGGCGCCGAGGCCGCAGCAATTGCCATTGCTCGATCAGGTGCGCGCTGCAATGGCAAGGAACGGCGACACGGCGGCCAACTTTGACATTGGCGGCGTCCGCGGCTCGATTGGCGGGCCAAGTGCTGCGCCTGCTGGTGGCGGCATCAAGACCGGCTTCAGCCCGCAAGAGAAGGCCAGCGCGGAAACGGTGGCGCTTGGCAATCAGTCGTTCATGAAGGACCGCTATGCGCCGGCTCTTGAGGCTGGCGACGCTGCGTCCCAAACCATCGCGGCCACCCAGGCGGCGCGCACCGCACTGACAAACCTCGGCCGAAGTGGCTGGGGCACTCCCGTCATTGCTGGGGCTGCGTCTGTGCTTGGCGCTCTTGGCGTCCCGCAGGCCGAGAAGTTCGCAAGCAATGCGCAAATGTTTCAGTCAGCCGCGATGGGCCGACTGTGGACAACCTTGAATGCGGCCAAAGGCCCGCAGACGGAAGGCGATGCGGATCGGGCATCCAAGACCTTTGCCAAGCTTGAAAACACGCCGCAGGCTAACGACTTCATCCTTGACATGACGCAGGCCACGGCCGAGCGCGAAAGGCTGAAGGCTCAATACTTCCGCGAGGCACTGCCCATGGCCCAACAGTCGGGGGATCTGCAAGAGATTGAACGGCGCTGGTCACGCATCGCGCCTTCTGTGTTTGCCATGCCAACTATGAAGCGGTGGGCGCAATGACCTGGGACGAACTTGACGCCAAGTACGGCGGCGCCGCTGGCGGTGCGCCCGACACGCTGGACGAGCTTGACAAGCGGTTTGCCAAGTCGCTCAAGGGGCCGCCGGAGAAGCCGAAGGCCGAGCCCGTTACCGACTTCAGCGGCAACCTGCGCCTTGGCCCGCTGGACACGGGGATTCCGCTGCCTCAGTTCGTGAACAAGCGGCTGGCGCAGTTGGGGTCCGGCATTGCTGATTGGACGACGCGCCTTGATCAACTGACTGGAAACGCGACGACCCAGCAAGTTGACGAGAAGCGCAAGCTAGATGCCGGTCTGCGCGACGACTTCACGGGTAAGGCGCTGGGCGTCGCTGGGCGGGCACTGCCGGCCTTTGCGATTCCGTTTGCCGCTGGCGCCCCGATCACATCGGGCGTGCTTGGCGGCGGCGCAATGGGCTTCATGTCGCCTGTTGGAACCGGAGAGAGCGCGACAGCCAATACAGCCCTGGGCGCGGCGCTTGGCGGCGTGTTGCCTGCGGCAGCCGCAGGCTTTCGAGCCATAGCGCGACCTGACGCCGCAACGGCAGACACCATCAGGAAGGCCGAGCGATTCAACATCCCGGTTGGCATTGGCGACGTTTCGAGAAACGGGCTTGTCAAGGGCGCGACATCGCTGACCAATGACTTGCCGGTGCTTGGGCTGCCAGGCCAGATGCTGAAGGCTCGACAGCAGGAAGCATTGAACGAAGCCGTTGGGGCTCAGTTTGGCGCTCAGGCCAAGCGGCTGACGCCTGACGTTGTGGACTCTGCCAAGCAACGCATGGGCGCAGAGTTTGACCGCATCTGGGGGCGCAACAGCCTGACTGTCGATGCCCCGTTGTTTGGCAAGTTGACGCAGGCGCAGCAACTGGTGAACGACCTCCCGCCGGCTCAAGCGGCGCGGCTGCAAAAGGAAATCGACGGCTTCTTTTCCAAGATGCAACCCGGCCCAGGCGGCGCCCCAACCGTCAGCGGCGATGCCGCAAACCTGTTTCAGCAGTGGCTGCGCAAGCAGTCATCGGGGCAGCCTGACGCGGTGAAAGAAGCCCTAGGCGAGCTTCGGCAGGCCGTCATTCAATCGTTCAACCGCAGCGTTGGCCCGGCTGATGCGGCGGCGCTGACGATGAACCGCACGCAGTACAAGGCATTCAAGACTGTCGAGCCGTTGCTTGATAAGGGGGCCGTTGGCACTGCGGGCAGGGCAGAGGGCGACATCCCCGCCACGTTGCTTCCCGAGGCTGTCCGGCGCTCTTACTCTGGCTTGTCGTCTCAGCAGTCGGGGCCGGCGCTTGCCGACATTGCGCAGGTGGCCGGACGGCTGTTGACTGACCGCACGCCACAGACCGGCGGCAGCGCGCGGGCTGCGTTGCAGAACATGGGCATTGGTGGCGCCTTGGCTGCTGGCGGCAGTGTTGCCCCGCTCACAACTGGCGTTGCATCTGGCGCAACGATGGCGGGCAATTGGCTGCTGAACTCGCCTGCCGCGCGCCGGGCTTTGCTTGATCCGCCAAGGGCTCGCGGTTTGCTGGCGCAGCCAAGCCTTGAGGACATGACGAGAGAAGCCGCAATGCTGACGCTCGGCCGCTCCCCGGTGATGTTGCCGGGCCTGCTGAACTAGCGGCGCTTGAACAAGAAGGTCTTTACCTTGCCGTCAGGGATCAACTTCCACGCCAGCTTGAGCAACCAATAGATCACGCACACCCACAAAAGCAGGTACAGCAACGGTCGCAACAAGATGGCAAGCGCGAAATCCATTGAAAGAGGCTAGCACATGGGGTTACTCGACAACATCGACAGTGCAGATCACGTTGAATTGCTGCGCCGCCGCAAACTCGCCACCGATCCGCAGATGCAAGCTCTGCTTGCAGGACGTGAGCACCGCGCCTATGCCCGCGAAACGGTGGCCGACAACCCGCTGATGGCGCTGTCCCCGCTGGTGGCTACTCCGGCCTACCAGCTTGCCAAGCTCGCCGGGACGACAAACTCACGTTCAGCCCCGTCCATGTCGCAGATGGGGCAGGGGCTGCTGGGCATCGGTGAAGGTCTTTACAACAGGTACGGCAAATGAAAACGCTACGCGAACTGATCGAAGCCATCCGCGAACTGACTGCGGCCATTCGTGCGCTGAAAAACAACCCAACCACGCAAGGCGGGGGCGGCGGTGGACCGCAAGAACCTCGCTAGTGCTCTGCTGCTGATTGGCGCGCTACGGCACTACGGCTGGGCGCTCGTACCCGTTGAATTGGCGGGTGTGGCGTCTAAGGGCCTGGGCGCGGTCGCCATCCTGTCGCTGCTGGCGCTGTTGCAGCCCAAAGGCATTGCGGCCTTGGTGGCTGCGTGGATCGCATTTGAAGAGCTTCAAGTGCTAATTTGTTCGGCTATGTGGATGCGCGAGCCGTGGCACGTTGAGCCCGGCCAGGCCATGTGCAGCGCTTACGTCGGCTTTGACATTGGGGCCATATCGCTTTGCATAGTTGCCGCTTTTGCGGTAGCTGTAAATTCTTACAGTGGCAACAAATATGGAGTTAGAGAAAATGAGCGATAGGCGGCCAGCGACAACCATCCCCGAGCTAGACGTTCACCTCGGGTACTTGCAGGCCGCAATCAAGGAACTGCAAGGCACGGTTTCGGGCATGGCAACAAAGGAAGACATCACGGCGATTGCGCAGCGGATGGAAACCTTTGCGACCAAAGAAGAGCTGGCTCGCCTTGAGAAGCGCGTCGAGAACGACACGACCGTAAGCCGCCTTCGGCGATGGGGCGCAATTGCCACGTCGGTAATGGCGATCTTTGGTTTTTGCGTCGCGCTTTGGGCTGGCATTGGCTACGTGGTCCGATTGCAAGATCAGATCCAGGCTAAGCCGTGAGCGACTTCCTGCCCGCCTTTGAGCGGATGCTGATCAACGAGGGCGGCTACAAGCTGCACACCGTTCAGGGCGACACGGGCGGGCAGACATACGCGGGCATTAGCCGGAAGAACTGGCCCAACTGGTCAGGCTGGGTTGACATCGACGCGGGCAGGACGCCAGACGCGAAGCTCGTGCGGGGCTTCTACTTTGCCAACTTCTGGGAGCCCTTGCGTCTCTCCGAAGTAGTCCAGCAGCGGACGGCACAGACGGTCTTTGACTTTGCCGTCAACGCCGGGACATCGACCGCGGCCAAGCTGGCGCAGATCGTCGTAGGCACTACACCAGACGGGAAGATTGGCCCCCGCACCATTGAGGCATTGAACGTCGCAGACCCCGACAGGTTCGCCCTTGCCTACGCTTTAGCCAAGATTGCGCGATACCGGGACATCGTGACCAAAGACCGCAGCCAGGCCAAGTTCCTGCTTGGCTGGATCAACCGCACGCTGAAGGAAGCCGCATGAACTCCGTACTTGTCGGCGGCATTGTCGAGGCAGTTGGCAAGGTCGCTGATGACCTGTTCACCAGCGACGAAGAGCGCATGAAGGCCCAGCTAGAGGCCGACAAGATCGGGCTAGAAGCGGCCAAGGTCGATGCGGATCTGATCAAGGGTCAGCAGGAAATCAACAAGGTCGAGGCCGCGCACGCTTCCATCTTCGTGGCCGGCTGGCGGCCGGCTATCGGCTGGGTCGGCGTGGTAGCACTTGCTTACCAATACATCCTGTACCCGCTGCTGCTGTGGGTGTGGGCGTGGCTTCAGGCTCAAGGCTGGGTGCCAGTTGCCATGAAAGCGCCGCCACTGTTGGAAGCTGAAGCCCTCTGGGTGCTGCTGACCGGCATCTTGGGGATAGCCGGCGCCAGAACCTTTGAGAAAGTCAAGGGCGTGAAATGACCCCCGCAGCCTGGATGGTCCTATACGGAGAACAGCAGCAGTTCAAAGCGCTGTTCGCAGAACGGGCTAGGGCTGAGCAGTTCGCGGCGACGCATCACGGCGTGGTTGTGCCGTTGTACGTTGAGGGCGGCACGCGCTGATCTCGTGCTTCCCGCCTTGTTGGCCTGTACGCCCATTGCTGGAGTAGCGGGTAGGTCAGTCCTAGCGCCACAGGCTGATGGCGCTCTCACCCTCAGGTCAGGCCCGCAGGATTCGATACCTGCAATCACGGATCGTCTATTGGCTCCGTGCCGCCCTACGGTCATGACCCGCTGATTGCGTCTGCTTGCGCCAGGGCCTGACCTGAAGGTGCCATCACGACTGCGCCCGTACAAGGGAATTTCTCTGCGGCGCTTGCCAAATTGCTTTGGCGTTACCCCTGCGGCCCGCTTGTAGCCGTCCAGGCGCATGCGTGAAGGCGCTCAGATTCTAGCGCTTCAACGCATCACGGGGTTGTAAAGCCTCTGTTTGACCGGCCAACAGTGCCTGAAGTCGCCGGACTTCCTTGAGCAGCGTCGCCGACACCTCGTGCGCATCGCCACCGATCAACTTGCCGGCCGCCCATAGCTCGGCCCTGCTGATGGCGCGCGCCGTCTTGTCATTCGGCTGCAACTTGTCGGGGTGGTAAATCTGAGGCATGCGTGTCCTTTGCTGGTCGTCGGGGATGTCGTACACGGCCCGGGGGCTGATCCCGAGGATGGGCGCGACTTCAGATGCCTTCAGCACGTTACCGCCAATTCCTCATGGCAGAACACCTTGCCTGCTGATCCGCAACCCAGTGCAAACACTGCTTCAGCGACGCGCAATAGACCACCTTGCCGTCAGCCACAACGCGCCATGCCACGTAACCGCGCCTCGGTTCTAGCGTGTACAAAGGACCGCCAGATCCGCGCAGGTCAATGGCGCATGTCGTTCTGAAGTCTTCATCGACGCGGACTGGAACACCGGCGGCGGTCAACGCCTCGGCTCTGGCGTCTCGCGCTGCTGACGACATCAGGCGGTAGTGGCGGGGCATGCTTAAAAGTTGGGCAGGTTTTTGGGCAAGAACGCCTAGAACACGTTAGGCCCCAAACAACTCTCGTTCAATGGCGCGAGCGAAAGGCACCAAGTTCGCGGGCGTGTTCGGGATCGTGTGTGTGCCGGTGTCGTCCACGCGGTAGCCGTGCCCCCACGATTCAAAGTCCGAGTAGCCGGGCACCTTCGCGCCTATGGTTTCGCCCAGCGTCTGGATGCGCTTCTCATCAAGCGGCGCGGGCTTCAAGTAAAGCGGCGCCCAGCCACGGTGCAGCAGTTGCGCATCATCGGCGCTGGTGCTCTCGGCAAGCATCAAATGCCCGCTCTCATGCACCCAGGCGTGGGGCCTAACTGACGGTTCAACTTGACCCACCACGGCGGGCTTGTTCGTGTCGTCTGTCATCTCGTCTTCCTTCAGTTGTGGCGCTCGCGCCGTGGCGGTCAAGTTAACCTAGCGTTAGCCGGCATGCCCACTGCCACCGCAGTGCGCGCACTCAATGCGGAACACTTCGGCGCCTTGGTAATGCCCATCAACGGCCTTGCTTTCGTCGTCGGCAGCGTCTGCCGCCGCCATCCCGCCCGCACCGATGCGCTCGTCTGCATCGTCGGCGCGGTCGTTGGCCTCCGTGAACTTGGCCGCATCCTGGGCAAGCATCACCAG
>JACCDR012384829.1_pt1 | contig 13545 bp, 11 predicted proteins | sample 7446431 | NCBI WGS metagenome assembly JACCDR01 (sample SAMN15323443, study PRJNA562643) | freshwater metagenome | isolation source: river surface water | place: USA:Blue River Watershed | collected 2017-08-17
CGGCCTGTCTTCGCCCTTCGGAACATACTTCAGCGCCGTCGCAGCACACGCGCAAGCAGCCAGCACCAACTCCTGCCGTGTCGGCCACCCCGGATTGTCACACATCCTGCCGCATATCCACAGCATCCAGTCGCCGCGTTCGCACTCTGCCCATGCCTCGGCAACCGTGCGATTACCAGCCCACTCTACGGCCTCCGAGCAAGCACCAGACTTCTTGAGCAATGCAGACGCTTTCATTTCTTCACCCGGTATTCCTGCACCCCGGCGAAGCGGCGCGTTTCCAGGGTCACGCCCATCTGCCGCACTTCGCTCCTGACCTTGCTCGGGCAGACGGTGCCGCACTGGTGGATCATGTCCCACGATGACATCCAACCACGGCGCAGCAGCTTCACGGCACGTTCGGCGCGGTTCATCGGACGATTGTTCGCCATGTCATCCCTCCCCCTGAGTTGAAAGTTGCCCCACCGCTGGCCGTCTCTGTCGCTCCGGGCGAAGCGTTCCACACATATGGCAGACAGCGGCGGGGATCGAGCAACACATTACGAAGACCGCTCCTTGACGGTCGTGGTGGCAATAGCTCCGGTTTCGCGGACCCCCGCTTGCGCTCTCGATTCGCTGCGCTGGTCATCGTTGATTTCGGGGACCGGATGGCTCCCGTACATTGTCATGCCTTCGCCGCTTTCACGACGGCATCCATCTTCTTCAGCAGCAGCCGCGCCTGACGCTCGATCCGCTGGCTACCTTGCGACTGATGCGTCTGCCGATACTCTGCCGCGCTCTCTGCGATCTCGTCCGCGACCTCGCGCAACTTGTCAGCCAGATAGTCCTCGTCAACGCTCTGATAGTAGCAGGCAGAGTGCATCCTGCTGCCGTCTTCGGCCTCTACATCGTCTTCGCCATCGAGGATTCTCTGGCCGCACGGGGGCCAAGTGCAGATGTGTGAGCGGTCATCGGGCGGGTAATCAGCTATCGGCTGCTTCATCGCTGCATCCTCCATGCGCTGCACATTAGACGCGGCGAGAAGCGATGTCTAGTGACAAGTTGTCAGGTGACAAACTATTTTCAGCGCGTATAGTGAGCGAAACAACTAACAGGGGAGGATTAATGGACTACCAGCAGTTCCTAGAACAAAAGCGCGTATCGGACCCGCCGACGGGCTTCGATCCCGTCGCGATCAACCCGCAGTTATTCCCGTTCCAGCGCGATATTGTCCGATGGGCTGTGCGTCGCGGCCGTGCGGCGATCTTCGCGGACTGCGGGCTTGGCAAAACGCCGATGCAGCTCGATTGGGCGCGGCTCGTGTCCGAGAAGGTCGGCGGTCCGGTCCTGATTCTTGCCCCGCTGGCAGTGTCGCGGCAGACCAAACGCGAGGGGAAGAAATTCGGCGTTCCCGTAACCATCTGCCGCAACCAGGATGCCGTGCGTGACGGCGTGAACATCGCCAACTATGAGATGCTGGAGCACTTCTCGCCGGAGGCGTTCGCCGGGATCGTGCTCGATGAGTCCAGCATTCTCAAGGCATACGGCGGGAAGACCTGTAACGCGATCATCGACGCATTCCGCGCCACCCCGTACAAGCTGGCCTGCACAGCCACGCCGTCGCCCAACGATCACATGGAGCTTGGCAACCACGCCGAGTTTCTCGGGGCGATGACTCGCGGGGAAATGCTGTCCATGTTCTTCGTCCACGATGGCGGGGAGACGAGCAAGTGGCGCATCAAGGGGCACGCGGAAGACAAGTTCTGGGAGTGGGTCGCGTCATGGGCCGTCATGCTCCGCAAACCTTCTGACCTCGGATATGAAGACGAGGGCTTCTCTCTCCCGAAGCTTACGGTCAGCCACACGCAGGTAATGGACAACGCGCCGACGCCGGGGATGCTGTTCAAGATTGAAGCGCGGACGCTTGAGGAGCGGCGTGAGGCACGGCGGGGGAGCATCGAGGACCGCGTTGAGGCCGTGGCGAGAATGGCGAATAATAGCCGCGAACAATGGCTTGTGTGGTGCAACCTCAATGACGAGTCAGAGCGACTAACAGCGGCGATACCAGGGGCCGTTGAAGTGACCGGCAGTGATTCAGACGAACACAAAGAATCGGCCATGCTCGACTTTGCCGCCGGGAAGATTAGAGTCCTCGTCACAAAGCCGAAGATAGCAGGCTTCGGGATGAACTGGCAGAACGCGCATAACATGGCATTTTGCGGTCTGTCAGACTCTTTCGAGTCTTACTATCAGGCCGTGCGGCGAGAGTGGCGCTTCGGGCAGGAGTCGCCCGTCAACGTCCACATCGTCACCAGCGCGGCAGAACAGGGCGTAGTGGAAAATATCGCCCGCAAGGAAGCGGATGCGGCCAAGATGGCAGAGGGGATGGTGATCCATATGCACAAGATCAACGAGGAGAACTTGCACCAGGGCATCAAGCGGGATGTCGCGGTGTACGCTGAGGATGACGTTCGCGGTGACGGGTGGGAGTTGAAGCTCGGGGATTGCGTCGAGCGCACGAAGGAATTGCCGGATGATTCGGTCGGCTTCACGGTGTTCTCCCCGCCGTTCTCGTCGCTGTACACCTACAGCAACTCCGAGCGAGACATGGGCAACAGCCGCGACGACGGCGACTTTCACCAGCACTTCGGCTACCTGATTGACGAGATCATGCGCGTCACGATGCCGGGGCGACTCGTCAGCGTCCATTGCATGAATCTGCCGTCCACGATTCAGCACAATGGCTACATCGGGATGCGCGACTTTCGCGGCGACATCATCCGCGACTTCACCGGGCGCGGCTTCATCTATCACTCCGAGGTATGTATCTGGAAAGACCCCGTGACCGCGATGCAGCGTACCAAGAGCATCGGCCTGCTGCACAAGCAGCTCGTCAAGGATTCGTGCATGTCGCGGCAGGGGATACCGGACTATCTCGTGACGTTCCGCAAGCCCGGCAAGAATCCCGATCCGGTCAGCGGAGAACTTGACCATTGGGCCGGCGACGATTCGTTCAAGTCTTCCGGCCGGCTGTCAATCGACCTGTGGCAGCGGTACGCCTCGCCGGTCTGGATGGACATTAACCCGTCGCGGACGCTGCAAAAGGAATCAGCCCGCGAAGAGAAAGACGAGCGCCACATCTGCCCACTGCAACTAGATGTCATCGAGCGGGCGTGTCAGTTGTGGAGCAACCCCGGCGATCTCGGCCTTTCCCCCTTCGCTGGTATCGGCTCCGAGGGCTTCGTCGCGGTGAAGATGGGGCGGCGCTTCGTCGGCGTCGAGTTGAAGCGGAGCTACTTCGACCAGGCCGTAAAGAATCTGGCACGGGCGAAGCACGAGCAAGGGACGCTGCTGTGAGCGGCCAGTCGCGCAAGCACTCAGCCCTAGAGAGCGTCTGCAATGTTCTCGTCGGCTATTTCGTCGCGCTGGCAACGCAGCTTGTTGTCTTCCCCGCGCTCGGCATCCCCGTGCGGCTCGGGCAGAACGTGGCGATCGGCATGATCTTCACGGGCGTGTCGCTGGTGCGCAGCTACGCGCTGCGGAGGATGTTCAACGCGTGGCATCGGAGGAGCCACTAGTCCAGCCGCACCTCGTCAACGCTGATACTGCCGCCTCTGTACTGCACGGCAGCATAGCCTAAAGCGATGGGAGAATAGCCCGCAAACTCGCTGTAGGTTGTGCTGCCGATTAGCGTTGACTTGAGGAAGCTGCCGGTATTGATGTAGTGCCGCAGGTCGGGATGGATGTACTCCCTGCTCTTCTCCGTAGCCGTGTAACCAGACTGCAAATCAGCGCCGTCATCGTGCATAATCAGTTCTGGCGTAGGCGGCAAATAGTTCAACTGGTGCGTATGACCAGCCGCCATTACGATACAATCGGAATGCAGCAACGATAGCGCCCTCTTGACCGCCAGCTTGTTATTGAGAACCCGCCGCGCCGGTTCTGGGTCGCGAGAGTTAGCGCCGAATCTACCGTGTACGGCGAAGAGCTTGTAGGCCGGTTCTCCGGCGACTGTAACCGCTACCTTGCACGAGTAGCCGCCATATGGCACTCCTGCGCCGTCACAGATTAGGCGGGTAATATCGCCATGCCGGTGCAATTTCATTTCGTGATTCCCCATCAGACAGGCGAGAACCTTCTTCTTGACAGGCGCAAGGTCGGCAATGATCTTCGCGGCCTGGGCAAGCGGAGTCAGCTTCGCCTTATGCACTTGGTCAGAAAAGCGCGGATCGTCTGTGGTAATGGCTTCGATCAGGTCGCCCATCAGCACAGCGTAGGTATTGCGCTCGGTTGCTACCCGCTTGAGCATGGCATCCCACCCCTTGAGATATGCCGCGCTCGATCCGTAGTGCAAGTCGCCTGCGAGAAGAATCGTGTGGTTCTTGGGGAGTGCTGCTGTCAGTAACTCCACATCACCTCCACCGTCTTTCTTGGCTGCAGTTTGTACAGTACACGCGCCCGTAATCTGCCTCTGGATGCAGCGGTTGAGCGCAGCGAGTACATAGGCCAGCGTCCCGGCGTTCAGGCACTACACGGGCTATCCTGGCCCTCCACGCGGGGCCTTTAGCGGTACTGCATCCCGTGCATAGCACTTGCGGACCATGCCACGGTTTGCCGCAGCAGACGCAGGCGCCATTTCTTGCTCTGGCACGATAGCGATTGCGCTGCCATGCCTTCTCGGCTTCGCTAGACACGCCAAGCCGCTCCTGCGAAGAGTCTGACAGCCATCCATGCAGCCCTAGCCCGCCACGGGGCCGCGCCAGATTGCAGGGAGATGGTATACAGCAGATCGTCAGCTTCCTTGCGCGTGAACGTGCGGTAAGGCTCTAGCCACTCGACGCAAAGTTCGCCGTGGTCTTGGTACAGGCAGTCATGCACCAGCGGGGCAGCACACCCTAGGCCGTCATCGTCGATGAGCCAATGGAGTACAGCCGGGACGCTGGCAAGGTCTGTTACGAAGCCTTTCGGGACCATCAGCAGAGTACCGGGGAGAGCGATCTCCCACGGCTCGTACAGCAGCCAATGGCCGCTACTGCCGATCTCTTTCAAGACCGGCTGCTCAATCTGTGAAGTGCGCCGCCGACGCATTAATCTATCCTCAAGACCCGCCGCCGCACCAGCCGCAAGCGGGACATGACTTGCCGTACAGGGGAGAGCCGCATTCAGGGCAGGCTTTCTTCTTCTTCATCTTCCGTCGCCTCCGGTGCTTCAAACCCAACGCAGTCGGCAGACTCTTCGCTGCCGGATGATTCGGACTGTATGCGTGTGACTATCACCCATGCCCACGCGCCGATAAGCGCAGCAAGGACGATAGACCACGGGAGCGTCACCTACCAGACTCGCTTAATCTGCCTAACTGCGTCATCCCACCGCTCGACGCTGCTACGGCTGGAGTCGCCACGGGCAAGAGCATCGCCGCAGAGGATGAGCGTGTCAATAGCGGCGAGAAGGGAGTCGGACTGCTCCTCTTGCAATATTTTGGGGTCAAAAGTGTCTCGCCCCGACGAGGTAAACGCATGGCCGGGGAGAAACGGAAACTTTGGCTCGTAGCTCACGGCCAGACTCCCGCGATGATCGCGCTGCGCCCCTTCACGCCCTTGCACCCGGCCCGGCAAGGGGAAGACACCAGCCACCACACTTCCTCCCCGCTACGGGGCACCCAGGCGTTGAGCGGAGCCACCTTGGTCTGAATCATGACCGGTTCGCCGGGGTTCGCCTCAGTCGCCTTTGCGGTAGTCGTGCGCCGCAACCATTCCCAGGTCGCGCAGTTCACCCGTCCGTCAATCTTGGCACATACCCACATATTGCCGATGACACCGTTCCCATCCTCGGGCCAATCAGCCGGGGCGGTCCAGCGCCATGAGATCGTCTGCGGCAGGGTAACGCGCACATCGGACAGCGTAGCAGTCAGCGGGAACGCCGCCGGGGAGTCGTGCAGCCATACGATGCTTGAGACAGGGATAGCGTCCACCACCCCGGCATCCGGTGCGGGAACCGGATTCACGACGGGAGGAGTCGGTGCAGGAGGCACCGGGGAGGGGACGGGCGTACCAGGGCAGTCGGGGCAAGGAACGGCAGAATCGCACAGGTCGCGCAACTGCTCCAGCGTCTCGGCCTGAAACGCAGGGCCGATGTACTTAGCGATAGTCGAGCATCCCGGCATGGTCAGGATGACGCACAGCGCCAGCGGGACGTAACGATGCCGCCGCGAAGGGGCCGCAGGGGCCACAGGATCGCCTGTAGTCGCGTTTGGCGGGGGAGTCGGGGGGTTGCCCTTCCCCTTGCCGAAGATGCTCTTAAACAGCGCCACGAGGCGTTCGATGATCGACAGCCCTACCAGCGGATTCATGCCACTACCTCCTCTTTCTTCAACTCTTCCCATGCCTCTGCAAATGGCGTGTACTTTGCCCCGACCTTGCCCCACCGTGTTCGTACTCCACGAATATCGACATGGATAAACCCGCGCTTCGGGTAGATGCCGATGCCGCCCATTGAAAACTGCGGTATCTTGTCAGCAGCCCTGAAAAGATCGATCATCGGAATCTTGTATGTTGTGATGTCAGCCCCCCGCGTCTTCTCGCCGCGTTTGCACCGATGCGTGCTGTTCGGAGTCCCGCCGACGGCGGTGTTATGCTTGTCGCACCGGCACCCTGAGATGACGTGGACCGGAGCGCCGATAGCCGACCGGAGAAGCTCTAGCCCTTCGACTAGCCTAGGGTCTGCGCCCTCGGACCCGCAGCCGCAACGACAAGCGAATTCTGAGGCCGGGAAGTGCGTGGAGGCCGTGGCGTCTGCCATCGCGGTCTTCCTCCTAGAAATACTTCAGCACGAGGTTGACAAACTCCTTGCCAGCCACGCCGATGCCGATCATCCCGAGGCATACTAGCACAAAGACCGGCTTGGGTAAAACCCACGCACCCTCTAGGAGCTTCTTCAGCCCTTTGATTTCCTCTGCCATGACCATCAGCGCCGTCTTAAACTCGTCCATTCCGGTGCGGCGTTCGGCCTCGATCTGAAGCACATGATTCTCGTTCTTCGCCTGCAATAGCGCGTGACAAGTCTCCTGCTTGTTGCAACAGTACTTCTCAAGCTCATCCCACGTTACTGCGGCGTTGTTAACCATTACTCGCTCTCCTCGTCATCGGGTTCGGGTGTCGGTTTCCGTTTAATTAGCCCCTCTTGTTCGTAGAACAGTTTGCGGGCGCGGGTCTTGGCTTTAGAAACGGCCCTGTTGAGTCGCTCCGTTCTTTCCGGCCCCTCTGCCAGCGTGGTAGCCTTGTAGAATGCGGTTGCCGCCTCTCTCGTCGCCTTGCCCATTGCAGCGTCATAGCGGCGTTTCTGCTCGGCATTCATCTTGATGCCCGAGTCTTCCTTGTACGTCTGATCCTTTGCGTACTGAGCCGCAACCGTGTCAGACGTAGCGTGGAGCGTCGAGTACGGGAAGAAGTTCTCAATGCTGCCCTGCCGCTCGTTACGGACAGGCTCCCCAAGATTCAGGCGCGGCGTAACCTCCTGCCCCTTGAAGGGGATGCCTGCCTTGATGCGCTCGATAATGGTCTGCGGATCGCGCATGAGCGGGTCGAAGTAGTTCGCAATCTGCCGCTGCGTTGCTGCCGCCGGGACAAGCTGAGACAGCGAGTTAGCGACGATCTTATCCCACGCCTTGCCGCCGCGAGTGAAAGCGTTTGACAGGGACGCAACCGACGAGATAAGAGACGAGTCGACGAAGCCCTTCACCATGCCGCCGCCGACTGTCGTTAGCGTCTGCTGGAGCGCCTTCAGCGCGTCTTCTGGCACTCCCTCTGCCTTGTGCTTACGGTCGAGTTCTGCCACGCCATACGCCACCGCGAACGGCACAGCCAACGCCCCGAGGTTGTTCCAAGTGACCCATGTGTTGGTAGTGGGGATTCGGAATTGGTAAGCCCTGCGCCCCTCCGCTTCCCACACCTTGCGCTCGTCATCGTCTTCCGGCGGCGGCCCCGTCATGTTGCCTATACCAGCCATCGCGTACTGAGCGAGTGCATACATGAGCGCCGTTCCGACCATCTGTCGAGCCATAACGTCAGCGGCCTTACCCGGCGTCTGCCACGTTGACGGCATGAAGAGACGAGTACCGCCAGCCGTATACTCGTACCCGACTTTCTGCAAGTTCATAGCGATGCGGTAGAACGGGAAGAGTACCCGCAGCGGGCGAATCCCATGTAGTGCTTCAGGCGACCACGATATAGCCTTGTTGATAGCGCCAGACAGCGGCCCCAACTTCTGCGTCCCTGTGGTGCGGCGGGCTATCTTGTCCGCTTCCTCGTCTACTTCGCCAGACTCCACGATTTCGCGGATGCGCTCCTTAAAGCGGCCCTGAGTGATAAGCCCCTTCTTGCGCTCCTCGATAGCCTGTTCCGTAGCAAGCTGCCACGATGCCGAGACGTGGCGCCATGCTGTAAACGGGACATCGCCCATGCCCTGAAGCCGCTTAGACCAGTTGACGGGGTTCCACTTGCCGCCGGGGATGTCCATGCCGGGGCCAAACTTATCTTCGTCAAGCCCCGTCTGCGCTTCGCGGTCGGTGAAGCCCTGGCGCATCAGGTTGCCCGTCTCCCGTAGCGTATTGGCAAACGCGAGGTCGGCACTCCCCCACGCTGCGAGATACCCAGAGAGGTGCTTCCCCTGCTGCTTTCCAAGTTTCCCCATACTCTCGTCAAGGAGAGTCGCAAGCAATTCGGTCGGCTCCTCTAGCACTCGCTGGAGCGTGTTGCCGCTGATGTTCCGAGTTGCTGACATGACGTTGAGAAGCATGTTGCTGTACTGATAGGCATGGAAGACATCGCCAGCCGTGGTCTTCTTGCCGAGCAGCCGCGACTGCAAGAGATACGCTTTGCCGAAGTCCTTATCGTCTAGCGCCTCGATCATCAGCCCTTCGTCATTCGTCACCTGACGCCCGAGTCCCTTCGTCAGATTCTCCCAAACCTTTTCTTTAGCGGTGCGGGACTTCTCAAGCAGCAAGTCGCCCTCGGCACGGGCGATAAGGCGCAGCGATCCAAGAGTGCGGGCAATCTCAGACTTATTTCCCTGCTCGATAGCCTTGAGCCTGACGAATGTAACCTTGGCTTTCTGTAGCGCAAGGCGGTCTTCGACGGTGCCGGTCTTGTCAAACACCTTCTGGGCGTCCTGCATGTTGACGTATGCCAGAGCCGCCATGTCGCGCACGGCGTTGATCTGTGCGCTGTTGAGGAGGGTGCCGACGTTCTTCCCCTCGTTAATCGCCTGTTGAAACTCGGACGAATTGCGGAGGTCTTGCGCCCGTCGTGCCGTCGCCTTGAGCGATACCGTATCGAAGAGCTTACCGTAAGCCTTCGTCACCTTGTCATTGCTTGCCATCGGGTCAAGTTCGCGGATGGTCTTCTCGTATGCGGGTCGCTGCGAAGGAGTAAGGGCAATGCGTGTCTGGTTGTCGTTGCCGACATCCGTAGCGTCAGGCTTGACGTACTTGTCGCCCGTAGTCGGCTGCGCCTTGGCATCGGTGATCGGGGGACGCGGCACCGTCATGCGCTTATTGATAGGGGCGACAGAATACCGTATATCGTCGCTCTTCTCGTTGAACCTCTCGCTCAGCGGGATGACGTTGCCTGCGTCATCGCGGGTGATGGGGTCGGCTGATTTGATCTGGGAGGGGTCATACACTCCATAAGTCTTAGCGCCGTTGCTGTATGTCTTAACAAATCCATCGTACCCAGCCGCTATGACCGGGGCGCTACTTGCATACCCGCCTGCGGGGAACTCTTTAGAATTCACGTCTGCCGGGTTTTTAAGCTCCAAATAAACAGCGGTCTTGATACCCCGCATAGAACTTTCTTTCTGGTCGGTGAAGTAAAATGCGGGGCCATACTGATTCCCGGCACTGACCATGTCTTTAGAAAACTTAGTGATCTTCTTCGGCCCCGTATGGTAAGCGCCGACCGTATACCCCGCCTTCTTCGCCGCCTCATCCACCATGCGCTGCGCCGTCGCGGTGTCGCCGCGCTCGGCCGCCGCGAGGTACTCGGCGTCCTGCTTCGGCGTGATGCTATACCGCGCCTCGTCGCCGCCGAAAGTGTTCGTCCGCTGCGCCTTCATGCGGTCTTCGCGCTCTCTGCGCTCTGCTTCCACGCGCCGCTCGGCAATCATCGCCTTGCGCGGGCCGCTAGCTTCGCGCTCCTGCTGACGGAGCGACTCGGATTCCGAGATGGCGTAGGACTCGCGGTCAGGCGCGGACATCGGCTCATCGTTGCGATGCGTGAGGGTGATGAGGGAGTCGTCGAAGATGACGTAGTTGTGCGTACCGTCGCTGCGCTGCTTTTCTGCAAAAGCGTCCGCATCTGACTTCGTGCCAAAGAATTGCACATCGAATGAAGTCCCGGCTCCTCCTGAAAATGCGACACGGAAGCGACCGCCTACCTCATCTACCATGACGGTCTTTCTGCTGATGCCATCAAGGTACCGAATGCCAGGGATACCGATACTGGCGAGGTAGCGGGAGGCGGCTTCTTTGCCAGAACCGCCGTCCTCGTATTCTTTGCTTAATGAACGCAGCACCCCGTAAATGTTTTCTCCGTCGATGGTTTGGATGCTTGCTGTCGTGTAACCTCCAGACATGGCGTCAAGAATCTTCGCCATTGCTCCGCTAGACTCCAGCGCCGTCTTCACCTTCTCGCTCTGCTCACCCAGCGGCTTGTCCCAATCGAGCAAGTCTTCGTCGTTCACGTCGAGTTCGGCGTGGTAGAGGTAGCCCATGCCCTTGACGGCCTTCCGCGTTCTTTCGGAAGCGTCGAAGTTATCTAAGTCGTCTCTTAGTGCTGCCGTCACCGCTTGCGATGGATAGTCGAACCCGAGCCAATCGTCCTCCTGTAATGCGCGGAATAGTTCCTTTTGATTCTCGGGGAAGTCCCCTTGGTCAACAGCGTCCGTTAATTCTTCAGGGGACGCGTCGTCTTCCGCGTTATTGCGGAAGTTTTTTACAATATCCTTGTATGAAAGGACTTTCTTGTACTCCTCTGCAACATCCTTCAGGCTCGCAAAGTACGCCCCCCACCCGTAAGCCGCCGCGCCTTCGCCCGTGCCTGCCTTGTCAAGCTTCCAGTCCTTCGCGCCTTCGATGCGATGCGGCCCGCCGTGGAACGCCCGCACCATGTACGCCTCTTGCGACTCGCCCGGCAGCCTGTCAGGCATCCGCAGCGCCCGCTCCCCGCCCGCTTCGCGCTGATACGCCTTGCCGCTCTCGACAGCCCTAAACGCGCTCTTGTCCGTCGTGACAACGAGGTCTTTCAGCCGCAACGCGAAGTCATAGACTTTCTGCCAGACGTTGCCATTCGGCCCCTGACGCTTCGCCTTGACCCAACGGTTATAAGCCCGTGCTGCGGCTTCCCAATCATCGTTGTACGTCTTGCGGACGGCGAGAAGCTCGGCAGGAGTCAGCGCGTATTCGACGGCGTCGTGCCAGACCTCATGGTCAAGCTCTTCGCCGTTGACGATCTTGATAAGCGCATCCCGCCCCATCGGCTTCCACGCGCCTTCAACCTTGCCGCCCTCAATCTGCGACTCGGAATAGCCGCCCTTGAGTGCCGCTGCACGGTTAAGCTTAATCTCGCCAGTCGGCATGACCCACACCATATGGCCATTCGGCAAGTGCGCGAAGAAGCCGCCGCCTTCGATGTTCTGCTCGACGCGGGCAGCGGGAAAGGCGCGTTGAACGCGGGTGAGGTCGATGGCGGGGGAGGGGGCAGAGGTCGGGGCTACGCTAGCCCGCTCCTGCCCCGCAGGAAGCTCCTTCTGCTTCACCGCAGGCAGCGCATCGGGGAACATCATCGCGGCCTCGCGTTCTCCGTAGATCGCCTTCGCCGCTTCGTAATTGTCGGGGTTCTGCTTCATCTCCTCAATGGCAGGGATGAGATAGTCAAGACCGTACTGTTCGGGCGTCTCGATGCCGAGGCTACGCGCTTCGGCAACAGCGGCTTGCCAATTCTCGTCGGACGCAGAGGCTTCCGACTTGTGGACAATCGGGGTGATACTCGCCCGCTCCGTGGCTGAAGTTTGGGGGGGCACTATGGAAGCTGCCCCGCCCGCCGGAAGCGCCGCTTGGGCCTGCCGGTATGCCGTGGCACGAGGGCTAACATCTTCGGCGTAAACCGTGCCGTTGTCGCCATACACCTTCCAGACTCGCGTTACTTCTTTGGGCGAGGTCGGTGTTTGCCTTTTTATATACCCATCCCTGGCGGTAGTATCGCCGCTGGTGCGGGGCACTTCGACAACATATGCTGGAGGGAGGGCGGGGTTTGTCGCGGGGTCGAATTTCCTCCCGCCCATGACAAACTGGTATCCCCTAGCCGACGCGAAGTTGTCCGCAAAGTTAGTCCCTTCCCCACGGAACGAGTCCCTGTTGTCTGACATGATCGGCTGACCAGCGGCGACGGTGTTCCTATATTCTTCTTCACTCATCGACCTGTAGATATGCCCAGGGCGGTCAAATTCTTTTTCATCAACAGACTCGTACTCGCTAATCGGAGCGTTCTTCCACAAGACAGACCGCTTCGGCTGGATGCTCATCTTTTCGGCATCAGGGGCGGCGCTGTTAGCAGCCGGTGTCTCCCGACTCGCCGCTCCCTCTGCCGGGGCCGCTACTTCTTGCCCTTGCCCTTGCACTTCGGCACTCGGTATCACCTCCCCTTGCGACCGCTCCGCAATGAGCGGCAGAAGCTCCGCGTCGAGCTTGTCCTCGGGCGACTCGATCCCGAGTTCTCGTGCGCGGGCGACGATCTTCTCCCGGCGGCTCTTCACCTCGTCAGCCTTCGCCAGTATCTCGCCCATGCCTGCCGTATTGTCAGGCGCAGAGGTGCCCTGTGCAGCCGACGTTGCCCCAGGATCAACGATCTCTGCCGGGGCCATATCAGGGGCAGGGCCAGCCTTGAGCGTGGCAATTGCCGCCTCTAATTGCTTGTTATCCATCTTGCTCGGCTCTGGCACTCCGAGGTCGGCAGCTTCGGTTACGAGCTTGGCGCGACCCGTGACATCCCGGCGCAAGTTCGGCGCTTCGGTTGCTACCGACATCCCGCCGCCCATGCCAGCACCGGCAAGCAGACCGCCAGCGGCAGCTTCCTTGACGCCTTCGCTCCACGGCTTGCCGTTGGCAAGGTTTGTCCACACCTGTTCCTGTGCGGACTGCGGCATCTCCTCAAGGAAGCCTTCCTTGAACATGTCCTTAGCGATTGCCTTGCCAGCCTCAAGAGCGGACTTGGCAGCGCCTTTGCCCATTGATCCGATGGCAAACGCCGTCTCAACGTCCCTGAAGCCCTTGATGCGCCCGGTGGCAGCGGAGATAGCGGCGGTAACAGCGCCACCAGCGACGGCGGGGGCAACGGACTCGCCCCAAGTCCTGCCACCTTCTCGCGCCTGCTCCTGAATGCTGCCTGCCGTCTGTGCGCCTTCGGCTGCTGCTCCGATGGATGCCAGCCCCGTAACGATCTTCGGGTTCGCCAGATACTTCGCGGCGGCGGCCGTCCCGGCCTGGATTCCAGCGCGGGCGAGGAGTTGCCCTGC
>JACCDR010444675.1_pt1 | contig 13544 bp, 30 predicted proteins | sample 7446431 | NCBI WGS metagenome assembly JACCDR01 (sample SAMN15323443, study PRJNA562643) | freshwater metagenome | isolation source: river surface water | place: USA:Blue River Watershed | collected 2017-08-17
CCAGTATTTGAGCCTACGCCCACTATGGCTAGGAAATTACTTCTTGATTATTTTCCAGATTGGGAAACTCAAGAAATCCATCACGCAAAAGAAGTCTTGGGACTTGCCTATACTTCGATAGATGGAGCTAAAAAGATTTATGGTGAACATTGGTAGTAAGGGGTTCCCCCTTACAATCCCCGCCAAAACAGGAGAAATCATGAGCGAGACTGGCAATAAAATCCTGATTGAGCTTACCGGCGCTTTTGAACGTGTCCGCAAAATGAAAGAAGATTTGGCTTTCGTTGAGGGCAGTTTGAATAGAATTAAGTGGGATTTGTTCCCTGAGTATGGTTGTAGGTTTGTTAATGAGAGTGGAATTAAATGTACGAATCTAGCCACTCATACTGTTTTTGGCCTTAATTGTTGTGAAGAACATGGTAGAATTAGAAAGGGGTTTTTATAATGGGTATTTTTAGTAATAAAAAAGAATCTACAGCATCTTTTGATAATTTTACCAAGGCTATTGAAAAGTCCATTCGGGAAAATCCAGAAGATTGGAGAATGGACTTCGACCTCGAAAATAAAAAAATATTAATTAGCATTAACCCAGAATATGGGTGGATTAATATGGGTAGAATTGGTCTTTCCCGACTTATTCCACAAGATTCTAAAAACCGCAAACGCAATATTGAATTAGTGGGGGAGTGGCTACTTTCTATCCTTTCAAAAAAATAAGAAGGAATAATATTAATAGGCTTACTTGGTTCTGGTGTATATTATATTACACACTTTCAAGGGAGCCTTAAATGTTTAGGAAAAATTGTCCAGAATGCGGTAAGGAGCAAATTTATACAAATAAAAATAATTTATTAAGCGCTGTCAAAAAAAATAAAATCTGCAATAAATGTTCTAAAAATAAAAATAAAAAATTCGGAAAAGACAATCCATTCTACGGTAAAAAACATACCGAAGAATCAAAAAGAAAAATAACAGAAAATAAAGATTGGTCACCTTATAAAACAAAAGAATTTAAAGAAAAAATAAGCAAAGCAACAAAGGGAAATAAAAACCCGATGTGTGGAAGGACATATTTTGATGTATGGGTTGAAAAATACGGAATAGAAGAAGCCAACAAAAGAAATGATTTAAAAAAAGAAAGAAATTCTATAGCTAGCTCCGGAAAAAGAAACGGTAATTATGGGAAATCTCCTTCTAATAAAGTTGGAGCCGGTTGGTCTGGATGGTATAATGGTTGGTTTTTCCGCTCTTTACGTGAACTATCATATGTAGTTAATGTGATTGAAAAGAACAATTATGAATGGAAAAGCGGAGAATTATTAAGGATTCCATATCAGACTTGGGATGGAAGAGATAGAACTTATTCTCCGGATTTTATTATAAATAATAAGATTATAGTTGAGATAAAGCCCATTAAAATACAAGAATTAAAAAATATAAAAGAAAAGACCTTGGCGGGTCAGAAGTATTGCGAAGAAAATGGAATGGAATATTTAATTACAGACGTTGAGATTATATGCTTAGATAAATTAAATCAATTATTGGTAGATAATAAAATAAAATTTACAGACAAGACGTTATTAAAATTCAATAAATATAAGGTAAAACATCATGCAGAAATTAACAATACTTCAGTCACTACCTGGTGGAGGTAAAACGACTTACGCAAACGAACAAGCTAAATTGGGTTGGCCAAGAAAAAATTTAATTATCGATGGTGATTTATACCTTCGCCAACCGGATAGAGATAGGATGTTGGCCCAACTTTGTGATGTTATTGATATTAATATACATCACTATAAAAATGATATTATTGTAGACGGACTTTTTCTTACCAATAACATTATTGAAAAGGTTTTGACTCTATCAAATATTAATCCCAAAACAGACGAAGTAGAAATTATTAGATGGAAAGAGGATAGGGAAACTTGTCTTTATAACGATAAATATCGTCGCTCTAAAGATTCATCTATTACTATCCGTAATGCGGCCTTTGAATATCCAAGTGATGAATTAATCAAAAAGTGGGGTATTAAATTGATTGAAAAAGATGTTGTTAAAAAGCCCGACTGGAAGACTTGGGCTCAACAAAATGAAATCCAGCTAGTAGATGATAGGTATTTGGAAGGGGATGAGTGGAGTACAGGCGGAACTGCCGGAAATTGTTGGGATAACACAAAACATCAAATTGATGCCGAAACCCCAAAGAAATTTGTGGAATTGGATAATCTACTTACTAGAATTTGCCCCAATATTAATTTTCTTCAATATAAGAAAATAGATAATGATTGTTGTGATATTAGGGAAGATGGATATGGGGATTATTATGGTGGATATGTTGGGAATGCCCGACATCGTTGCGATATCGAAAAATTGTATAATTTATTGAAGGAATTTGGACATGTTGGCGGAACCCCAAATAACGTTTGAAGAATCTGGAATTGATTTTTATACCGCTCAAAATTTTTGCGAAGAACTTTGTAATGCTCATGAAGTAGCTAGTCGTGGTTATGAATATGGCATTAGTTTTTCTGAGTGGTATGGGGATAATGAAAAACTAGCCAAGGAGATTTGTGAAAAATGGTGGGTTAACCTTCCACTACATGAAAAGCAAAAACTTATTACGGACGAGGTTTTTCGTCTTAATAAGTGTATTGAACGAGATATAAAAAAGAAAGATAATCTTTCTAATTTCCTCGCAAAAATTGCGGATTATCACATCGCAAAAAACTGTTTGGGCTCTGATAGAACCCACTATGGGGATTCGGAACAGTTTGATGGATTATTCAATCAATAGGTGCTAAATGAAAGTTCAACAAGAGCGGTTGAGAAACCAAAACGATATGGTAGACGGGGTTTATGTGCGCCCCAGTCGCCATCCCAATCTTCTTAACCCAAGAAATAGCTATAATGAAAGGGGATATGTTAAATCCAAATTCCCTCATGCTAGTCGTTGGTTGAAAAAACAATTTGGTCGCCCTTGGGATTCCATCTATTCCGATATATGTAATAAATTTTTGAAATACGACCGCGATTGGTCTTGGGAATACAGTGTCCTTTTAAAACCAATCATCAAAAACGGAGAAATATATAACGAGCGAGGGATTTTTGTGGCGCCTCGTCCGGCTAGGTGGACACACGAAGTAGGATATGTCCATCCAGACACGGGAATCTTTACTGAAATGCCCGTGACTAAAAATCCGAAGAAGGAGCGTTGGTGGGGCGACCCTAAACTTTCTCCTGTTTTTGGTCAGGACGGACAGCGGTTTGTATTGCTGAGGAATGATAACGGAAGTTGGTTATGTCGATATGAAGGATTTAAAAGTAATAGGGACTATAAGGAGTATCACTATGATTCTTTCCTTAAGAAAAATGTAAATGTAAACACCGCAATGACTTACTATGGGCGGACTGTGTATGTGACTGAAAAACGGCAAATTACCTCCAAAGAATATGAAAAGAGATTAAATGAAAATCGATAATTTATACACGAGAAACCCGTTGGATAAAGTTGAAATTAGCGATATTGAGGAATATTTGCACAAACAGGGCGATTCCTTGATGTCTTTGATTGGGATAAAACTTTTGGATGAGGTTCGCCGCCTCACGAATGAATTGGAAGATGAGAGGTATAAGTACGCTGGTTCAAGAATTATGAGATGCGCCATCGTATCCAGAAATGCCCAAATAGATAAACTTCAAGAAGAAATCAAACAACTCAAGGAGAATAAAAATGGCGGATAAGAAGAAGTTTCCCATGAAAAAAGCCGAATTCATGGATGCCGCAAAGCCCCAAGTGATTAAGATTGGGGATACCGGATTTGTAACGGCAAGCCCCAAGGAATTCAGTAGTGGCTCCGTTGGTTTCTACGGCGTTGGTAAAATCACCCTTGAAGTCAATGGGGTTCCGCACGAATATCAAGTCGGTTGCAACATTACCGCCATTGGTTCCAAGGAGGCCGAATAAATGAAGATTTGCGAACTGCTCAGCGCCCCTGAAAAGTGGACCCAAGGACAATACTCCAAGGATAATGACGGGGACGGTGTTGACGATTGTTTTTGTATTCTCGGTGCGTTCCGTCAATGCTATGGAGATTTTACCAATAATAAATTGGAAAAATTTTATCATAAGTTTGAAGAAGTAACTGGATATTTGAGCATCGTCGATTGGAATGACGAGCCGGGGCGCACATTTGAAGAAGTAAAAGAAGTTATAAATAAAATTGGAATGTGAGGTTAACATGTTCGGATGGCTTAAGAAATTATTTACAAAAACAGAAGAAAATCAGATTGAGCGGTTCAAGGCCGATGTAGAAAAGACTGATTCCGGTGGGCGGTGGCGCCCCAAGATTAAGATTTTCGTAAACTACGAAACCCATTGTTGTTGTGTACTGTCTGCGGCTTGTATGGCCCATCATAAAGATGTGTTTGACATTGTGGATAAGATACGTAAAACATATGGGTTTTCCGATAGTTTTATTATGGGTATTGTCAATGGGTTTGACGGCTCAGCTTTACGTCATGATGATTACAAACAAAACCAACAATTTCTAGATGGTTATACTTTGGGTCAAGAACTTAACAAGAAATATATCAAAGGAGATTAAAATGACTAAGAAGAAGTTGTCTGTGCGCCAGGGCGATGCGATTTGCATTAATGGTTATAAGGGAGACGGATTCGCCCGTCCAGTAATTGTGGATTTGATTAAGCCGGGAGGTCTGCTAATCTGCAAGTGTTTGATTCGTAGTTCTGTTTCAGCTCCCATCTATCGCTCTTACAAGATAGAGCATATTAAGAGCATTTCCCCAATTAAAATGAAGTGATTATGAGAAAATGTAAGAAATGCGGTGACGAAATCCCGCTTGAGCGCCTAGACGTTCTGCCCAAAACAAAAAAGTGTATTAAATGCACTAAAGAAAAGCCCTACCGAGAATTTAATTATACCGGAATGATAATTGATATGGGTAACTATTTGGATAGAAAACCTTTATCGGTAGACGAAATCAGTTCCATTGACCCCACTAAACTATTCAACTAAAGGAAAATTATGAGTAACGAAGGCGAAATTAGCCGTGGCTTTATTGGTGGTATTCTTGCTGTTTTGGGTGTGGTTTTATGTGCTTTGTTCGTTTGGTTATTTTGTTTTGTAACGGTTAGTAAGGGTGAAGTAGGTATCGTGTCTTGGTTTAGCGAGATTGACGACACACAGACGCTAAAGCCTGGCCCGCACTTTGTCCACCCCATGAAGAAAGTCACTCATTTCAATGTTCAAACCCGTAAAAATGAGGAGGCTATTAACCTTCCAGCCAAGAGTGGACTTTCAGTATCTGCAAAGGTCGTGTTGATTTACCACATTGATAATAGTAAGGCTCCGAGTATCCTTCGTGACGTTAAGGGGGATTTTGAAGAGAATGTTGTAGACCCAATCTTTAAGAATATTGCGCGGGACGTTTCAGCCGAATATGAAGCTGAGGCTCTTTATACTTCCGCCCGAAATCAAGTTGAGGGAGTGATTAAGGAACGGGTAATCGCCCAACTGTCTCCCCGTGGAGTAGTTGTTGAAGAAGTTGTAATCCAAGACCCAGTTTTGCCCCAAGCTATTATGGATAGAATTCAGGCAAAGGTCGCGGCAGAACAAGATGTTATTCGTATGCAATCACAATTCAAGATTACAGAACAAGAAGGATTGATTAAGAAGCGCACCGCAGAACTAGCCGCCGAAACAAGGGAAATTGAGGCGCGCGGTATTTCAAATGCACAAGCTATTATTAAGAAAGAACTTGATATGAATTACTTATATTACCTATTCATTCAAGCTATTAAAGAACACCAAGGAGCTACTATCTATATCCCAACCGGAACTGACGGTTTGCCGCTATTTAAACACGCTGATAAAAAGTAAATAGAACACTCTCCAAATTCGGTGTATAATAATTTACATACCTATTTGGAGAGTAAATTATGGATAATCAAGAACCTATCTCTTATAAAAAGAGAAAATATCAAGAAAGAAAAGAATCTAATCTTTGTGTCAGATGTGGGAAAATAAGCGAAATAGGAGTTTATTGTAAAAAACATTATGATTTAAGTTTAGTTCATCGAGCCAATCAAAAAAGAAGAAAAGAATTAAAATTACCGCCAAGAATAAAAAAACGCAAAGATAAATTCCAAACATATATTATAACCAACAATATTAAGGATTTAAGTTATTTAGCGGGCTTGATTGATGGTGAGGGCTGTATATTTATTGCTAGAAATTTAAGAAAAGGCCGTAAAAATTACGCTTATTCTATGCAAATAAAGATAGCGATGACTAATGAAAAGGCTGTTTCTTATATTCATAAAACATTTGGTGGTAGTTTTTATTATAAAAAACCCACCAAGAAAGAACACTTAAAACAAAGTGTGTGGTTGGTGTGTGGACAAGAAGCCTTGGCCATATTAAAAGCCATAAAAGATTATTTAATTGGGAAAGTAGAACAATGCAAATTGGGAATAACTTTTCAAGAGTATTTAAACTCCTCTCCAAGAGAAGGTTATAAAAAAACGCAGTTGTCAAATGAAGCTATGTTATTTTGTGAAGAATCTTTTATAAAAATGAAACAGTTAAAAGAGAATGGCGGTTGTTAATGAGATATTTTGGCTATCTATTTTATTTTACGATGGTTGTTCAGCTCCAATGTTGTTCGTGGCTAGCCCCGGATAGCATTGGGGCTTTGCTTGTCCAAGGTGGAGCCCAATTCTGGATTTCCATAGTTTTTATCTGTTATTTATTCTACGATGAAATCATAAAGGTATTTTATGAATAATAATTTCTATGATTTTACTATCGATAGCTTAGCTTATCCTGGAAGAATAACCATCTTTCGCATACGTATTGGTATTGAATTTTTAATGAAAGATGGAAATATATGGCAGGGCGGATACGGCAGAAAATCTTCTTATTTTTATGATTCTTTCATAGAAGCTCAAAGTTTTTTAAATAGATATTTAGGAGTTAAAATGTCTGATTATAGTATGGCTAAGTCCTGTAGTGGATTTTATATTCATCGCTCCGATAAAAATGGTAATGACATTTACTTGCTTATAGATGGAACGGAGTGGATATACAAAAATTCAGAAATTAATATATTTCTTAAGAAATGCTATCACAAAACCAAAGAGGATGCTGAAGCCATGCTAAAAAATTATAACAATAGAAATTTCTCCGTGAAACAACTCACTATCACAAATGAGGATGGTGATTTATGTAAATGCAACTACATTATTAGCAATTGTGGCGATTTTTACATCCATAAAGACCTAAGTGTTCATAAAGATACTTGTGGTTCTGTTAAAAGTAAGGGTACTAATAAATTGAGTTACTACATCGAACTTCCTGGTTATTATGAAACCAAGAAGGAAGCGCAGGCTGTATTAGACCAGTACAACGCCCAAAACAAGAAGAAGTTGACTTTGGAGGAGCGGGTGGAAGCCTTGGAGAAAACGGTTTATGGTTGAATTCTTAATCCTATGGTGCCTATCAACTTGGTTTGTTAGTTGGTTGCTTATTCAATTTCTTTGTTGGCGTCAACGGTGTGGAGATGAGGTTGATGATTTTATAGACCTGCGTAGGATGCTTTTTATACTTTCTCCACTTCTCTTTACTTTTGTGGGATTGTGTATGATGGTTGGTTTTTGGTTATATGAAAATACCAAAATTCCAAATATAATAGATAAATTCTTTAGGTTGATTCGACTATGAATGAAGATGAAAATGATTTGATTCCACGCGCTCGTTTGGCCGCAACGGGCGCCACCATTCACGACACTAATGTTTATATCGGCCATATTAGAAATGCCCATTCTATTTTAAATAAAAAAGATGCGACAGAAGGTAATATTAGATGGGCGAATAGTTTATTAAAAATTTATCGCAGCAAACTTGAAATTTTAATAGCCACTGGTGACCCTAAGAAAGCGAGAGAGATATGAGCTTAATCAATGCTGGCCTTGATATGTCCAATCCAACCGGACTTGGCACTGGCCCCGCCAAAGAAATGGACTATTTCGGAGAGGTGTTCGAGATTCATATTACCGGCGATGAAAAAATTCATGAAGTCGCTAAAGAACTTGGATTAAAAACTATTCAAGTTCAGTTACTTCGGCCCGACAAATCTTTGATTCGTACCGAACATATGACCAGTATTGTTAAGAAATTCGATTATTTTGAAAAGGCTTACCAATGGACAATAAATACTGTTATTAAATTAGCCGAACAATGTAAAATTTATAGGGTTAAGATTGAGTCTCCACCCTATCCTCATTATTATTATATCGCTCTTTATGCCGAAGTGCATTTTAAAAATGACTCCTTCAATACTCCAACATCCAAAAATCCCACTAAAGATTATTATTTGGGAACTGAACGGGTGCCAATCGGAAAGATTAATGAATTAAAGGCTAAATATCCTAACGAAGATTTGGAAATTTGTTTAATGGATAATAATATCTACGAAGACGTTGATTGGTTTAACTCTTATGGAGTAAAATAATGAGTTTACTGTTTTTTATCTATAGTGTTATCACTATTGCTGTTTTTATGGGTAATGTATTGGAATATGAGGAATTGTATAAATCATTAATTTATTCCTTATTTTGGCCCATATTTTTCATAATATTGGTAATTATTTTAATTAAAAAATCTTTCAAGGTCTTTGGGGAATTCTGGAGAAATAATTTATGAGTTATCTTGATACTTTTTTATTATTAGTCATTTTTTTGTTAGTTTGGGGATTTTTTGCGGTGTGGGCTAGATTGGGTTTAGAAGATAGTAATTTAACTTATTCTCAAAAGAATTCTTATTCTGTATTTTGGCCAATAGCTTTTATTATCATAATTATTTGTTTTATTATTTTTATTATTACCGAATTAACTAAATTCACTTACCGTTCAATAATTGAATTCATCAAACTTCCAAGAGAGTTGTTAAAATAATGGAACCACTTCTAAACTACCTAAAAAATAATTCGCTGGACACTTTAGCGACCGAACATGCTATTACTGTTCGATATAGCGACGATGGAAAGTTGGCCATCCTAACTTACAGCCAGCTCGACTCAAACAAGCGTAGTCCTGTGGTGCATTGTTGTCGTGGAACCGTAATCGAAGTGGCTACCAATAAAATTGTGGGTCGCAGCTTCCTGCGCTTCTTCAACATTGGCGAATTTCCCGAATACGAAGCCAAATTTAACTGGTCTAATTTCTCTGTTTTGGATAAAGAGGATGGGTCGCTTGGAATCCTCTATTTTTATGACGGGAAGTGGCGGTTCAATACCAGGGGCTCTTTTGCCCAACACAAACTCGAAGGCTATAATGGCACTTGGGAAGATTTATTCTGGTCGCTAATCAATAAGGATAATTTAGCCCAATTGCCGAAGGCTTACAGCTACAGCTTTGAACTTCAAAGTATTTGGAATAAAGTGGTACGCCACCACCCGAAGGCTAAGTTGAGTTTGCTTGCCGCCTTCCATAATAATAGTGGGAGTGAACTATCCGATGAATCCTTGGATTTATTGGGTGATGCTTTGGGGGTTGAACGTCCTCGTAAAATTATCGTAGATTCCTTGGAAAAGGTAAGGGATTTACTAAAACAGGAAAATGACCCTACGTTCGAGGGATTTGTCCTTCGAGACAACAATGGGCTTCGGCTTAAGTTGAAGTCTACAAGCTATTTGGCACTACATGCCTTGGCCGACAATGGAAATCTGGCCTCTAATAAGAAGTTGGTTCCGCTTGTCCTCAAGGGCGAAATTTCTGAAATTGGTGTTTATTTCCCGGAATTAGTTTCTAACCTACTTAAAATCAATAAGGTTATTGCGGCTGAAAAGTCCAATCTCTTTATGGTTTGGGAATTAGCCCAAGGAATTAAATCTCAAAAGGAATTCGCATTATTCATCAATAAGTTTACCAAACTTACCAGTTTCTTGTTCGCGGCCCGCAAGGAACAAAAGCCCCTTGATGAGATTTGGGCTAGGGGTGCCGAGGAATATTGGGTAAAACATGTGGAGGATTTTGTATGAATCCAGATAAATCAAAATTGAGAAAACTACAAAACGATGAGATTCTTAAAAATAATGATTGGTATGAATTACGTCACCTAACGCAAGAAATTTCAATTTGGTGTCAAGCCCCAGATTTAGGTATGACTGTAGAAGAATATAAGAGTACAGAATTTTCAGAATATTTAGTATTTTTTGATTTGGTTTTTTATCGTGAAATATAAATATAAAACCTATAATTATGAGAATAGATGCTGCCTTTGCACTGATGAGGAATTAATTAAAAGCAATTCTTATGATATAAGTCGTGGACAAAATTACTGGAATACTGTTTATGGAAAATGCACAATGTATAAGGCGGCATCCTATCCTCTTTTATATTTTTGCGAAAAACACGTTGAAGAACTTGAAAAATGCGACCCAGACTGGGCTCTTGGATTGGAGGCGACAGGATGAATCTTAAATATTGTGTTATTACCTACAAACATGGAGAATGTGAATGCGCCCTAATTCCAGAGCCAACAATGGAATGGGGGCAAAAAGTTTTTGAGGATAGGGTTTGGTGGGGCGATGTTGATATATTTTGCGAGCATAATGCTGGAGAAAGAGATGAGTGGGGAATAGCTAAAGTAGAACTATGGAGTGAAGAATTCCCACAATACCCCATATTAAATTATGAAGTTATATTGATGAGAAGAAATGATTGGGAATGCGAAACATATAATATAAGCTGCCCAAAGATGAGTGAAAAAGATTTGTATGGATTGGCTGAGAAGTTTTTTACTCTTGGACAAAAAGAATATTGCGGGGTTGAAATTATTAGCATAAGGGAAATATAATGATTTTGAAAATTGTAGCCTTTACTCCAAATGATTTTGAACGTAAAATATATGAGGCTTCTGAGAGACAAGTTCACTTAAATGATGGCTGTATGAAAGAGAAGGTTTCTTTTACGAGCGGTGGAGCCGGACTCGTCCTTGACCCCAAGGACTATCCAGAAGGAACAAGATTTTTGATTATCCATAAGGAAATTTAATATGTTGAAATTCATCCTAACCATTTTCCTGTTTTTGGTAGGTTTTATCTTGGGTGGTCTTCGCCAAGAATATAAGGAAGAAACCTCCAACAAATCCAAATTGAAGATTAATCGAGCCGTTCCTCTCACTCATATAAAAGTTGAGAATGAGGCTATTTTGGTTCTTTGCCCCATTGACGGAAACGAGACAATGACCAAAACCATCGTTAGCCGAGAAGCCCAATTCAGGGTTTATGCGGACGATGGAACCTACACTCTCGTAGGTATTGAAGATTGGCTGAATAACACTGACTTAAATTCGGAATTTACTTCCTCTAAATGGATGGCTGACAAATGATTCACATTATCTTCGGGGTTATGGTCTTAGTTATGGCGGCTTTTTCTATGTATAACCCGCAACAATTCTATATTTTCAACTACATCCTACTCAACATCAGTATGTTGGGCGGTATGATTAGTATTTGGAATGGGCTCAGTAAAGACTAGTGGGGTAAACCCCACACCCCTCAAAAACAGGAAATAATATGAAGACTATCGAATGGATGGCCGAGCGAAGCTATTTGAATTGTCATGCGGTAGGGGTTCATAGCCTAAGACTTGATGAAAAGGTGCGGGCTTTTATTGCCACTAATAATCATGATTTGTATAAAAATGATGATAGGCTTGAGACAATGAGTGTTGGATTTCATCCACACCATTGCGATATTAAAATGTATTGCTTAGCTGGTAAAATTAAAAATATTATTCGTGAAAGAACCAGCGAAGATAATTGGGATGCAATGCAATTTCATAAATATGAGTTTGTTAGTGGCATAACTCATAAGGAAATTAAATTCAAATATTTGGGGCTTGATTGTCTAGGTCGCCGCCACGTTGACTCTCTTGGGGCTGGTAAAAGCCTTTATTTGCGCGCTAGAGATATTCACACTGTTTTTGTTAAAAAATATCAAACGGCAATTTGGGTAATCGAAGAGGGTATGGAAGATTTGGATTATGTTCCCTACTGTTGGAGTAATTGTTCTTGGCTTAATAATGCGCCATTCTATGAATTATATAAAAAGCCGACAATCGAAGAAACAACTTCTCTTTTGCGTCAACTTAAGAATTATTTATGAAAAAGAAAAAGAAAGAAAAGAATCCGGTTCCATTCCGTTTTACCAAGCCCAGAAATAGGTCTGGAGCCCACAAGGATAAAAGAACCGCTAGGAATCGAACCAGGACCAATCAAAATAAAAAAGAATTGGATAGTTATGAATGAAGTACAAATATGAAGTATGTTGTGTGGCTAAATTAGTCTTTCCATGTAGTAAATGCAGTCGTGCTTTTCATAGCTTTAAGGATTTTTGGGATAACTATATCTATAAAGCCCTTTGGTATGTAGTAGATTCAAAAATCTATTGCTATTATTGTTTAGAACATTTAGAACAAACCGACCCAGATTGGTCGCTAGGAGTATACGCTAATGGATAATATTATCTTAGAAACGGATTCCTACAAGGCTTCCCAATACAATCAATATCCGCCTGGCACCACCCATATCTACAGCCATTTTCTGGCTCGTAAGCCCGGCCATATGATTACAATGTTTGGGCTTCAACCCATTCTTAAAAAATTAAAGAAGAGAATTACCCTTGAGGACGTATCACAAGCCCGACACATGCTTGGTTCTCACTTTGGTAATTACAATATTTTTAATTCGGCAGGATGGGAATATATTGTTAAGGAATTGGATGGTAAATTGCCCTTGGAAATCAAGGCGGTTGCCGAAGGAACGAGGGTGCCTTCTGGGAACGTTATGATGACGGTTGTTAATACCGACTCAAATTGCGCGTGGCTGACTAGTTATATCGAAACAATGCTTGTCCAACTTTGGTATCCGTGTACGGTAGCCTCTCTTGGGTCAAAAACAAGAGAAAATATTGGGCGCTATCTAGAAGAAACTTCGGATGATTTGGAAACTGAATATCGCCTACACGACTTCGGCGTTCGTGGTTCTACGTCGATGGAAAGCGCCGCGATTGGTGGGGCTGCTCACTTGGTTAATTTTCGTGGGACCGATAATATTCCGGCCCTAATGTGGCTCAGTGAACATTATGCGGAAGGTTGTGCTGGTGAAAGTATTCCGGCTATGGAACACAGCACGGTAACATCGTGGGGGCGGGGTCGTGAAGCCCAAGCATACGGAAATATGCTTTGGCAATACCCGAAGGGCGCCATCGCCATCGTAGTTGATTCCTATGATGTGTGGGACGCACTTAAATACCATTTGGGGTCAAGTCCTCTCAAAGAGAAGATTGTGGCTAGGGATGGGGTCTTGGTTGTAAGGCCCGATTCTGGCGAGCCCGCTCCCACTGTATTGCGAGTCCTTGAAGTATTGGAAGAACGCTTTGGGGCCACTAAAAATAGTAAGGGATACAAAGTCCTACCCAAGTTTATCCGAGTCATTCAGGGCGATGGGATTACCCAC
>JACCDR011171521.1_pt1 | contig 13544 bp, 12 predicted proteins | sample 7446431 | NCBI WGS metagenome assembly JACCDR01 (sample SAMN15323443, study PRJNA562643) | freshwater metagenome | isolation source: river surface water | place: USA:Blue River Watershed | collected 2017-08-17
CGCCCGCGCGGCCGAGACACGGCCCGCTGGCGCCGCCGACCCCCGCCCCGCGGCCAACAGCGACCACGCCGGCCTGCCGGCGCGGGTTGCCACCCGCGCTGCCTGACGCACCGGGCCGATCATCATGCGCACGACGATGAAGCAACCTGCCGAGACCGTGCCGCGCCAGGCCGTGATCGCGCTGGGCGCGGTGCTGGCCGCCACCTTGATCGCGGTGGCCACGGTGCGGCTCTCCGGCGTCGAGATCCGGACGCCCGATGCACCCACCGCAGCGCAGCGCAGCCTGCGCTTCGAAGACGGCCCGGCGGGCAGCGTCGTGGTCATCGACGCCAAGACCGGCGCCGTCATCGAAGAGGTCACCGGCGAAGCCGGCTTCCTGCGCGGCTCGCTGCGGGCCCTCGTGCGCGAGCGCAAGAAGCGCGACATCGGCGCCGGCCCCGCGTTCGAACTGATCGCCCGCACCGACGGCCGCCTGACGCTGGCCGACCCGGCCACCGGCGAGCGGCTCGACCTCGAATCCTTCGGCCCGACCAACTCGGCCGTCTACCGACGCTGGCTGGTCGACACCACCCCGCGTCCCTGAAACCGAAAAAACTGCAGCGAGACCACCATGAGCACCGTACTCAGCAAGCCCATCACCTCCTCCGAAGACGCTGCGGCAAAGGCCAAGACGGAGACGATGCTGACGCCGCGTTTCTACACCACCGACTTCGCGGCGATGGACCGGCTCGACGTCTCGCCGATCCGCGCCGAGTGGGACAAGATGATGGCGGAGTACGAAGGCGACAACAACCACGACCACTTCCAGCGCACGCCGGAGTTCGCGCGCGAGGTTGCGGAGGTGTTCTCGCAGGTCTCGCCCGAGCTGCGCCAGGAGTTCCTGGAGTTCCTGATCAGCTCCGTGACCAGCGAATTCAGCGGCTGCATCCTCTACAACGAGATCCAGAAGAACATCACCAACCCCGACATCAAGGCCCTGATGCGCTACATGGCGCGCGACGAGTCGCGTCACGCCGGCTTCATCAACCAGAGCCTGAAGGACTTCGGCATCGGCCTGGACCTCGGCGACCTGAAGCGCACCAAGAAGTACACCTACTTCAAGCCGAAGTACATCTTCTACGCGACCTACCTGTCCGAGAAGATCGGCTACGCGCGCTACATCACGATCTTCCGCCAGCTCGAGCGGCACCCCGAGAAGCGCTTCCACCCCATCTTCCGCTGGTTCGAGCGCTGGTGCAACGACGAGTTCCGGCACGGCGAGTCCTTCGCGCTGCTGATGCGCGCGCAGCCGCACCTGCTGCGCGGCGGCAACCTGCTGTGGATCCGCTTCTTCCTGCTCGCCGTCTACGCCACGATGTACGTGCGCGACCACACCCGCCCGATGCTGAAGGCGGCGATGGGCCTGGACCCGACGAGCTACGACTACGAGGTCTTCCGCATCACGACCGAGATCTCGAAGCAGGTGTTCCCGATCTCGCTCGACACCGACGCGCCGGCCTTCCGTGCCGGCATGGACCGGCTGTTCGAACTGCAGATGCGCATCGACGCGGCCAAGGCCCGCGGCGGCGTGCTGGGCAAGCTCGCGCAGGCGGGCCTGGCGCTGCAGGCCGCCGGCACCTTCCTGCGGCTGTACATGCTGCCGGTGCAGCGCCACGACCTGCCCGCGCAGGTGCGCGTGGCGCCGTCCTGGTAAGGCCGGGAAGAGGGCGCAGGGGCCGATGGCAGCAGACATGAGCAGCCTCTGGATCGCGGTCAGCTTCGCGGTCTTCATCTGGTGGTTCAGCACCGGCCTCGTGCTGCTGCTCGACAACCTGCCACGCACCACCTTCCGCTGGAGCCTGCTGCTGTCGTCGATGCTCGCGCTGACCGCCCTCGCCGGGCTGGCGCAGACCGCGGAGCAGACTTCGCTGGCCGGCGCCTACTGCGCCTTCACCTGCGCGCTGCTGGTGTGGGGCTGGCACGAGCTGAGTTTTCTCACTGGCTGGGTCACCGGGCCGCGCAAGCAGCCGCTGCCGCCCGGCGCGGCGGGCTGGGTGCGTTTCCGCGCCGCGGTGGCGGCCATCCTCTGGCATGAGCTCGCGATCCTCGCCTCGGGGCTGCTGATCCTTGCGATCACCTGGGGCGCCCCGAACCAGGTCGGCATGGTCACCTTCGCGGTGCTGTGGGTGATGCGGATCAGCGCCAAGCTCAACCTCTTCCTCGGCGTGCGCAACCTCAGCGAGGACTTCCTGCCCACGCACCTGGCCTACATGGGCAGCTTCTTCCGGCGCCGCCGCATGAACGGCCTGCTGCCGCTGTCGGTGCTCGGCGGCAGTGCCGGCGTGTGGCTGCTGGTGCAGGCGGCGCTGGACGCCCACGCCACGCCGGCGGCCGCCGTCGGCCACACGCTGGTCGCCACCCTGTTGGTGCTGGCGGTCGTCGAACACCTGTTGCTCGTGTTGCCGCTGCAGCCCTCTGCGCTGTGGCGTTGGGCGATGCGCTCCCACCCACCGGCCGGCGACGGGCCTGCCGCTGCGGCCGTGTCTGCCGACAAACCCATCATCGCCGCCAGCCCATGAACCCGATGCCCACGCCTCTGCAAGCCGCGGTCGAGCGCCTTCCCACCGCCCGCCAGAGCGCGGCCGCGGAGGGGGCCGAGTTCAAGCGGCTGCGCGAGCTGATGCGCGGCGGCTCGAAGTCCTTCTTCGCGGCGTCGCTGCTGCTCCCGGCGCGGGTGCGCGGGCCGTCCACGGCGCTGTACGCCTTCTGCCGCCTCGCCGACGATGCCATCGACCTCGGCGCAGACCCGCTGGCCGCGGTGGCCGACCTGCAGCTCCGGCTCGACTCGGTCTATCAGGGTCGGCCTCGCGACAACGCCGTCGACCGTGCGCTGGCGGCGGTCGTGCACCGCTGCGCGATCCCGCGTGCCCTGCCCGACGCGCTGATCGAAGGCTTTCTCTGGGACACCCAGCAGCGCCGCTGCGAGACGCTCGCCGACGTCGAGGACTATGCCGCCCGCGTGGCCGCCACCGTCGGCGCGATGATGGCGCTGGTGATGGGCGTGCAGGACGCCGACGCGCTGGCCCGCGCCTGCGATCTCGGCGTGGCGATGCAGCTGACCAACATCGCGCGCGACGTCGGCGAAGACGCGCGCGCCGGCCGGCTGTACCTGCCGCGCCAGTGGCTGATCGAAGCCGGCGTCGACCCCGAAGCCTGGCTGCGCCAGCCCCACTTCAGCCCGGCCATCGCCGGCGTCGTTGAACGCCTGCTGAGCACCGCCGATGGCCTGTACCAGCGCGCCGAGCACGGCATTGCCGCGCTGCCGCGCGACTGCCGTCCCGCGATACGCGCCGCCAGGCTGGTCTATGCCGAGATCGGCGAGCAGTTGCGCCGCGAGGGCCTCGACTCGGTCAACCGCCGCGCGGTGGTGAGCAAGCAGCGCAAGCTGAGCCTGATGGCGCGCGCGGCCGGCGCTGCGGTGCTCAGCCCGGCCCGGCCCAGCGCGCCCTTGCCGGTGCTGCCGGCGGTGCAGTTCCTCGTCGATGCGGCCGCGCTGCCGGCCGCGTCAGTGCCAGCCGGCACCGGCCGGCCGCGCCGGCCCGTCGGCGAGCGGCTGGGCTGGGTCATCGAGCTGCACGAGCGCGAAGCCGTCAACCGGCAGGCGTCGCGGGTCTCCGCCGGCTGACGAGCCGGCCTTGCCGCCACCCCGCGGCCCGCATGGACAGCAGCGCGCTGCCCCTGATCCTGATCGAACTCGTGCTGGTGTTCGGCGGGGTGATGGCTTTCGGCTGGTGGCAGCTGCGATCGGTCGCGCGGGATCGGCAGAAAGCCGCCGCCGAACGCGCCGAGCGGGAGCGCAAAGGCCCCTCCGAGGCAGACGTCGAAGCCGGGCCGCCGCCGCCAGGCAACGGCGCCTGAAGCGGGCCACGTCGCCGGCCATCGGCGCTACCATCGTCGCCATGGTCGAGACCGCGTTCGCCGCTCTGGTGCTGCTGGTCTGCAGCGCCCTGCTGGTGCGCCTGCTGCTGCCGCCGGCGCGGCGCCAGCGCGTCGACGGGCAACTTCGCGGCGTCTGGCAGAACCTGAGCCTGCAGGTGCAGCGAGGGTGGCAACGCCGGCCGCGGCAGTGGCTGCAGAAGCGCCGCACCCGGCGCGAAGCGCAGGAGGTGATCGAACGCGCCCGGCGCCGCGCCGCCGGCAGCGGGAAGGTCACGCGCGAAGGCAACGTCTACCGGCCCGACGGCTTCAAGCCGCCGGCCGACCGCGACACCCTGCACTGACGCCGCCGGCCGCCCGGGCCGCCTGTGCTGCGGGTCAGAACCAGTCGGCGAGCATCAGGCCGAAGCCGATGCGCTCTGCACTGGTCTCGGCGTCGATCATGTTCTCGCCGTAACCCACGTAGCCCTGGATGTAACCCTTCAGGTGCTTGTTGATCGGGTAGGTCCAGTCGAGTTGCAGGCCGCTGCGGTTGTCGGCGCGCAGGTTGTTCTTCAGGATGCCGGCAAAGGTGTGCTGGCCCCAGCGGTAGGCCAGCCCGAGTTCGCCCTGGCCCAGGTAGCGCTCGATGTTGGGGTTGTCGTCGTCTTCTTCGCTCTCGGGAATGCGCGCCCACAGCCGGGCATACCCGGCCAGGTTGCCGCTGTCAAAGACGACGCGGCCGGTGACGCGGTTCCAGCTGCGCGAGATCGGGTCCGAACGGCCGTTGGACTGGTGGTTCAGGCCGAGCGCCACCTCACGGAAGTTGAGGCCCAGCAGGCTGCCCTGCACCGGCATCGCGGCAAAGATCTCGGGCTCGTAGTTGGTCTCGCGGAACGGCGCGGACACGTCGCTGGCATAGGCCTGCCACCAGCTCTGGATCGTGAAGGCCATCCACAGGCTGACCGTCGAATCGCCGATCTGTGGCCACAGCGGCGTCTTCAGGCTGAGCTGGTACTTGATCTCTCCGTTCTCCAGCTTGTCGACGTCGCCGAACTGCCGGTACAACTCGAAGTCGGAGTTGGCGTTGTACGAATAGGCCAGAACGTAGTTGGTCCGGTGCGCCGTCAGCGAGAACCACTTGCCCGGCACCGCATTCGGGTCGGTGGCTTCCAGTCGCTGCGCCAGCACCGAGGGTGCCGGTGCCGGTGCCGGTGCGGGGGCCGGCGTGGCAGCGGGCGCCGCGGCAGTGGCTGCCGCGGCCGGCGCGACACGGCCGGCAGCGCGGTCGTAGCAGGCCAGCCGCTTGGCATCGTCGGCTTCGTTCACGCATGCGTTCGCGGCCGGCTGCGCCAGCGCCCCGCTGGACAGGAATGCCAGCAGCAAGCTGCTCAGTGCGGGGCGGAACAAACTCATCCGGGTCTCCTGGAACTGTTCTGGGGGGTCGTCGATGGCCGATAGCTTAGCGGCATTCGATGTCCCCGCCCCTGCCGATGCACTCACATCTGGCGGAACAGGTGCAGGTACGAGCGGCTCACCGGCAGCACCTCCGGATGGTGGCGCAAGTGGATGTCGGCAGTCTCGTTGTCGCCACGCCGCACATGGCTGATGGCGCGCAGGTTGACGACCACCGAGCGGTGCACCTGCACGAACTGCGTCGGGTCCAGCTGCGGCAGCAGTTCCTTCAGCGACAGCCGGATCAGCGCCTCGCCCGACTGGCCGGCTTCATCGCGCCAGGCCACCAGGGTGTACTTCTCGTCGGAGCGCAAAAAGGCGATCTGATCGACCTCGATCAGCCGAAGCTGCGAGCCCACGGTGGCGCGGATCCAGCGCAGCGGCGTGGCCACCGGGCGGGCCTGCAGCTGCGCGGCCAGCTGCTGCAGCAGCGCCTCGGTGGCCGGGCCGGGCAGCGCGGCGGCGTGGCGCTGCTGAAGCCGGGCCACGGTGTCGGCCAGCCGCGCGGCCTCGACCGGCTTGACGAGGTAGTCCAGCGCCCCGTGCTCGAAGGCCTGCAGCGCGTACTGGTCGTGCGCGGTGACGAAGACGATCTGCGCCCGGCGGCCGATCGCCGCCGCCGCTTCCACGCCCGACAGCCCGGGCATGTGGATGTCGAGGAAGCAGATGTCGGGCCGCTGCGCCTCGAACATCGCCACCGCCTCGCGGCCGTTGCGCGCCAGCGCCACCACCTGCAGCGCCGGCCACGCGCTGCCCAGCATCGACGCCAGCTCCTCGCGCAGCAGCGGTTCGTCGTCGGCGATCAAGGCCGTGGCGGGCCGCATGGTCATGCCGATGTAGATGCCGGGTCAGCCGGAAACTCGACCTCGGCGCGCGTGCCGTGCGGCTGCAGTGCCGACAGCCGCAGCCGGGCGTCGCCACCGAAGGCCAGCTCCAGGCGTTCGCGCAGCGTGGCGAGGCCGGTACCCAGGCCGGCGTCGTGCCCGGTCCGGGTTTGCGGCACAGCCGCGCCTTCGGGTTGCAGGCCGACTCCGGTGTCGAGCACCCGCAAGTGGCAGCGGCCATTGCGCAGATCGACGTCGACCTCGATGCGGCCGCCCTGCTCGCTCGGGTCGATGCCGTGGTGCACGGCGTTCTCCACCAGCGTCAGCAGCGTCATCGGCGGGCAGCGCATGGCCAGCGCCTCCGCGTCGGCATGCACCGTGTACTGCAGGCGGTCGGGCATGCGCATCTGCATCAGCTCGAGGTAGGCCTTGACGAGCTGCAGCTCCTGATCGAGCGTGGTGCTGGTCTGGCCCAGGCGCGGCACGGCAGCGCGCAGGTAGGCGATCAGGCTGTCGAGCACGATCGGCGCCTGTGGCGAGCCGGCGTTGACCAGCGCGCGCACGTTGGCCAGCGTGTTGAACAGGAAGTGCGGCTGCACCTGCGCCTGCACCAGCCGCAGACGGGCATCGAGGGCCTGGCGTTCGAGTTCGCTGCGCTCGAGCTGGAAGGCCAGCGCCTGCTGCTGCGCCGCTGCCTCGCGCTGGCGCAGGAGCGCGCCGAGCGCCAGCCAGGTGCCGAACAGCAGGCCGAAGACGATCAGCATCATCAGGCCGGTTCGGCGCTGGGGGTTGCTGGCGAATTGCGGGTCGCCGCCGGTCGTCACGAGATACGCCACCACGGCGCCGATGGGCACCGAGACGGCCACCGCCAGCAGCTGCGCGAACCAGCGCGCCAGCCAGCGCGGCAGGCGGCGCGGCCATTGCTCGGCAATGCCGAAGGCCAGCAGCGCCAGCAGGCTGACGATCAGCGTGCGCAGCAGCCACACCTGCCATGGCGTCGACGAGTTCTCGCTGACGATCAAGCCGATGGGCAACGCCGCGGAAACCACCCACAGCAGCCGCTGCCAGCCCAGCATGCGGGCCACGCCCGCGTGGGTGTCGGTGGGATCGGACTTCATGCTGGCGGGATTGTGCAGGGGCCGTGTTCAGCCGTAGAGCGTGCGCGGCGCAGTGTGGCCCCGCCCCGCCCGCCGCGCTGACCCGGTGCGACGGAGCACGCAGGCGAGGTGCCGGCCGGCGCCCGGCGGCGATGGGTGACGATGGGTGGCGCGCCTCAGAGCAGCGAAGATCCGCCTGCGGCGCGCCGGCGCCGTGCCCTGCCGGAGACCCCATGCCCCACGCGATCACACGCCGAGAGTTCATCGATGGTGCCGCCGTCGCGGTGGCCGGCAGCCTGCTGCCGCACGCCACGGCGCAGGCGCAGGCCGGCGCATTCCTGGGCCAGACCGACGCCAGCTTCGCCACGCTGCACCGCTGGCGCCACGCCAGCGGCCGCAGCGAGATCCCGCCGCACGCTGCCGGCGACGAAGTCTTCGACCTGGTGGTGGTGGGTGCCGGCATCAGCGGCCTGGCGGCGGCGATCCTCTGGCGCCAGCAGCGGCCGGGCTCAAGCGTGCTGCTCGTCGACCCGCAGGCCGACATCGGCGGCCACGCGCTGCGCAACGAATTCGTCAGCGCCAGCGGGCGGCGCATCATCGGCTACGGCGGCTCGGAAGCGCTCGACTCGCCGAGCTTCTGGTCGCCCGCCGCGCACCAGCTCATCAAGGACATCGGCATCGACCTGAAGATGTTCCACGAGTGGTTCGACAGCGGCTGGGCGAAGGCGCGGGGCGTCGAGGCCCGCGGCATCTTCTTCGGCCGCGAGCACTGGGGGCAGGACCGGCTGGTCGTGCCGCAGCCCGGCGCCCGCGCGGCCGACTGGGTAGGCCAGACGCCGATGTCGCCACGCGCGCAGGCCGACCTCGCCCGGCTGATCGACGCGCCGCGCGAATGGCTCGCCGGCCGCACGCGCAGCCAGAAGCGCACGCTGCTGGCCGGCATCTCCTACGACACCTTCCTCACCCGCCACTGCCGCCTGGACGCCGAGCTCACGCGTTACTTCAACGCCCGCACGAGCGGCTGGTTCGGCGTGGGCACCGACGCCACCAGCGCGCTCGACGCGTTCGCGATGGGCCTGCCCGGCTTCGGCGCGATGCGCCTGGGCGGCGCCGTCGACCCGCGCATGAGCCCGACCGGCCGGCAGGCCTTCGCCGGGCAGGACGACTACATCTACCACTTCCCCGACGGCAACGCCGGCGTCGTGCGCGCGATGCTGCGCACGCTGATCCCCGAGGCGCTGCCGGGCAGCGGCATCGAGAGCCTGGTGCTCGGTGCGCGCGACGACAGCCGGCTCGACCTGCCCGGCGCGCCGGTGCGCATCCGGCTGAACAGCAGCGTGGTGCAGGTGCGCCATGCCGATGCCGGCCGCCGGGCCGTCGACGTGGCGATCCTTGGCCATGCTGCAGGGGCCGACGGCGCCATTCGCACCGTGCGCGCCGGCCAGGTGGTGCTCGCCTGCTGGAGCCGCGTGCTGCCGATGATCTGCCCCGAGCTGCCGGCGGTGCAGGCCGAGGCGCTGGACGACCAGCACAAGGTGCCGCTGATCTACGCCAACCTGCTGCTGTCGAACTGGCGCGCGCTGCAGCGCGCCGGCATCAGCGGCTTCCGCATGCCCGGGCGCCTCTTCAACGAGGTCGGCATCGACTTCCCGGTCAGCATCGGCAGCTACCGCTTCGCCGACAAGCCGGACGACCCGGTGCTGCTGCAATGGAAAGCCGTGGTCAACGGCAGCCTGCCCGGCCGGCCGGCGCGCGAGCAGGCCGCCGCCGGCCGCCGCCGCCTGATGACCGTGCCCTTCGCAACGCTGGAAGCCGAAATGCGCGACGTGCTGCAACGCGCTCTGGGCGCGCACGGCTTCGACGGCGGGCGCGACATCGAGGCCATCACGATCAACCGCTGGTCGCACGGCTACGCCTACGAATACATGCGCCCGTGGGACGCCTACTGGCCGGCCGGGCCGCTGCCGATCAGCACCGCGCGCCGCGGCTGGGGCCGCATCGCCGTGGCCAATTCCGACGCCGGCGCCTTTGCCTACGTGCAGGGCGCGATCGACCAGGCCACGCGCGCGGTCAGCGAACTGCTGCCTTCGGCACGGCTGCCGAAGTGGTCGACGTTTCCCGGGCCGCCGCTCAAAAAGCTCGGGCTGGCGTGACAGCGCCGCGTGGCGGCCGCGGTGCGCTGCGGCGACGGAAGCGCTGCGACCGGGGCGGGTGATGCTGGAGGGCTGCAGTTCAGGACCGCAATTCGGATCACGGCGATGCGACCGAGTCAGCCCGTGGCTGGGGCGAGTTCGACGAGCCCGCGGCTGACTCTCCGAGGCACGCCGCGCAGGGTGGGCATGCACGGGACCGAAGTCGCGCAAAAGGTCCACTGGCTGCACCCGAGTGTTGGGCCGCAACGTGCGCGACCTGGTGGACGGGTTGATTGACGTTCTGACGGGCGGCGCTCACAGCATCGTTGTCAGCGGCCATGACCTCATGAAAGTCACCTAGGCTCGCCGGATGGGTGCGCCGCGCAGGCGCCTTGCACGCGCTTTTCCAAGGTTGATCCGGGTCAACTCTGTCGGGACGGCGAGGACCTAGCATCGACCAGCGCGCCCAACCAGAAGGACGCATGGGGCTGACGATGACGTGGCGGTCCTTCTTCGCTTTCCTGATCTTCCTGATGCCGCTCTGCACGCCGACATGGGCCCAGACGGACACCTTGCCCGATGGTCTGGGCAACGAAGTTCGCACCCCTGAAGGATTGAAGGCGATCATCGATCGCAGGGACCCGCGCTTCGTCATCGTCGATGTGCGCCCACCTGCTGAATATGCGGCAGGTCACATCCCTACGGCGATCAACGTTCCGGGCGGTGTCACTGCAGACGTGAAGGAGCCACCCCCGAAGGACAAGTACCTCGTTGTCTACTGTCACGGTGGCATGAAGGCGCCGTTGGCCTGCGAGAAGCTGCTGGCCGACGGCTACAAGTACGTCCTTGTCTGGGGTGGCATCGTGAAATGGCCGTATCCGAAGGAAGCCTCGTCCCCGTAAACGGCGATCAAGCCGGCCCAGCCCGTGGGGATTCTGGGGCTGGCGGAATGCTGGCCCTTCTGGACTCGTCGACCGTTGACTGTGTGAGTTCAGAGGTCACTCATGGCAAGCGCCGTCGAGAGGACGGCTCCGGCAGGTCGGCAAACTTCGCACGCCTGGGGCCAAGTCGCAGCGGCTCGTGTGTTGGCTGCCAGTACCCGTAACGTCTGCGTTACCCTGTTCACTGCGGACCTTGAACGCCAAGGCCACCGGCCAACAGCCCTGCGCAACGCTTCCCGTCTCAGGCCATCACGGTGCCCTGATGCTCAGCGCCCCGCCCCCGTCTTCGCCACCATCTCCTTCAACGCCTCGAAGCACAGCGGGTCGAGCGCGGTGCCGACGCTCTGGGACATGATCTCGAGCGTCTTCGGCACGGGAATGGCGGCGCGGTACGGGCGGTCGGCGGAAATCGCGTCGAAGATGTCGGCCGTGGTGATGATGCGGGTCTCGAGCGAGATCTGGTCGCCGCTCAGCCCGCGCGGGTAGCCGCCGCCGTCCAGGCGCTCGTGGTGCGCGCCGGCCACGCGCGCCAGTTCGCCGAAGGCGCCGATGCGCGAGAGGATTGCTTCGGTGTGCGCCGCGTGGTGGCGCACCGCGACCCACTCAGCGTCGTCGAGCTTGCCGGGCTTGTCGAGCACCGCGTTGCTCACGCCGAGCTTGCCCACGTCGTGCAGCAGCGCGCCGCGCTTGAGCCAGCGCCGGCGCGGCGCGTCGATGCCGAGCGCCAGCGCGATGCCGTCGACATAGACCGCCACGCGCTCGCTGTGGCCGCTGGTGTAGGGGCTCTTCGAATCGACGACCTGGCCGAACGCAGCGGCGATGTCGTCGAGGTAGTCGTCGTCGAGCCGGATCTCGAAGGCGCCGGGCTCGAGCGCCTGCACGGCAGCGTCGATGCCTTCGGATGTCAGCGCGGCCCAGAACGAGGGCTGCACCGCCACCTGCTCGAAGGCGGTGACGAGCGCCGGGTCGAACCACTGGCCGGCGCGCTCGCGGGCCTCGCGCAGCGCGGCGGCCGGGCCGTCGGCGGTGTGGAAGACGTCGATCACCTGCGCCAGCAGCGCGATGCGGGCGTGCATCGGTATCGCCTCCCCGCGCAGCCCCTGCGGCTTGCCGCGGCCGTTCCAGTGTTCGTCCACGCCGTGGATGCCGTCGGCGACCGCGTCGGGGAAGCGAAGCTGGCGCGCGATGTCGGCGCCGCGCTGGCAGCGCGTCTGGATCAATTCCTGCGCGTAATGCGGCCCGTTGCGCATGATGTTCACGATGCCGCGCAGCCGCTCCGAGAAGCCCACCGTCATGCCGGTGTGGGTGAAGACGAAGCGCAGCATCTGCGGCAGGCTGTCGCCCACCGTCTTGAAGTCGCGCTTGAAGGCCAGGTCGTCGGACAGGTACAGCTCGCAGATGCGCGCGGCGTTGCTGCTGCAGCCCAGGTCCTTCAGCAGCAGCGTGTAGTACAGCTCCCAGAGCTCGCGTTCGGCCAGGCCGATGTGGCGGCCGATGTGCATGCCGATCCAGCACGCGCGCACGCAGTGGCCCTTGGGCTGGCCTTCGGTGATGTCGAGCGCGTGGCTCAAGGCGCCGATCAGTTCGGACAGGCGCAGCGTGCTCGCGGCGGGCGCCGGCGCGGCGCTCGGGCGGGCGCCGAAGTTGAGTCGATCCATCCTCGGATCATCGGCAGGCCAGCGGCCGACTTGGGGCCGCGCCGCGCCCGGCGGCCGGCGCCAGCGGCTACAAGGTCACGGTCTGCCGCACCGCGCGCTCCCACGCCGCCATGCGCTCCTGCGCGCGCTCGCGTGGCAGCACCGGGTGGAAGGTGCGCTCGACGGCCCATTGCGCGCTCAGTTGATCCACGCCCTGGTACACGCCGACCGCCAGCCCGGCCAGCCAGGCGGCGCCGAGCGCGGTGGTCTCGATGACCGCCGGCCGCACGACCGGGATGCCGAGCAGGTCGGCCTGCGTCTGCATCAGCAGGTTGTTGACGCAGGCGCCGCCGTCCACGCGCAACTCCGACACCGGCTGGCCGCCGGCGGCCACCGCGTCGAGGTTCATCGCCTGCAGCAGCGCGGCGCTCTGGAAGGCGATGCTCTCCAGCGCGGCGCGCGCGATGTGGCCGACGTTGCTGCCGCGCGTCAGGCCGACGATGGCGCCGCGGGCCTCGGCGTTCCAGTACGGCGCGCCCAGGCCGGTGAAGGCCGGCACGAAGATCACGCCGCCGCTGTCGGGCACGCTGTCGGCCAGCGCCTGCACCTCGCCGCTGCTGCGGATGCTGCCCAGGCCGTCGCGCAGCCACTGCACGACGGCGCCACCGATGAAGACGCTGCCTTCCAGCGCGTACTGGCGCTGCTGCGTGGGCTGCGCGGCGCTGGTGGTGATCAGGCCGTTCTGGCTGGTCTGGAAGTGGCTGCCGGTGTGCGTGAGCATGAAGCAGCCGGTGCCGTAGGTGTTCTTCGCGAGGCCCGCCTTGAAGCAGGCCTGGCCGAAGAGCGCGCTCTGCTGGTCGCCGGCGATGCCGGCCACCGGCAGCGCCGCGCCGAGCAGGCCGGGCAGCGTGTGGCCGTAGACGTGGCTCGACGGGTGCACCTCGGGCAGCAGCGCGCGCGGCACGTTCAGCAGCGCCAGCAGTTCGTCGTCCCAGGTGTTGCTGTGCACGTTGAACATCAGCGTGCGCGCGGCGTTGCTGACGTCGGTGGCATGCACCGCGCCGCCGCTCAGCTGCCACAGCAGCCAGCTGTCGACGGTGCCGAAGGCGAGTTCGCCGCGCTCGGCCGCCGCACGCGCGCCCGGCGCGTGGTCGAGGATCCAGCCGAGTTTGGTGCCGGAAAAGTAGGCGTCGACGATCAGCCCGGTCTTGGCGCGGAAGGTGGGTTCGTGGCCGGCGGCGCGCAGCGCGGCGCAGGCCGGTTCGGCGCGGCGGTCCTGCCAGACGATGGCGTTGTAGACCGGCACGCCGGTGCGGCGGTCCCAGACCACGGTGGTCTCGCGCGGGTTGGTGATGCCGACCGCGGCGACGTCGGCCGCCGTGAGCCCGGCGCGGGCCAGCGCCTCGCGCGCGGTGGCCAGTTGCGTGTCCCACAGCTCCATCGGGTCGTGCTCCACCCAGCCGGTCTGCGGGTAGATCTGGCGGAACTCGCGCTGCGCCATCGCCACGATGCGGCCCTGCGCGTCGAACCCGATGCTGCGCGAGCTGGAGGTGCCCTGGTCCAG
>JACCDR011278358.1_pt1 | contig 13543 bp, 8 predicted proteins | sample 7446431 | NCBI WGS metagenome assembly JACCDR01 (sample SAMN15323443, study PRJNA562643) | freshwater metagenome | isolation source: river surface water | place: USA:Blue River Watershed | collected 2017-08-17
AAAATAGGGAGTTTCCGGCCTTTAGTAACCGTTCCCCGGAAGTGGGGGAGCACTCGACTTTGCCATGCTATCCATTAAATTTATTATTTTTGAGATCTTTCCGGGAAAGATCCAGGAAAAGAAAGGGGAAGAGTTACTCAGTGTAGCCAACCCCCCGCACGCGCATGGCTGTTGCCGACCCAACTGCCAGGTGTCGTGCTTGCTGGGTGTGCGCAGCGCAGCCGCCGGTGTTGCTGCGGTGTGCGCGCTGCAACGCGGCGCTGTACTGTGGCCAAGAGTGTCAGAAAGGTCACTGGGTCAAGCACAGACCCGTGTGCACAAACCTGGACGGACGGTTTCCTGCGGACTTGGTGACGGCTGTGTTCCGAGTCTTTCGGGGATTTGCAACCCTGGAGGAAGTACCAGGCGCGGGGCGGGGCCTGGTGGCAACCACTGACATTCCCGCCGGGACTCAGTTCACAGACCCCGCGGCGTTGCTCATGTTTGAGGACGACCTGCAGACGCTGGAGGCGCTGGGGCGCGGGACCCTCTCCATCAACCCCGACTACCTGGAACACACCCATGCCCGGTGTTTGTCGGTCGAAGACGTGGCCGGGTTCACGCGATCGCGAGACCTTGAGGACGCGCTAGCGTTCAATGCCCTTGCCGCGACACAGGCAAGCGCGTGGCATCGCGGCGCTCGCGGGCTGTTTGACCCCACTGCAGGGGACGCAGACCCCGTGCAGGCCGCCGCGGTGGCCAACGCTGTGCTGCTGCGGGCCCAGACCCAGGGCGCACCCGGGGGTGGTGGCCGCCCCTTGCACCCCTTGGAGAATCTGGCTTTCTTGTTCATGACAGAGGACAAGGGTGACGGGCCGTGTCGTGCCGCTCAGGCCATCGCTGCTCTGCCCCCAGGCATGTGGGACGCGGTGCGCAAGGGCCGGGCTTGCATGCTGAAAAACTCGTTTTCGCAAATGGTGTCGGCCCAGGGGCCAACGCGGGAAGTGGTGCTGTCCTTGCCCTTTGCGCTCATGAATCACGGCTGTGCGGACCGCGCCAACATCATGATGACTGAGACTCAGTTGCCAGTGGTTCTGGATACCCGCGGCGCCCACGCCACGTGCACCATGTCGTGTCTTGTGACGCCGTGGGTGCCCGGTGGCACCGCGCCCGCGACCCACATTCCGGCAGGAACGCCGTTGCTGACGTCGTACCGGGCTCCGGGTGAAACCCTTAAGGCCCACGCCCGGGCGTTAGCCGAGTTTGGGATTAGGGGGTGTGGCTGTGACGCGGCGGCCATCGACCGGTTCAACGCTGTGTGCAGTGCTAACAACGATTTCCGGGACGCATGGAAGGCGGCCCACCCCAAAGCAATGCAAGCCGTGCTGGAGTCGGTGGTGTACTTTCGGGGACGAAACCTGAGGCTGGCCCAGGTTGCGCGTGCGTTGGTTGAAGACCCCTTAATGGTGTTTTCCAGGACCAAGGCCGTGGAGGTGGCTGCCGCACTGGCTGCGGCTCAAAAGGCCCACACGGGGGCCGGGGACGCCAGCACCGACCGGGTCATTTTATTCCAAGGCCTGGCATTTAACATCAAGGCCTTGTGTCTGTGTTTGGGGGTTGACCGCAAACGGATCGCTGACCACCCAGAGTTGGACTGCGCCGCGAACTACTAACTGCGCTTGGGGAGGGGGTGGTCTCGTGGTCATTGCATAACGGTAACTTTTCGTTCCGGGGAGTACTTACGGCGAAATGGATTTATGTGTAACGGTAACTTTTGGTTCCAAAATTTTTAGTTAACGGTAACTTTTCGTTCTAAGTAAATACTTACATGGTTTTGAATCTGAGTTAACGGTAACTTTTCGTTCCAAAAAAGGGAGTTAACGGTAACTTTTCGTTCCAAGAAGTACTTACTACACAAAAAACAGTAACTTTGCCCGGAGAAGGTTCGTGAAAAATAGGGAGTTTCCGGGCTTTAGTAACCGTTCCCCGGAAGTGGGGGAGCACTCGACTTTGCCATGCTATCCATTAAATTTATTATTTTTGAGATCTTTCCGGGAAAGATCCAGGAAAAGAAAGGGGAACGCTTACACGCCAAATGCACCCCTGTGACTCGTTCTGTGGTTATGTTTAATGCATTGCACTGTGCACAACACGGCGGTTGGGGGGGGGGGCGAGGCGAGGCAAGCATCACTCGAAGCCTTCTTCGTCGTCAAGCTTGCTGGGGTCCGTCAGCACCACCGCGCACATTTTCGTGTCCGGTAACTTGAACACGGCACTGATGCCCCTCTTGGTGCGGAACGCGTATTGGTTACTGAAGTCTGGCGCACCGTCCCCCACCGCTTTCAAGTTCAGGGAGAAAATCTCCGGCGCGCCGGCGGTGCTCCAGTTTGCACCCCGCTTCAGTCGCGCCACGGGACCGGTGATAAGGTCGTACTCGCTGCCCTCCCAACCGTCCACAAATTCGCTGCGATCCCGGTTTTTCAAAATGCGGAAGTTCCGCACCACTCGCTTAAACTCCGGGGTGTAACCGTACTCCAAACGAGAAAGCTCCCGCAACGAGTCGCTGGGCACGTACCACACCACAATCGCACCAAAGGTGTGGGGCGTGGCTTTGGTGGCGGCCCACGACAGGGCGGCCTTTGCGCGGGTGGTGCAGTAAAACGCAGGCCCAAAGTCCAGAGTGCCCAGTCCGACGTTGTGCTGCGGGTTGGCCATGACCGACAACACGTGATAGGTGTTGGTGGCGTGGAACATGGCCACAAACCCCTCTGGCACCGGACCCATGCACTTGATCACGGCCTTCTGAAACCTGCCGCAAATTTCGGGCCCGGTCAAAAACGGCTCTTTCTGGACACCCTTTATCGGCATGGACGTAATGGTGTGTCCACTTGTGGTCACAAAGTCTTTGCCGTCGTCGGTGCTCCACAGCGACTTCAGGGGCGACTTTGGCTCCAACTGGGCCTCAAAGTACACCCGCACCCAGTCTGCGGGCTGCATGTGCTGCTTGGCGGCTTCGGGAAGGTCCCGCAGGTATTCCATGGCGCCGCTTTTGGGGGCCCACACCTTTAGGGTGTGCACAATGTCCCGGGGGCTCAGCCGCACTTCCAAAACCAGGGGCTCAATCAGCACCGCGTTGATGGCTTCCTTGATGCTGCACATGCCCCACTCCGCGGCCCCCAGTTTTGCTTCAATGGCCGCCACCTTTGCGTGCTCCACCGCAAACCCCGAACGGGCAAAAAAGGCCATGACCTCTTCCATTCCACCGTCTGAAGACATTGCCTTTTTGAGGTTGTGCCTTTAAACTTAACTCGATTGCAAACAGTGGTGGTGTTAAATTCGGGTCATACAGAGGGCGCAGTTGTGGGCACCACCGCACCATTTGCAATCACAAGACCCCTCACCCCCTGTGCAAACACACCCATGCTGTCCACCACCGACGCCAAAAAGTCCGGGCTGCCCGCGGTGCACGGTGCGCACATGCCAGTGTCGCGCCGAGGCGTGGTTACGTTCGCCGCCACGTACGGCAGCGCCGTGTGCGGCACGCAGTCCATGGTGCCGGCAACGCCGTCCAGGGTTTCCACCGCCGACACTGCGTACCCGCCGGTAGCGGCCGCGGCGGCCGCCACCGGCCACACCTCCGCAGCCTGCACCGGCAGCTGAGGGTCCCACCCATGAGAACCCTTGTCCACAAACTGCACCGCCTGCAATCCACGAGTCACTTCCAGCAGCTCCTGCGTCGCCGCAGTCGCAGCTGCAGCCGTGTCAGCGTCCCCGTCCTCAAGGCGCCACACTGCATCGCTGTCTTGTCGTTGCAGCGGCGATAGTACGGCAGCAAACACAGCAGACGGTGTGTCTGTGGCGCCCTCCGGGTCGTGGCGTGGCTTTTTCGCGGGAGCACCGGTGGTGTGGTCTTTAGCAACGGGACGCCCGCCCCACGTCTGAAACACCGCTGGCGCGGGCACCCTCAAATCTGGTTGGTGGCCCCGACGAGGGTCGCGCCGCACGCACGCGGCTCTGTCCAAGAACGCCCACACGGTGCTCACCGCCCACACGGCCGGCGGGCGTTTGTTGCCAACGGCGTCCCACGCGGTGACAGCTCGAGGCGCCCACTCCCAGCCGGTCATGGGCCTGCCGCTGGGGCTGCGGACCGCCGCGGGCAGCGGCGCCCCCGCAATCGCAAACGCGGACAGCGACAGCGTGGGGTCCGCCTGGAACGTGGACTCAATGGTGTTCATGGCCGAGGAAAAGGTGTCGGCTCCGGACCCCAGGCCCGTGGCCGCAAACCGCGCCACCACCCGCAGCAAGCCCGCGTGGGTGACACTAAACTCCGTGTGACCCGAGCCGGCAAGGGCCCACAGCCGACGCCAGCCCCCGGACCACCGCACCAGCGCCAGCAAAGTGATCAACACCCGCACACCACGGGCGGCGGCTGCTGGGTTGTTGCGGCACCGGTTCACGCCCTTGTGCACGTACGCAGCCCGGGTTTGACACACCCGAGACACCCACGCCCACACGTGCACCACAAACCCCGCAGCCCCGCCCCGGCCCCACGGCACCGGCCCGACCTCGGCCTCGGGTCCGGGGGCCACCACCCGCATTGCCACCGCGCCGCAAAACACCACCACGGGAAACAGGGGCAAGGCCGCGGGCGCGCCCTCGATAAGATCCCCCGGTGTGGGCGCACCCGCGGCGGCCTGCGCCTGTGCGCTGAGGTGGTGCACCTCCGCAAACCCCAGAGCGGCCATTTGCAAAGCCAGCCCAGACACAAACACCGCGGCAGCCGCAGAGCCCGACCACGCCACCTCCACCCGGGCGTCCCGGGTAAGAAACACCCGGGCGCCCGCGTCCCGCACCCACGCCAGCTCAAGCGCCGCCACCACCATGGGCAACTGGTCTTGGGCGGGCGACGTCGTGACCATCACGGGGTGGATGCACCCCGCCAAAAACGGCATGCCGGCCCGACACGCGGCGCTTTCCGCTAGCAGGTGCTCGGCCACCGCGATGCGCCGCAGCGTAAGTGTCGTTGGAGTGCCGGGCCGCAGCGCGTCGCCCACGTGGAAGTTGCACATGCTCACAAACCTGCTTCCTGTCGCGCTTGTGAACAGGTTCCGAGTTGCAAACACCGCGGCGCGCTCCACGTCGGGCGTTAGTTGAAACGCCAAAAACACCACCCCCGACAGTCGCAGGTCGCACGCCAAATCTCCGACCAAAGTCTGTATCCGGGGCGGCACCACGGTGCGGCTCCTGACCTCTCTTGCTTCTGTTGCCGCGGGCGCGGGCCCCGCCTCCACCAACGTGGCTGCCACCGCGGCAGCAAGCTGCCAAATGGTGGTTACCACCAGGGTCGCCGCGGCGGGCGGGGTGCCGGGTGCCACACAGCCGTCGGTGGTTGTGTCGCGCCACGGCGCCACCGCGGGGTCGGCCACGTCCGGAAACCCGTCCGGGTCCCCGGGCCCCGTCCACCCCATCATGCGAGCACAGCACAGGGCGGAACCCACCGCGGCGGCAACGTTGCTGGGCGCCAACCCGTGCACCAAAGCGCCAAAAGGCCGCAGCACCACCGGGCCCGCCGCGGCGTAGGCAACCACCAACGCGTCGAATGCCAGCGTGAACGCCCGCAGTCCGGGGGACAACCTGCCAAGCAGCACGGGGTGCACCGTGTTCAAAGTGTCTGCCACGCGCTTGCGCTGGGTAACAAGCCGAGTCACGCTGTCTCGGTCTGGGCGCTGGCCCTGCGGTACGTTGTTTAGACGGGCCAGCGCCGCGGTGTAGTGTGCCACCATGCCTTCCATGGCTGTGGCGCAAGCGCTGGCCACCGTCAGTGCCTCCTGCACGTACGCAATGTGGGCCCACAGCAGGGGCAGGTGCAGGCCCGGAGCAGCGGGCAGTCCGGGGGCAACCGCCGCTGCAAGCGCCGCGGCCACCGTGAACGGCAGCGCGCGGTACAGTGCCACCAAGCAGTCAGCCCGCGCCACGTCCTCGGCCACGGCCCCCAGGTCCGCGCCACGCGTGCGGGGCAGCGTGGTGGCCACCACACTGAACGCGTCCGACACGGGGGCTTGCAGCGCAGATGTCGCGGGCCGCAGCCCCGCGGCCACTTGCACCGCTTCCGGCGCGGTGCTAACAGCAACAGCACTGGACACGGCGTGCAGTCCCCGCAGCACCGCGGCGCGGGTGGCCCCCAGGGTGGCGGTCAGGGAGGTGGTGCCTTCACCGCCGGGTCCCGCGGCCAGCACCCGGGCAACCGTCAACGCGGCCTGCGCACTGACAGTGGCCGCGCCCCTGCGGTGGTGCAGCACCAGGGTGGGGACCGAGCCCAGGGTTTTCAGCGACTCCAGCCACGCGTCCGAGGGCAGCGCGCGGCGGCGACACGTCAGCGCTTTTAGTGCGCCCAAGTATTGTCGCACCAGCGCCGTGGTGTGCACGCGGGACACCACCGCCTCGTCGGGCGGAGGTTCCGGGTCGTCGTCGTTGTCGTCGTCAACATCGCGCACGGTTACAGGCAAACACGCGGTGGCCCACGCTTGCTGCACGTGAGTCATGGGTTCCACTACCGGGGTTTCGCAAAAGGTGCGCAGCAGCGACGTGCGGGCAGCGACCCACTGGGGGTGGATGGCCCCCGGGACCAAGCCGGTGGCCAGGGTGGCCATCACGTGCCAGCTTTCCGCGTGGCTCACCAAGCTCCCAAACGCGCCGGCCACGCGACGCCACACGGGACAGTCCCGAGACGGTGTGGCGTCCCACGCGCCGCGAACGGCACCCACAAACTCAGTCAGCACCGCCTCGCCGGCGTCCAGGGCCCGGACAGCCGCCAGGGCCGTGGCCGCAGCAACGACCGGCACCCGGTCCACGCCCAGGAACACGGCTTCGGGGTCTGCGTCCGCGGCTCGGTCCGCGGCGTCCCCCAGCGCGCGTCTCGGGAACTGCAGCAGGCCCAGGCTTGAACCCGAACCGGCAGCAACCGGCCAGTGGGCCACTGTGGGTGTGAGCACCAGGTGGCGATGTGTGCCCAGCGCAGTGACAACTCCCACCAAAAACTCTGCCAGGGTGCGTGCCAGAACGCGCGGCGCAAACACTGCGCCTAAGGGCAGTTTAACTTGCAACAGTGCGCGCAGTGCCGTGGCAACTTTTTCGGGGTCAAACACCAGCGCAGTGAGAGCGTCCACCAGCTGGGCGGTGGCCATGTGGGGGGGGGGGCGCTGTGTTGTGTAAATGTAAAAAATTTGTATTGTCATACAGGCTATTCGGCATGAATCAAACAGTCGAGCAACACCTGGAACGGCCCCACGTAAGGCTTTTTAAAACTGGGAAGTTCCCTTGGCACGGTTGGAAGCACAGCTAACTGAAGAGCCACGCTGAAGTCACTGCATTCGTGCTGAAGCAAAAATTTTGCAATGCCAGTTGCAGGGGTCTCGGCTCTAAATTTCTCTTTTGCTTCTTTCAAGGCCTGTTCTTTGGCTTGCTTTGCGGTGTTTAGGCTTAAAAGAGCAACAACAAACTTGGCTTCCTCAGGAGTTAAAACTTGGGAAAGTGCACCACTGGCGCCAGCACCACTGCTTGAACCCGCACCAGCGCGTGTACTCGTTTCTTTGTCGTCTGCGCTTCCGCCTGCACCCGCACCCGCACCCGCGCTTGCGTCTTTGTCGTCTACGCCTCCGCCAGCAGCAGGGGCCGCGTTTGTTTCTTTGCCGTCGAGTTTAAGCAGCTCGAGTTTGCATTTGTTGATTGCGCCCAAAATAGCTTCTTTTGTTTTGTTGAAAACATTGGAGCTGTTGGTGATTCGGGTGTTTTCTGTTTGGGTTTTTTCGGGCAGTTGTTTAAGGGCAGTTAAGGTTGTTTGAAGTTTGGGGCTTTCCGCGTGTAACTCCGCAAGAGCCTGTTCAAGCTCTTTTTGAATCTGTGTGGCTGTTTCCAAAAAACCGTCCCTGCTGTTTACCACCGCTATTTGAACTTCGTATTTCTTTTTAATGTTTTCCGCGTGGGTCTTAAGGTGCGCCAGTTCTTCGATGCGCTGTTTTATCTTGGGCATGACGTGTGCCCGAACGGCTTTGCGAGCAGCTTCAACCTCGCTATTTTCGTGCTTTAGAGCTTCCCGCTCTTTTGCGGCTTCTTCCAGCAGTTTTTCGTTGTATGCTTTGTTTGTTTGCGCAAACTCCTGTGTGACTTTCCAGCCATTTTTCAAAAGCGCCGCACACGTGTCTGGTTTTGCTGCCTTCAATCCTTCAATTGGCGGAAGCTCCCATTTTTGTTTGTCTCCGGGAAAGGTGTGGATATTCTCAGACAAGGTTAGTCCAAGCGTTGTGATTTGCAAAAGATACCGCGCAACCACGGAATCTTTAAAGACACTTTCCGTAGCTAAAATCATATTTGCCGTTGTTTGTTGTATTAAAAGCGGCTCGGTCTCAGACTCGACAGACGTTTCCAGAATTACAGGTGCTTCTGGTTTGGCCGCGTCTTTACTTGGGCCAATGGTTTTAATTGATTCTTCCGAGAACGGGGTGTTTTGTTTTGCTATGCCGTTTGTGTGCACCAGGTGTTGCGCGGCCAACATCATGCCCGTGAGTAAAAACTGCAGCCCCGACGAGCCGTGTTCAGCCAAATTTTCTTGTGTATCTTTTGCTTTGAATACCCGGAGCAGCTGCTGTGCGTGCCGGAAAAGCTCCGTTTTTAGGGGTAATCCGCAGTCAAACAGTGCTGCGATTGAGATTGCGTGCACCGCGAAAAATAGTGGCCGAAACAGCGCGTGCTTGCAAAGCATGTCCGACAAAATGAGCGGAAAATGAAACAGCTGGAGTGGCTCCAACTCAAGGTCGCTTGCAAGCTTGGAGTTTGGTGCAGAGAATTGTTTATGTGTCAGCAGTTGGTCCACTCGTCGAGAAACGGTGTCGGTCCACGTTGGAACCAAATTTAGGGTGCTTGCACGTGTGACAATGTCCCACGGCATTTGCGGGCAGTGATGAGTGATGTACTGTTCCAGTGGCCGCCGGGCCACCCCTGGGGCTTTGGCTCGTAGATCTTCCAACTCTTTCTTGGTAACACGACTTACCAGGAACCAGTCCTCTTCTGCTTCATCGGTGTCCGGTCGCAACAGCCGCTCCGCGTCCGGGTCGAAATCCGAGTCGCTGCTGTGCTCGGTGTCGGATTCCACTGCGCGCGTCACCCGTCGTTTTTGGCGCCTTGAGGTGCCACCCCTTGCGGTAGCTGCCGCGCGAACCGGTCTTGGCATTTGCGCTTCCACGCTGGAGCCCGTGCTGGAGCCCGCGCTTGCAGGCCCGGTGGCTTCAATTTTGACAAGCTCTGGCAATCCTCCAAGCAAGTGCGTGGTCGTAAGTTGGGCCAGTGTTGCAAAGGAAAAGTACTGCTTAAACGTAGGTTTGCCCAGGATGCTGGAAGTAGTCCACAGCAAGGCCGCCAGCTGGATGTGGGTTTTGCCGGTGAACACAAACACGTGCACGCTTTCTCTTGCGAACAACAGCACCCACGTCCACAGCTGTGACGGGGTTTCCAGCTGCACGCCCACGTCTTCGGTGCCCACCAGCACTGCCACCGAGGTGACGGTGCTCCATGCAAGGTGGGAAAACGCGTCCTTGGGCAACGGGTCTTTGTTTATGTGCATGGTGTCCGCATGGTCTGAAGCTGTGATGCAGTAGCAGGGCGCGATCCCAGCGGGGCCAACCAAACACGGGTACGAAAATACCGTTTGCCGGTCCTCGGTGAAATCCAAGGAGCGGTGCAGCACACACGCGCCGTCTCGGGTGTCTGCGTAGCTCAGTACTCCGGGCGGGAGAGCGGTTTTCAAGACATTCACAAGGTAATCTGGGGTGTTTGCGATAAATAGGCTGCTGTTGCCCCAAGCGAGAAATAGCCCCGGGGTGGACGCAAACGTGGGTTTTTTTGAGGGTGTGCCGAGTTTGATAACGGCGAATGTTATCTCTTTTAGGTCTATTGAAATGCTTTCAATCACAATTTGGGTTTCCTGAATTTGGAGTAAACATTTGCGCTCCGAAAGCGGAGCGTTTTCGCTGTCGTCTTGTTTGTATACTGTAACTTGAAACGTATCGCTCATTTGGGCTGTTTTATTTCAAACGGCAAACGCTAACAACACAATATACACACGCTAAATTAGTCGGGCGAGAATCGCGTGGTTACTGAAGGGGACACACCCACAAAGTCCCACGTGTGTATCAAATGGAAGTCTTCAACGGTTTCTTTGATGATCATTTTTTGGCCTTCGCCCCAAACTAAAAATGTCGTCCATGAATTGTCGCGTATTTTAGTTAACACCGGCCAGGCTTCTTCGCACTCAAATTTACCCCGAAAAAATTTGAACTTTGCCCGTGCGACCGCGACGCTATTTCCGCGTGCTGTCACCCCGCCAGCAACGACAAACACCGTTGGGGGGTTACTTGCCGTGTTTTCATTTGGTTCCACGAGAAAATGGGTAAAGGTTCCTTTGGCGGTGTCAAAACCACCCCACACCGGTAATTTCCATTCGAGTTTTTGTGGTGTTCCGTTGATGGGGACAAAAATGCGCAAAGTTGTTTGATGGCCCTCACACCCGCTGAATCCCGCCATGAGGTGTTTGGGGCAGTTTCTTGGCGCGCGTCTGGAACGCTATAGATGATCGGCAGCAAACCCGGGTGTGTATACACTTGCACAAATGGCAACTAAACCGCGTTCGCGTCGTGGCAGTGCTGACACATTGGTTAGGCTTGGTCCAGACGGCAAAACGGAAGAAAAACAAGTCCCTGTTGGTGGTGAAGGTGCGAGTAGTCGTCGTGGCGGCCTGGACAAAGACCAACGTAAACTCCCATTCCAGAGTAAAATACCCGTTGGTTTGACTCCCGGCGCCGGAAGCGCGGTTGGCCACAGGGAAGGCCCGGATTTTGATGAACTCGAAAATCCTGTTGTTGCAGTTCCCCGCAAGGGGAGCACGGGCGGTGTTTTGCACACTGGTTCCGGCGCGGCAACCAAACTAACATCAAGACAGAGACGTGGGTCTGCAGACCAGGTTGTCGAATCCTCAGCAATGCCGCCCGATTTGGCCTCCAAGGGAGCGCGAGCCGATGTACCGGGGCGAACTCTTCCCGCGATTATTAAATACAAGTTTATCGATCCCGTTGAATCCAGCCCTGCTGCCCCGGCATGGGTTGTTAACGCCATTGAAAAAATCTTCGACGTGGCAAAAACAGCTTCTCGGCTTTCCAGGGAGTTCCACATTGCGTTGTTGCTAAAGGACCGAATCGACGGCATTTTGAGCTTGACTGACTTGGAAGGCGTAAGCCTGTTACTGCACGCGCTTGACCCCACAGCGGTCATTTCACAAATTAAGCTAAAAGAACATTTGTCAGCAACAACAATATATTACATTCAAAGTGGTTGTGTTCTTAGAATGTCAAATTCCAAGTGGAGTCTGTGGAATTTTTTCGGTGAAATAGAATCAACAGACATTGCACACTTGTTGGGTGGTTTAACCGTTTCTTTGCCAGTGGAGTTTGACTTTGCCGGGCTTGTTGACGCGTATGCGTCGAAATGAAATTTGGGTGGCAAGTATGGAGGCATGGCCATAATTTCTGAGTCCCCGAGTTGTGGGTGCGGTTCCCTGTCACCAAAAATATTTACACTGTTGCCCAGCACAGCGTCGTGCTCACCCTGGTTTCGGTGCAGCGTGGCGTGGGCGTTAAGCGCGCGGCGCATGCCGCGTTTGGCGCCGAGTTCAAGCACAGAAAAGGCGGAGAGGGCGGCGCCAGCCTGGGCTTTGAGCTGCTCGTTGCCGACGCACTGGGCGTGGGTGACTGCGAGCGGTGCATGCCCGCGCCCCGCTTCAGGCGAGAGTCCGGAAAAAAGCGGAGCAGAAAGCGGTGCACGCCGTGGCTGGCGCCCCACGGGCCCATGTTGGTGGTGGACACGGGGCCTCCAGGGCCAGCGCCGTTTCCGGCGCGGGCGGTGCCGGTGGACTCGGAGGCTGGTGCGCAGGCGTTTTTGGAGCCGTGGAAGTACCTTGCCAAGAGCAAGGCCGGGGTGTGGGGTGTGGTGTGACTCGCCTCCGTGAAGAATGCACGTTCATTTCACACACAAAGTTTGCAGCACAAGCAACACATTGGCAATCTTGTCGGAGAATTTGGCGTCTTCGTCGGGGAGAAGGGGTACACACGGACAAAAAGCCGGCTTTTGCCTAAACGCAGGCAGTCGGTACTGCTTTGTCGTGTTTTTGTCGGCAAAATGAACACGCTGTGGCTTGTCGGCGTTTTTCCACACGCACTCAACAAGGCTGTTAAACACCTTGTCGGACATCTGAAGCGAGGCTTGCACTTTGACCTCCGTGATTTGTTCCATGCTGCCGTCCGCAAAAATGAACCACTCGTTGCCTTCAGATTCAACGCAAATCACTGCAATTTTTGACAGCCAGGTTTCTGACACCGGCCCGGCAACGCGGTCTTCAAACGCCAACACTTTCTTAAACAGCTGCCCGGGCGTCTTTGGGTACCTTAGCGTTACTGTCCGTGACAAGTGTTCAATTGCTGGTGCTCCCGCTCCCGCTCCCGCTCTCGCTCTCACTCTTGGAGCACTTGAATGCGAACGCTGTTGACCGGAATCGGCCCGTGAAGCGGCTGAGCCACCTGCGGGTCTTCCAGCCATGTTTGTGTGTTTATGGGGTTCGCGTGGATGTGAAATGTGCTATACACTTTGGGGTGTGTTACGGGGAAGTTCATTCGGGTTTCGATAGTTCGGCCAGAGCCCACATGCGGGGAATGCGCCCGGGCGCAAGAAACGCCGCGGTGTTTCTCGCGGACATGACGAGCTGCACGGAAATGGGAACCACGCCCAACTCCCCGTCCAGCTCTTCTGGGGCGTAACTGGCGGTGTCACTCGGGTCGTAGTCACACTCGTGGAACTTTTCCTTGACCACCTCCAGCAGCAGGATGTGGTTTTCCGCGGGAATGCACCGTAAGCCGTGCAGATGGTCGGCTTTGATTGTGGCCAACAAAAACTTCATGAGCGTGGCCAAGGTCATGAGCGGCGTGCGCAGCGTGGCCAGCTTTGTGTCTTGCACCAAGTCAAAGGCAAGGTTTAGCTGAATGTCGTGGGCGGAAAACACCAGCGGCGCCGTTCGCCCGGGTTTCTCCTCCATGAAGTGCTTGCCGTCGGAGGGGCAAATGCCCCGCAGCCGCCCGATTTCCGTGGTCTCGATGCCGGCCTGGGTTGCTAAAAACCCTAGCCACCGCATGCGGAACGCGTGTCGCAGCACTTGAATGTCCACACTGGGCAGCCCCGTGGCCGGCAGCGCCGGAGGCAGGTTTAGTTTCAGCACAAACGCTCGCGTGCGAAGCTCCACGTCGTCGGCCACGTCCGTGGACACGCCCTGCACCACTGTTAGGTACGGCAGCAGGTTGCCGTGGAAACCCTCGCCACGGGCAAACGCCGCGGAGGGGCTGTCTTCCCACACACACGTAAACCCGGGGGGTGTCACCAGGCGGTTGTGCAGGCCGTCGGTAACGGCCTCGCTGCCGCCGCTCAGAACACAGGGCGCCGGTGGGAGCGGGTCCCGGCTTTTGCCACTGCT
>JACCDR011227116.1_pt1 | contig 13542 bp, 17 predicted proteins | sample 7446431 | NCBI WGS metagenome assembly JACCDR01 (sample SAMN15323443, study PRJNA562643) | freshwater metagenome | isolation source: river surface water | place: USA:Blue River Watershed | collected 2017-08-17
CATGAGGCTTCTGGCGCTCAGGATTGCTGCGACGGTTGGCATGATCGCCTTTTTCGCGGCAGGGCTCGTATCACTGATGCTTCCGAACGTGGATTCGACGGCGTCTATGGCAGCAGACGCTCTCTGGCTGGTATGCGGGTTTATGGCACGGAGGATGGCACGTGCCAGAGTTTGACCGCCCCGCCTTCGAGGCTCAAGTGCTATCCCGTTCCCCGCTGCGACCGGAACAGTTTGACACGATGCTTGGGGGCATGGATGGCACGAAGAAGCGCTTAGCATGGCAGCTTCTCCAGATGCCAAAGCACCATCAGTTCGCGGTTTGGCAGGCTGTGTCATCTGTCCAGAAGGCGTTCCCCAGTGCCATCCTCGAACGGGTAATCTGACACACTCCTCATGTCCTGGCTTCTCTTCGACATCGTCGCCATAGCCCTTCTGCTATGGGCTCTTGCGACTTGGAACGAGAGCAGTCGCTGACACGTGTCAAGGCCGTTATTAACATCACCATCTGTGCAATGGCACTCGTGGATGTCGCGGCGATAGCATTCGTCGTCATCAGTTTCATCGTCCTGAAATGTCTATCAGCATCGGCATAGGGCTCTAGCATGCCAGCGCCATCGCCAAAGACCGACAGGCTCCGCGAAATGCGTGAGGCCAAGTTCGAGAAAGCGGAGGCCAAGGTCAACCGGCGAGCGTTATTAACGAAGCGTCAAGCCAAATGGCGAGAGGCGCACCCAGACACCAACCGACAGCGCGCCAAAGAGGGCATGCGCAGGCTGAGGGCGAAAGCATAATGGCCTACTCACTGGACGAAAAGATCATCCGCTATCTCGAAGAGCGCGGCGCTGTTGGCGCGTCCATCCGTGAAACGCTCATCGTGATCCCGACGCCCACCGGCGAACTCCATCGCCGTATCCTTGGCGTTATTAACTCAGACAAACTCGACGCCATCATCGATGAGTACAAGAAGCAGGTGGAGAATGGCACCGCGTAAGAAGGCGACCAAGCCAACAGCCAAAGCCCCGGCCAAGCCTAAGAAGCCTCGCACCACGGTGAAGGCTGCGAGTGAGGAAGAGCCACGCAAGCGTGGCCGTCCTGAAGGCACGTCAATCCTGCAGCCAGACGCCGCAACGCTTGAGCAGATTGAGAGCCTAGGGCGAGTGCAACTTTCGCTAAGAGAAGCGGGCGCATTCTTTGGCGTTAGCCATGAAACATTCCGAAATTTCCTTGACGCTAATAAAAACGCTGAGGAAGCCTTCGAGAAAGGCAAGGGAGATGGAAGGGCTAATATTCGCCGAAAACAGATCCAACGCGCTCTGGATGACGGCGACACCACGATGCTCATCTGGCTCGGCAAACAATATCTCGACCAGAAGGACAAATCTGAACTCGCTGTTGGCAAGCCGAGTGATTTCAGCATGAGCGATTACACGGATGACGAACTCAGAAAGGCCGCTGCCGGCGCCACAGCTCGCACTCGCGGAACTAGCGAGACGAGAACTGGCGCGACGTCACCTGATCGACTTCACTGAGTATACGCTTCCGAGCTACGCGCCTGCATCGCATCATTATCTCATCGCCGATCATTTAGGGGCGATCGAGCGTGGTGAAATCGATCGCCTGATGATCACCATGCCACCCCGGCACGGCAAGAGCGAGTTGGCATCGCGTCGGTTCCCTGCTTGGTTCCTGGGGCGCAATCCTACTCAGTCTGTCATAGCAGCGAGCTACAACAGCGATCTCGCAAGCGACTTTGGCCGCGAGGTTCGCAATATCGTGGCTGAGCCTGAATATCAGGCTATCTTTGAGACGGCTCTTGCGCAGGACAGCCGAGCCGCGAACCGGTGGAACACCTCAGCGGGCGGTGCTTACGTGGCTGCTGGTGTTGGAACTGCGGTGACCGGTCGTGGAGCAGACATCCTGCTGATCGACGACCCGCTGAAGGACCGCGAGGAAGCCGACAGCGAGGTCAAGCGCGAGCGCGTCTGGAACTGGTACACGTCCACTGCCTACACTCGCTTAGCGCCTGGCGGCCGCATCGTGGTCATTCAGACAAGATGGCACGAGGACGACCTTTCGGGTCGGCTGCTGGAGCGCATGAAAGAGGGCAGCGATCAATGGGTTGTGCTGTCCCTTCCGGCGATCGATCCCCAGGGCAATGCCTTGTGGCCAGAGCGTTATCCAATCGAGGCGCTTGAGCGCATCAAGCTGAACATCGGCAACCGCGATTGGTCAGCGCTCTATCAGCAGAGCCCGGCCCCCGAAGAAGGCTTGTACTTCAAGCGTGAATGGATGCGCCACTACACCGAAAAGCCGCAGCATCTCAGGATTTATGGCGCTTCAGACTACGCCGTCACGGCGGATGGTGGCGACTACACCGTTCATGTCGTCTGCGGCATTGATCCGCTCGACAACATTTACGTGCTCGATGTGTGGCGCAAGCAGACCCAGTCAGACACCTGGATCGACGTGTTCTGCGACCTCATCGGTATACACAAGCCGCTCAATTGGGCTGAAGAGCAAGGGCAGATCATGAAGTCCCTTGGCCCCTTCATTGCTAAACGGCAATTGGAGCGCAAGGCGTACTGTGCGCGGGAGCAATTCGTATGTGTGGCTGATAAGCCGACACGGGCACGTAGCTTTCAGGCTCGCATGGCAATGGGCAAGGTCTATTTCCCGGTGTCGGCGCCTTGGATGGCAGCGCTCGAAGCCGAGCTGTTCACATTCCCCGCTGGCGTTCACGACGATCAGGTGGACGCTCTTGGCCTCATCGGCCGCCTCTTAGACACAATGGTCGCGGCGCACGTCCCGCAGGACCAGACATCCAACAATCTTGAGGATTACGCCAGCTATGACCGCAGCCAAGACGATGCTGCCGGGTGGAAGGTAGCTTGATGCTCGACCATCAGGGTTATCAGCCGGACCAAGCCTATGGCAACTACACGTCTCCCGATGACATGCGGGCGCAGATGATGCGGCCGATGATGTCACCAGTGAAGGTGGAGGCTGTGCCGCAGCCGACGATGACACAGAGGTATCGCAAGTCGGCTGACGAGCTGTACAACCTTTACCTCGCGTGGGAACAGGCGAAAACGGCTGAGATCCACGAGCAGTACATGGCCTCCCGCTATTACCACGGGAAGCAGTGGACTGAGGCGGAGATCCGCGAACTCAAGCGCCGCAAGCAGCCGATCACGACGAAGAACCGCATCAAGAGGAAGGTCGATTTCCTGGTCGGCGTCGAGCAGCGCCTGCGCCGTGATCCCAAGTGCTTCCCTCGCACGCCAGCAGCGGAGAAAGCAGCGTATGTTGCCACAGCGGGCCTGCGCTCCGTACAGGACGAGACCAAGTTCCCAAAGATAGCATCGCTGTCGGCGAAGGATGCTTTCGTACGCGGCATCGGTGTCATCTGGCAAGGTGCCAAGCTCGTCAAGGGCCGCCCCGAGGTCCGCAAGGCACATATCCAGGCTGACCGCTTCTTCTACGATCCATGCTCAGAGGCGCTGGATTTCAGCGACGTTCGCTATCTCGGCGAATGGCAGTGGCTTGACATGGATCAGGCCGCAGAGCTTCTGCCCTTCGCGGCGCCCATGATTGAGACCCTTGCCACCGCGGGGAACGCGGGGTCGCTCAGTGTCCTGCCCCAGGAGTTCGACAAGTCGAAGAACTGGACGACCTGGATCGATCCCAAGCGCCGCGTGATCAAGATCACCAGCATCTGGTACAAGTGCCATGGCCAGTGGATGTACGACTATCTGGTCGGTCCAGTGTCATTGTGCCCGCCGGAGATGGACTGCCTGTCACCCTATCGCGGTGAGGACGACGAGACCGAACACCCCTACATGGCATGGTCGCCGTATATCGACGAGTGTGGCACGAGATACGGCGTCGTTCGTGACATGATGTCATTGCAGGATGGCATCAACAAACGCTCGTCCAAGATGCTGCACATGCTGAATGTGCGCCAGGTGGTTGCAGAGAAGGGCGCGGTTGACGACGTCGAGAAGGCGCGTCGCGAGCTTGCCAGTCCCGATGGCTACATCGAGCGCAACAAGGGCTTTGAGTTTGACACGGTAGATCAGACTGCGCAGACGCAAGGCCAGTTTGAGCTTCTGCAGGAAGACAAGGCCGAGATCGAGAACCTTGGTCCCAATCCCGGCCTGATCGGTCGCGGCGTTGAGAACCAAAGCGGTCGTGCCATCCTCGCTCAGCAGAACTCTGGCATGACCGAGCTGTCACCCGTGTTCGAAACCCTCAAGGAATGGAAGCTTGCCGTCTATGACAAGGACTGGCGCCTCATGCGGCAGTTCTGGCAAGGCGAGCGCTACATTCGCGTGACATCAGACCCCCGCGCCGTCGAGTTCCTTAGCATCAACCGCGTCGTCGAAGATCCCATGACAGGGCAGCTCCAGATAGAGAATGCTGTCATGGAGATGGACGTTGATGTCATCCTTGATGAAGGCCCTGACACTGTCACGATGCGCGAGGAGCTTATCGAGGCGATCTCTGACAGGCCCGATGTGCCAACGGAGATCCTGATCGAATTGTCATCCTTGCCTGACAAAGAGTACCTGATCAAGCGTCTTGAAGAGATGAAGGCGCCACCGCCGCAGCTTGTGGCAATGCAAGAGCGGATGGCAGCGCTCGAAGAAACGCTGAAGGCAGCACAGGCTGACAAGACCATCGCCGATGCCGATGCGCAGCGTGCCACCACCATGAAGACCCTGTCAGAGATCATGGCACCGAAACCGCAGCCCGCAGCCGGTGCCAAGCCGGCGAGTGCTAAGCCCGGATCGGGCAGCGTCCCTGTCAGCGCCCCGGCTGCTCCGCAGCACAACCCTGCCGACACCGCAAACGGCTTGCTGCTATCCAGCCAGCTCATGTCAGAGCTATTCCCGATCTACTACCGGGAGCCGACGCTGGTTGACACGGTCAAGATGGCACCCGGCCCCGGCGAACAACAGCAGATGGGACAGCCTCCAGAGAATGCCATGCTGCCTCAGCCCCAATCAGGGCCGGAGGGCATGCAGATGGATGGCGGTGCGCCGCAGCTTCCTAATCCGATGATGGGGGGAGAGCCTCCGCAGATCGGTCAAGCTGGAGGGTTACCACTTGGTCCCGGCGTTTCTCAATGAGTTTGACATCATCACCGAGAAGATTGCGCGCCCATTCCAGCAGGGCGTCACGCGCTTCGCTCTCCGGCAGGTTGCCGACAACCTGAATTGGCCATTCCAACCCAGTAAAGATGGTCATCTGCCAAACGTTGTGGCTCGGCTGCGAAATTGAGTAAACGACCGGCTGCGCCACTGCATCAGTCATTTGTGTGGCCTCCCGCTTGGGCCCGGCGCTGAACAAACCGCAGGGCGTCAGATCTAACTTGCTGCCGGACGCTGATGGCAATGACCTCTGGGGTAAGATCGTCGGACTTGGCAAATTCGAATGACGCCCGAACAATCGCTGGTCCCACAGTGCCCCATTCAGCAGCAGCAACACCAATGCCGACGCAGCACCCATAGTTTGCGTCAGTGTCAATGCTGATCACGCGATAGCAGAACACGCCGCTATCGCGTTCGATGAGGGCTCTTAGCTGGTTCTCATCATAGGTCATGTGCAGTTTCTAATCCAGTTCGCGTCTCAAACCAAGGCTCCTCTTCGCTCTGAGGGGCCTTTTGCATGTCTGCGTTGAGCGTTTTCGCCTCGCCCCCGTTAAGGGCGTTCCGTCCACCAGCACGTTACGCGGTCGGCTCTCGCAGAGCCCGTCAGTCTCTGCGGTTCGTCATCCTCACGACACGAAGGAAAATTGCCATGGATACCAACGACGCCACCAACATCGGACATCTGTTCGCTTCAGAGCCCGCTCCGAATGCACCGGCTCCGGCCGATCCGGTAATGTCAGAGCCCGCTCCACAGCCCGCAGATGCGTATGTTGCTCCCGTCGCAGCGCCGCCCGCTCCCCCTGCCGCTCCGCCAGAGCCGCAGCAGCCCGCAACGCACTTGGTGCCCTTGGCTGAGTTGATCGGTGAACGCCGCGAGCGTCAGGAACTCGCCAAGCAGAACCGTGAACTCTTGGAGGCGATGCAGAGGCTCAGACGGCCCCAGCAGCCCGCCCCCGAGCCCATCGACCCTGTGACTGACCCTGAACGTGCGTTTCTAGCGCTTGAGCAGCGCATGGAGCACCGTTTGCTCAACCAGCACCTGAACAACTCTGAGCGGTTCGCTCGCACGCAACACGGCAACGAGATCGTTGATCAAGCTCTCGAAGCCGCGCAGCAGGCCGGTTACGCCCAGACGTTCGTCAATCGCGCAGACCCCTATGGGGAACTGGTGAGCTGGTATCAGGGGCAGAGACTTTCGCAGGAAATCGGCACAGACCCCGCTGCTTACCGAGCCCGGATCGAGGCTGAGGTAAAGGCGAAGCTGCTCGCCGAGCTCCGGGCCGGGGCGGGCACGCCTCCGAACCTGCCCCCTTCTCTCTCATCCGCCACTAAGGCGAACGGCACCCCCGAGGTCGTCGTGAGCGAGAAGGACTTCTTCAACTCGATGATGTCCAACCGACGAACTCAATAGGATAAGTCATGGCTACGACCACGACGCCGGCTGATCTCCAGGAGATCAAATACCGGCGCGAATACTGGCGCGAGTATGTCCGCGAGAGCGGCTTCAAGCCTTACATGGGCGGCGACGCTGAAGGTGTTACCTCCGTTATTCACACCGCTTTCGAACTGACGCAGAGCGGCAAGTCTTTGACGATCCCGCTCGTCTCTCGCCTGAAGAACCAGGGCGTGCGTGGCAACACCCGCCTGTCTGGCGCAGAAGAGAAGCTCGGCAAACACTCGCATAGCATCACGGTGCAGTTCGCCCGTCATGCTATCGAGTTCTCCAAGCAGGACGAGAAGTATGATGCGTCGAACGCCCGCGATGCGGCGCGTCCGTTGCTGAAGGAATGGTCGTCCTCGCTGCTGCGCGATCGGATCATTGACGCGCTCTGCTCGGTGACCTTCTCTGGCGTTCAGAACAAGGTGTTCACTGGCATCACCACCCCGAACAATCCGGGCGATAACGTGGTGGCCAGCGCGGCTGAGAGCAACACTTGGTTTGTTGCCAACCTAGATCGCGTTCAGTTCGGCGCTGTGCGCTCGAATGCGACGACTGCGGGCGGTGTGTTTGCTACCGCTCTCGCGACTGTTGACGCGGCGGCTGACAAGCTGACGACGGCTGCGGTGTCGCAGATGAAGCGCTTGGCAAAGACCGCCGATCCGCACATCCGCCCCATCCGCGATCAGTATGCCCAGGATGGCCGTGAGTACTTCGTGCTGTTCGCTGGCCCTCAGCCCTTCCGGGATCTGAGCCAGGACGCCGCCATGATCGCAGCCAACCGCGACGCTCGCGCTCGCGAAGGCAACGGCATGGACAAGAACCCGATCTTTCAGTCGGGAGACCTGCTCTGGGATGGCGTGATCATCCGCGAAATCCCGGAAATCCCCACGATCACTTCGACGATCGCAGTCGCGCCGGTCTTCCTGTGCGGTGCGCAGAGCGTGTGCGTCGGCTGGGGTCAGGAGCCGCAGTTCACCATGAAGAAAGAGGACGACTACGGGTTCTTTTCCGGCGTCGGCATCGAGGAAATGGTGAACGCCAACAAGATCATGCGGAAAGACGGCGATGCCGGCACGTTCGTCGATAACAGCGTGCTGACCGGATTTTTCTCCGGCGTGGCTGACGCTTAAGCGAGCGAGGAAGGACAAATCCAATGGCTGTTTACGAAACTGATAAGTCTCGCTCGACGACGCTGGCCCCCCTCGTGGGGGCCGGTTGGGCACGTGCCGTCGTCTGCGAGACTGCGATTGTGGCGATGACGACTGCCATGATCGACAACGCTAACGATGACGTTGGCCTGTTCTGGGTGCCCGCTGGCGCCGTGGTTGTGGGAGCCTATCTCTCCTGCACCGATATGGACACGGGCGGCCCCACGCTGTCGATCGACGTCGGCGACAGCGCCGACGAAGATCGTCTCATCGCGCTGGGCCTAGCCGGCGGCACGGGCCTGCCCGTCGTGACCGCGCATCTGAACACGTCTGGCCATCTGTACAAGTACACGGCCAAGACGCAGATCCGTGCGTACATCAACACTGCCGCTACGACGCCGGCCGCAGGCACGCTGAAGTTCAGCCTGATGTACTTCATCGACCCTGAGTTCAACACCACTCCGCTGGTGGCAGCGTAATCTTTTCACGGGCAGGGCTCCGGTCCTGCCCGTCCTTCCAAAATCAGAGAAAAGAGCGTGCCATGAAATTCCGTTATATTGGTGAGTATCCTGTCGGGCAGACGTCAGGGACGTTCTTCGGCGTTGTCTTCGCCCCAGGGCTGGCTGTGGAAGTGCCTCAGCAGTTCGTGGCTAAGGCTCTATACAACCGCTTCTTCGAGGTCGTGGAGGAAGTCCAGGCACCCGAGCCGCAAGCCTCCGAGGCTGTTCCGCCGCCCACCAAAGAAGACCTCATCGCCATCGCCGAAGCGAATGAGATCAAGATCGACAAGCGCTGGAGCTATGACCGCTTGGCACAGGCGGTGATCAACCATTCGAAGGAGCTCGCCTGATGGCACCGTATCCTTACGTCAACAAAAGCCTGAACTCGGCGACCAAGGGCGTAGCCATTGCCGATAGCACGGCATTCCAGCCCTGTGTGGCAGTGAACGCCGCCGTGGCGGGCGCGCTCACGGTCACATGGCTCGATGACACCACGTCCAGCTATTACTTCGTGCTCGGCGTCAACCCGATTCAGATCAAGATGGTTGGCGCTGGCGCAGCGGCCGCCAGCCTGGTCGCCCTGTATAACAGCTGATCCCCCTACATGGTGACCTTTGCAAACCGCGCGCGGATGTCGACCGCGACGACGGGCGCGGGAACGATTACGCTCGGCTCTGCCACCTCAGGCTATGGCACGTTCGCCGAAGCTGGCGTGTCAAATGGCGATGAGGTGTCTTACTGCATCGAGGACGGGAGTTCATTCGAGGTCGGGCGCGGTGTCTATTCCTCAGCGGGGCCGACGCTTAGCCGCAGCACGATCCTCCTGTCGAAGATCGCAGGGCAGCCAGCCGACATTCTCCCGATCAGCCTGTCCGGTTCCGCGACGGTTTTCCTCACTTTCGCAGCCGAGGACATCGAGCGCCTTCAGACGGCACGGCCTTACCTGAGTGTCCAGGACTATGGCGCCCTGGGCAATGGCACCACGAACGACGCTGCGGCCTTCCAAGCGGCTTTGAACGCCGCTGAGGCATCCACCACTATCAAGTATGTCTACGTGCCTCACACGGCCTCTGGCTACGCCCTGGGGGCTACGGTTACCCTGCCGCCCGGCGTCGTGCTGTTCGGTGATAATCGCTGGGGCCTGGAGCTATCGCGGGTCAAACCGACTGCGGGGTTCTCATCACCCCTCTTCGAGAGCAAGTCCTTCGCCAGTGCGCGACAGCTTCGCATAGGGGTGGAGGGTCTGTTTCTGGACGGATCGTCCACCACGCTCATCGCGATCCGCCTGAGGTGCCAGGAAAGCTACATCCGCGATTGCACCATCAAGAACTGCTTCACCTACGGGATCTATATCGGCGGCATCGGGTCCGGGCCAACACAGCAGGCTCTGAACAATCATATCACCGACAACTATCTCGCCGGCATCATCTCCACGACAGAGTTTTTCGACGGGATTTTCATCGACTACAACAGCGCCGACAACACGCTTGAGCGTAATTATATCGAGGCGTCGAAAGACGCCGGCATTCGCTCGCGGGGCTACAACAACAAGATCACCAACAATCACATTTATGCGGTGTCGGGGACGGGTGGCGGCGTCGGCGCGGGCATCTATACCGAGACCTCCGCAGACCATGACATCTCGCAGAACTACATCGAGCTGATCGCTGCCGAAGGCGTGCTGATCCAGGGCGGGGGCTCAGACGTTGCCACCCTTGCCGCCGCGGTTCATGGCAACGTGTTTCGCAACATCGACACGGGCAACACCTCTAACGGTGTCATCGAACTAAGCGGCGGCGATGTCAGTTCGCTTAGCATCTCTGGCAATGTCGTTCGCCGCGATGCCGCGACCTCCTATGCCACGCCGTATTTCGTCTACTTCAACGGCATCGTCCCGACGCTTGGCCGCGTTTACGGGAATAGCTGGCAGTCGGGCCTGATCGCCACGGGAGAGACCAATGTCGCCCTTCCCGCGATCAACGATAGCGAGGTCACCACCGCCAGGATCGCAGACGACGCAGTCACCAATGCCAAACTCGCCAACATGGCGCAGGCGACCATCAAGGGGCGCGCTGTCGGCGCTGGCACTGGCGATCCGACCGACCTGACGGGAACGCAGGCAACGGCCATCCTCGATACATTCACGTCAGCGCTGAAGGGGCTAGCTCCGGCATCAGGCGGGGGCACAGCGAATTTCTTGCGGGCGGATGGCACCTGGGCGGCGGCTGGCGGGATGGTGCTGCTGACCTCAGGCACGGTCTCCTCAGCCGCAACGCTGGATATCGTGCTGACGAGCTATACCGCCTATCGCGCGATCAAGTTCGTGCTGGAGAGTTTCATTCCGGCGACGGACGACGTTGAGCTTTGGGTGCGTGTCTCAACCAATGGTGGATCATCTTACGATGCGACCGGGTATAGTCGCGTCGGGGTGTTTCAGAGAGATGGCAACGCCACGCCGACCGCTCCTTTCGGATACACTTCAAGCTCTGATACAAAAATCGTAATCGCTGGCTCAACTACGGCGGGCGAATCGGTAAGCAATGTGGCGGCTGAATCTGGCGCCCACTGCGAGGTCACGCTCTACGATCAAACGGTGAGCCAGTGGCCACGCATCTGTGCGTCAGCGGTTTGGTTCGGCGGCACCGTGACAGATACGTTGTTTGGCGACTTCGCAGGGTCCCGCGAGACATCTCAAGATACCGACGCGGTGCGATTTCTCTTCGAGACCGGCAACATCACTTCTGGCAAATACGCGGTTTATGGGCTTGCATGATGGCGGGACAGATCAGGCTTTTTGAGAAGATTGACGGCCTCCTGGTGGAGGTGGAGCCATCGGCTGCGGACAAGACCCGCAATGGCCGCACAGTGTCACGTGTATCGCTAGAGATCGACGTGCTCTGGACCACCGAAGAGGAGGCCGAGCGTGCTGCCGAGGAAGCCGCGACAAAGCAGCGACAGATCAGTGATGTCACAGAGAGAGCGAAGCTGCGCAAGACGGCAGAAGCCAAACTGTCAGCCCTAGGACTGACGCCCGAAGAACTGCGCGAAATCCTCTCGTAATGCTCGCCTTTGACGCCCTAGCGTCTCTGCCGATAGCAGACGATGGCATTCCCGCGGCCGTCGTCGTGACTCCCATCACTGTTCAAATCGGCGGCAGCAATAGCCTGGGGGCTCTCCAAGGCGGCGGGAATGTCCTTGCAGCCAACTCCGGCGGGGGCGGCACTCTCGCCTCACCGACAGGCGGCGGCAACGCTCTCTCATCCACCATCGGCGGCAACCAGCCGCTTCAGGGAACCTAGATGCTCGCTCCAGGCAAGATCTACGTCAACACGGTGCTAAGACTCACGGTGTCATTCGCCGATGAGGATGGCGCGGCTGTTGACCCCACGACCGTGACATTTCGGCTGATATCCCCGTGCTGCGTTGAGACCAGCTACACTTACGGGACCGACAGCGAACTCACCAAAGCTTCCACCGGGAACTATGTCGCCGAGATCCAGCCGGATCGGGCCGGCGTGTGGAGCTACCGCTGGCAAACTACCGGAACCGGCACGACGACGGCAAACGAAGGCCGCTTCAATGTTCTAAGGAGCGCCTTCTTCGAAGATTGCTGCGGAGATTATGCCTGATGGCACGGACTATCGAAGACCTCGCGACCGAGGCCATGCGCCTTCTGGGCCTCCTTGAGGCTCAGGAAGAGGCGAGCGCTGAGGACCGCGCCCACTTGGAGCGTGTCTATCGCGACAAATTCGAGGAGTGGCAGTTTCGCGAACTCGCTTGGTGGCCCGTGGCTGAGATCCCCAGCATGGCCTTTCAGCACGTCGCACGCATGATCGCTGAGGAAATCGCCGTCTCCTACGGCCGTTCCCCTCCCCAAGAGCAGGATGAAAACGGGGATGTTGTCTCCATGGGCGTGAAGGGGCTTCGGGGGCTTCGCCGGCTCATCGCGCGTGAGAAGACGGGCTACCCGGTAGTCGGGACATATTTCTAGATGGGGGAACCAGTCCCTGTAAGCCTTGGCTTGCGCTCCAATCCGGCGCGCAATCGACAAGCTGCCAACGCACGCCTTATCAACTGCTTCGCCGAGGAGACAGGCGAGGAGGGAAAGAGCGTCTGGACCATCTATGGCACTGCGGGCCTTGCGAACTTCGGCGCGGCTCTAGTAGGCGGCGCCATCCGTGCGATGATCGTGGTCGGCGAAACGCTCTATGCCGTCGCAGGTCGCAACATCTACGCTGTGTCATCTGGCGGCTCATCGATGCTGATCGGCGGCATCCCGACCGATGATCCCGTTTACATGGAGTACAATCGGAAAATCCCCGCGCAGATCGGCATTGTGTCAGGCGGCCTGTACTTTGTCATCGACACGCTCTCCAACAGCGTGACACAGATCCTCGATCCAGATCTGCCGGCCCCGATCTCCCTGTCAGTGCTGGACGGCTTTGGCATCCTGCCGATAGCAAACGCCCGCTACATGCTGACGGGCATCGACGATTTCACCACGATCGACGGTTTGGATGAAGGCACGGCAGAAGCCTTTCCTGACGAGCTGGTGCGGAGCGCCGTGCTTGAGCGGGAGCTTGTGCTGCTTGGAACGCAGTCGATCGAATGGCACCAGAACACGGGCGACGCCGACTTCCCTTTCACCCGCGCGCATGCCATCGAGCTTGGATGTCTTGCCCCTGACAGCGTAGCGAAGGCTGACACTCAGTCGCGCAAGACGCTGATGTGGGTAGCGCCAGATCACACCGTTCGTGCCATGTCAGGCTATTCGGCCGATGTCATCTCGACGAACGAAATCGAAGACCTCATCAAGCAGCTTCACAACGCCGGCAACATCCGCCAATTGCGCGGCATTGCTTGGGCGGATGCCGGACGCTTCTTCTACGCTCTCTCATGCGATAGCTGGACGCGCGTGTTCGACGCCAAGACGGGCAAATGGCACGAACGCAAGAGCTATGGCCTTGACCGCTGGCGCGTCTCGCAGGTCGTGCAGTTCGGAACGAGGCTTGTTGCTGGAGATTATCTCACTGGGCAGCTTTACGAGATGAATGATCGCTTCAACGACGAAGCCGGTGAGCACCTCATCCCCGAAGTCATCACCCCGCACGTCCACGCCTTCCCTTATCGCATCGCGATGAACGGGCTCTACATCGATGCCGCGCGCGGTGTTGGGCTCAATTCGAGCACCGATCACATCGCCGATCCCAAAATCCTCATCTCATGGTCGAAAGACAGCGGCCTTAGCTGGTCCGCCGAACGCGAGCGCTCCCTTGGGCGCCTCGGCCAGAGCGCCAAGC
>JACCDR011615857.1_pt1 | contig 13541 bp, 9 predicted proteins | sample 7446431 | NCBI WGS metagenome assembly JACCDR01 (sample SAMN15323443, study PRJNA562643) | freshwater metagenome | isolation source: river surface water | place: USA:Blue River Watershed | collected 2017-08-17
AGCCGCGCCCAACGCAGGTGCGGAGGCCGTCGTCCGGCTGCCGGTATCGACCTGGTGCGTGCACGGCGAGGACGGCGAAGCCCGGCGCGTTCCGGGGAACTGGCGGGTGTTCGCCGCGCTGGCTGCGCCGGTCGAACGGGCGCGCGAGCTGGGGGTGCCGGCGCCGCTGACCGCGACCGTGTCGGTGCGCTGAGCGCACGCCCGGCCACCCCGCTCAGGGCTGCGGGCTGCGCGCGACGGCCATGATCGCATCGAAGGCCGGTTTCGGCCGGAGGTTGCGATCGAAGGGCAGCGGGTGGTTGATCCGGCCCTTCACCGGCCACTGGTTCAGCCAGGACTTGCCGTCGTGCAGGTTCCAGAAGGTCACGCGGTCGACAACATCCCGATGCTTGCGCAGCAGCGCGAACAGGCGCGCGTATTGCTCGGCCTGGCGCTGGAGCAGCTCGGGCGGCGCCACGGCCCAGCCCACGTTGGTGTCGGTGGGGTCTTCATGCTGCGCGGTATCGGCGCCCCAGACCTTGCGTTCGACCAGGTCGAGGTCGAGCTCGGTGATCATCACCTTCACGCCCAGTGCACGGAACGCGGTGAGGGAACGGTCGATCTCGTCGAAGGGGATGCGGTCGAGTTGGAGATGCAGTTGCATGCCGATCCCGTCCACGCGCAGCCCGCGCGCCTGCAGATCGCGGATCAGGCGGATCGTCCGCTCGCGTTTGTGCGGATACTCGTTGCCGTAGTCGTTGAAGTAGAGCTCCGCGCCGGGGTCGGCTTCATGCGCATACTCGAACGCCTTGGCGATGTAGTCGTCGCCCACGATCTGCTGCCATTTGTTGCGCCGCAGGTATTCGCCCGGGGCCCGCTCGTCCGCGATGCCCTCGTTGACCACGTCCCAACCCTTGATCCGTCCCTTGAAATGGCCGACGACCGCGTGGATGTGCGCGCGCAGACGCTGGAGCGCCAGCTCGCGCGACGCCGGCATGTCACCATCGACAAAAAACCAGTCGGGCGTGACCTGGTGCCACGCGAGCGTGTGGCCGATCACCGGAATCCGGTGCTGTTCCGCGAACGCCACCAGGGCCTCGCCGTCGGCGAAGGTGAACCTCCCTTCCTCGGGCTGCACGCGGCCGGGCTTGAGCTGGCTCTCCGACGTGACGACGTTGAACTCACGCACCAGCAGCGCGCGCTCGGCGGCGTCGAAACTTTCCATGCGTCCAAGCGCAACGCCGACGAAAAATTCGTCGCGGAAGGCGTCCTTGAGGGTGGCCGGTGACTGGGCCGGGCCGGGCGTGGCGAGAACCAGCGCGCACGCCAGCGAACCAACCGATGACAGTTTGGCATTGGCGATCATGATGGAAGGGGTTGAAGGGGAGTTGGGCCGCGATCACGGAAGGACGGCCGCCAGCCATGCCTGCGCCATCAGGCGATGCCCCAGCGGTGAAGGATGAACCCCGTCGGCGGCCAGTTCGGCGTCGCGGTAACGCCGCCGCGCGGCATCGAAAGTTTCCTGATAGGGCACGAACGTGGCGCCAAACTCGCGGGCCAGCTGGCGCACCGCGCCCGCGCGCGCGCGCAGCTCCGCCATCCAGGCCTCCTGAAAGTCACCGCCGGGCAATGCAAAGGGTTCGCCCAATACCAGGCGGCAGTGCGGCCGCGCCGCCCGCGTGTCGGCCAGCAACATCCGGTAGAGTTCCGCGTAGCGCACGACACTGATGCCGTTGCCGAACAGGTGCTCGTGCCAGGTGTCGTTGACGCCGACAAGGATGCTGACGAGGTCGGGCTGGAGCGCGAGGGTGTCGCGGCGCCACCGACCGAGGAGATCGACGACGCGATCGCCGCTGATGCCGCGGTTAAGGAACTTCCACCCCGCGCCGGGCTGTTGCGCGAGCAGGTCGCCCGCCACGCGTCCGGCGTAGCCGGCACCCAGGGCGGCCGGATCATTGGGACCGGAGCGGGTGCGGTCGCGCAGGCAGTCGGTGATGGAGTCGCCCTGGAAAAGGACGACAGCGTTGGCCGGGAGGGAGGCGGAGGTCATGACGCGGGAAATGTGCCGTGCTCCCAGAGGGACCGGAACACCCGGCCGGTTTCGCTCAGCGAGCCGTCGGGGCGGTAGAGCCAGTAGCCCTGCAGGCGATGCGGGTCGGTCACCGGCGGCTTCGGCGGCGGGTCGCGACGGCTGTCCGACTCGTTGCAGTAGAGCGCCCATTGCACGACCCAGTGGACCTGCGCGGCGCGCGCGGCCGTCAGCAAGTCGTGCCAACGTTCGGCGATGCGCTCGGGCCGCGCCATCTCCGGGATGCCGATCTCGCCGAGGTATACCGCCCCGGCGCCCAACGGACCGGTCGTGCGGGCGAAACGTCGGATGGTGCCGATGGCCCGGCTGAGCGTCGCGCCGTCGGCCATGGCGTCGTAACAGCTGTAGGAGACCAGGTCTAACTCAACGAGCGGCAGCACGTGCTCGGTGAGGGTCGGGATCCCGCGCCACTGGTCGGCCACGCGGTTCACTTCGGCGGCATGAAGCACGCGCAGGCGTGCGCCCGCATGCGCGGCACGAGCGGCGGAAACGGCGGCCTGCCTCGCCCTCAGGCGGCGGGCGTAGCGGTCGCACCGCTGCCGCCAGTCGGCCGGGGGCTCGTCCCAGAGCACGCCGGTGCCCCGCAGCTGCCAGTCGCCCTCCCAGTTCTGCAGGACGAGCGTCAGCGGCTTGTCCCCATGCTCCGCGTAAAGGAACGCCAGCAACTCCTCCCACTCCGCGCGGATGCGCGCCTCCCGCTCGGGGCCCGGGTCGGAGTTCCAGCCCGCCTCGGCGGGGCTGTGGGTCTCGAGGAAGAGCGTGCGGAACGGCAGCGCGAAGACCGCGCGCCAGTAGGATGACGCCGCGAGGTCGCGCAGCGTCCGCATCTGCGGCCAGTCGCTGTTCCACGGGTAGTCCCGCGCGGCGCGGTGCGGCTCGAACCAGAACTTTCCCACCCGCGTGCCCAGCGCGAGCATGCGCTCGGCGCCCTCGAGCAGGTTCGGCCGGTCGGTAAGGTAATACTGCCCCTCGACGAGGGTGGTGCCTAGCCAGTCGCGGCTGAACTCGGTATCCCAGGCTGTCGGCGAATCCGAGGCGGAGGCGTGGATGAAGGGCAGGACGGCGGAAGCGGTGCTCATGGCGAGGAATTCCCGTCGGGTGAGCCGACGCGGGGGCGTGGACAACCGGGGGGCGGAGCATCCGACGAGGGCGCCGTTTGACCGGCAAGCGCGCCGGACCTGATAACGATGAGCCGGGTCAGGCATGGCGGGAGAATTTGAGGCGCAGGAGGCTCAGGCGGGGGCGCTGATGTCCTTCAGATCCGCGCGCGCCGACTCGTAGCTGGTGTTGAAGGTTATCGCGGCGGGGTCGGGGGTGCGGCCGTGCTGGCGGCACCAGGCGGCATACAGGGCCGGCCACCAGTTCTCGTGCCGGGTGAGGCCGCGGTCGCGGTAGCTGCGCCAGTCGATCAGGACGCGGGACCAGCAGGCGTCGCCGAATTCCACCGCCTTCTTCGCGTCACCGATCGCCTTCACATACCAGTCGCGCCCGATGCGGGCATGCAGCACCTCGTCCGCCCAGTCGTAATCCTGGATCATGGTGGCAAACGCATCCCCCGCCGCCTGCCCCACCTCCCACTCGAAGCGCTTGCCGGTCCGCGGCATCAGGCCCTGCTCGATGAAATACAACACGGCGTGCCGCTCCAGGGGCGGAAGCTGCGTGTTGAGGGCGAGCGACCAGGTGAAGTTGATGCGCACGAGCTGCCGCCAGTCCACCCCGGCCTGCAGGAAACCGATCTCGCCCATCATGGCGTGGCGCGCCTCGTCCCAAAGCTGGCGCGTCATGTCCACCGTGTATTCCCACGGCTTGCCCGTGGTTTCGCCGATGATCGACGCCATCATTTCCGGCACGTCGATCTCGCGCAGGCGCTTGTAGAAGAGCATGAGCGGCTTGGCGTGCACCGGCATCGCGTCGTCGTAGAGGAACGCCTCCGCATGGACGCCCATGTTGTAGGGATCGGGGAAGCGCTCGTCGCGCTGCGGCACGAAGCGGGCGGGGGCGGGGGCGCCGCCGGCGAACCGGCGGCGCAACTCACCCCCCGCCTCGGGCTGGCTGCCGTCCAGCCCGCCGGCCTGCGCGAGCAGGGCTGACAGCAGTTCGGTCCAGGGCTGGAGCGCGGCGCGCCCCGCCGCGTCCAGCATGGCCGGCACCGCCTGGGCGCCGTAGCCGAGCATCTCGTCCACCTCGATCAGCGCAAAGCGGCAGAGGCGAAACGAAGGATGGTCGACCAGCCGGTTGGTTTCGTCCCGGTGGCGCGCCAGGGCCGCGCGCAAGGCGGGCAGCGCGTGTTCGTAGAGGCCGAGGAGCAGCGCCCCGGTGTCCGGCGCGGCGAGGATTTCATCGAAGAAGACCTCCAGCGCCGGGTGCGGCGCGGTCTCGAGCCCGAGCGGCGGCTCGCGCATCTCCCCCACGCGCTGGCGCCACGCGGCGGCATGCCCCGCACAGTAGTGCGCGTGCAGGCTGAAGGCCATCTTGAGTTCATACACCGGCTCCGCCGTCAGCCGCTGGATGAAGATCCCGTGCAGCCGCCGCCAGGCCCAGTGGTGGCGCTTGAGCCGGGCCACGCATTCGTCGATGGAAAAGCCGATGCGGCCGGCCTCCGCGAAGGAGGCGATGCCCGCCACCGGGGGCAGGCTGCGATAGGAGGAGTAGTCGTTTGCCGTCATGGTCGGGAAAGGGGGGCCTCACTCCGGGGCGACGTAGCCCGTGCGCCCGCCGAGGGCGGCCCAGCGCACGTGCAGCCACAGGCCGAGGCCGGCGCCGAGGCCGGCCAGCACGCTCCCGGCCAGGAAGGTATAGCGATATTGGTTGCCCAGGCCGTCGAGCCACGCGCCGAGCACCGGCCCGAGCGACATGTTGAAGAGCGCGGCCAGCAACCCGGCCGCAGCGGCGAACTGGGCGAACTTCTCGCGCGGGAACAGCATCTGCGGCAGCGCGGCCGCGCCGGTGAAATACGTCCCGGACAACACCCCGTGGGCGAGGAAGGCCCAGCCGAATGAACCCGCGTCCTTCATCAGGAGAAAGCCGGCAAGCATCACCGCGCCGTAAAGCAGGAGAGCCCCAAGCGCGACGCGGAGCGGATGCAGCCTGTCGGCCAGCCAACCCAGCGGAAACGCCAGCACGAAGGAGCAGATGAAGGTGACGACCAGGTAGCGCCCATAGGTTTCCATGGACATGCCGTAGCTCTTGGCGGCGTAGATGCTGAACAAGTTGACCGGCACGAAAGCGAGGTTCGCGAACCCGAGAAAGAGAAAAACCAGCAGGTAGTAGGGTCGCAGGAAACAGTCGCGCCAGTAATCGCGCAGCGCGCCGAAAACCGGGTGCCGCCGCGATCCGGCCGGTTCCGGCGGCGGAGGATAGTCGCCCTCCTTCACCCGCAGGCACATCAGGGTCATGCCGGCGCCGTAGATCAGCCCGATGCTCGCCAGGATGATCGTGTAGTGTTCCTCCGCATGGCCGATGATCTTGTAATTGAACAGCACGCCAACACCCAGGCTGACCGCCCGGAACAGCCCGTAGAAGCGCCCGAGCAGCTCGCGGGGCACGACGTCGTTGATCAAGCCGTTGAAGACGGAGTTGGAGATCACCACGCCGATCTCGAACACCGTCCAGCACACGCCCATCACGAGCAGGATGGTCAGGTTGACGTTCGCCGGGTCGCCGCCGATGAACGCGTGCAGCCAGCGACCGAGCGGCGGGCTGTAGGCCAGGCCGATCATCGCCAGCGTCACGAAGGGGGTCGGCACGAGCAGGAACGGGATGCGGCGCCCCCAGCGGCTGCGGCAGCGGTCGCTCCAGTAGCTCACCGCCGGGCCGACGACGAGGATGATGGCCCACGGGATGGTGAGCAGGAAGACGCCGGTGATGAAGTCCGTCGCCTGGTATTTCTTCAGCATCAACTGCGTGACCGGCGCGGCGGAGCGTTCGCGCATCATGTAGCTGAAGTCGCCGAGCAAAAGCCAGGTGAAGAGCAACACGATGCCCGCAATTGAATACGTGAGCATGCCGACCTTCCAGGTCTTCGGCGGGGCGGCGGGGGCGGAGTTCATCGGAGGGGCCTCAGGCCGAGACCGCGGCGGCGGCCTCGGTCAGCTCGCACTGCAGCGGCTCCCCGCGCAGGTGACGCTCGAGCTCGTCGAGGGCGCTGCACATGAGCAGCTCGAGGTCGCGGTGCCGGGCGCCGGCCAGGTGGGGCGTGAGCACGACGTTGGGCAGCGTGCGCAGCGGCGAATCGGCCGGCGCAGGCTCCGGCTCGGTGACGTCGAGCACGGCCGTGAGGTCCGGGCGGGCGCGCAAGACCGCGACCAGCTCCGCCTCGCGCACGATCGCCCCGCGGGCGGTGTTGACGAAGGTCGTGTGCGGTCCCATCCGGCGCAGCAGGTCACCCGTGACGAGGCCGGTCGTCGCCGGCAGCAGCGGCGCATGCACCGACACGACGTCGCCGGCGGTGAACAGCTCGGGAAGCGACACCAGCTCCACGCCCACGCGATCCGCCTCGGCGGCGGCGATCGTCGGGTCATGCACGAGCAGGCGGACCTGGTGGCGCTGCAGGCCGCGCACGACCTCGCGCCCGACCCGGCTGAGGCCGATGAGGCCGACAGTGGCGCGGTGCACGCCCGACGACGCGGTGTCTCTGAGCCGGGCCCAGTCGGCCCGCGGTTCGCGGAGATGGAACCACACCTGCTTGAGCGAGAGAATGATCATGGCCTCCGCGCAGGTGGCCGTCGCGCGGGCGTTGGCCGCTACCGCCGTGGTGAGCCGGATGCCGCGCTGCCAGAACTCCGGCGTGACAAAACCGCGCACCGAGCCGGCGGCGTAGCAGACGATCCGCAGCGCCGGCATCGTCGCGAGCAGCTCGGGCGTGAAGCGCGGCACGCCCCAGTTGCCGATAACCACCTCCACATCGCCCAGCCGCTCGGCGTGCGGGCGCCAGTCGTCGCCCTCCCGGAGCGTCACCACCACCTCGACCAGGTTCGCCAGCCGGGCCCGGGCTTCGGGCGTCAGCAGCCACGGCTCCGTGTCGGGCCGGAACGTGAGCAGCGCGCGCGGGCGGCGGGGCAAGGTGTTCATGGCTGCGACGCGGCCGGGGCCGGCCGTCGGGCCTGCGCGGCGCGCAGGCGCGCCTCAAGATCCGCGCGCAGGGCGGCGGCGGCGGGATCGGCGGCCAGGTTGGTCAACTCATGGGGATCGGCCCGGAGGTCGAAGACCTGCGTCCAGTCCGGCTGGCCCGGATAGACGACGAGTTTCGCTCCCTCGGTGCGGATGGCCTGGATGTCAAAGGTGACGTCGGGATACTCCGGGTCCCGGTAGTTTTCGTAGAAGAAGTCCGGGCGCCAGTCGGCCGGGTGTCCGCCCCGCAACAGTGGCACGAGGCTCCGCCCCTGCTGGGGCCAGATGACGGGCACGCCCGCGAGTTCGAGGATCGTCGCGGGGAAGTCGATGTTCAGCGCGATGGGATCGACGAGGGTGCCGGCGGGAATGGCGCGGGGATAGCGGACGAGCAGCGGGATGCGGATGCTCTCCTCGTAGGCGGAGCGCTTGTCCCCGAGGCCGTGCTCGCCGAGGTAGTAGCCGTTGTCGCCGGCGTAGATGATCAGCGTGTCCTCCGCGAGGCCCTGCGCCTGCAGCGCGTCGAGCAGGCGGCCGATGTTGTCGTCCACGCCCTGCAGGCAGCGGAAGTAGTTGAGGCGGTCCTCGACGACCGGGTTCCACGGCCGGCTGTGGTCGCCCCACGGGAACGGCGGGTAGGCGCGGAAGCTCACCGGCTCCGTGATGCGCGCCTCGGCGTAACGCTTCGCGTGGCGCGGCGCCGGGGTGCGGTTGTCGTGCGGCGACTTGTAGCCGATGAAAAGCGCGAACGGCTCGGCCCGGTGGCGCGTGACGTAGTCGATGGCGCGCGTGGTCGTGACGTCGTCGACCCAGCCCTCGGTGTCGACCCAGCGGCCGTTGTCCAGGAAACGGCAGTTCGGATAGACGCCCTGGTCGACGAACGTGAACACGTCGTCGAAGCCCGGCCGGTCCTGCTGCTTGCCCATGTGCCATTTGCCGAAATAGCCCGTGCGGTAGCCGGCGGCGCGGAGCGCGTGAGCCCACGTGTCGTTCGAGACGAAAGGCGTCTTGTTGTCGCGAATGCCATGCGCGTAGGTCTGCCGTCCGGTGAGCATCGAGGCCCGGCTCGGGGAGCAGAGCGAGTGCGTGACGAAGGCGTTGCGGAACCGCGCGCCTTCGCCCGCGAGCCGGTCGAGATTCGGCGTCTGGAAGAACGGGAAGCGCGCCGTGGCGCCCTGTTCGCGCTGGACGACACCGAACGCGTCGTGACGCTGGTCGTCGGTGACGATCACGATGACGTTGGGCCGGCGGGCCGCGGGCGCGACGGTGGTCGTGACGAGGAGGGCGAGAAGCAGGACGATTGTTCTCATGGGGCGGCAACGGGCGGGGACTTGAAGACCTCGGCCACGGCGAGCGCCGCCGGCTTGAGGGTGTGGTCGAATTCGACGATAGAGGTGTTCGCGACGCAGGGAAAGGCGTCATGGCCCATCCAGATCAGGAAGCCGCCGCAACGCGGGAACTGCGCCTTTTTCGCCCGGACGGCGAACGCGAGCTTCTCCGCCTGTTCGCGGCGCGTGTAGTCCGTGAATTCATGCAGCGCGGTCGGCGGCCTGGCGTGGGCGAACTTTTCCTTCAACCGGTCCCACTGTGTCCACCAGCCCGAAGCGTGGCGCCAATACGGCGAGTCGGGCGGCCAGGTCGGCTCGCCGCCGGAGTATTTCCAGATGAGCTCGACCCGGCTGGCGCCAGCCACTCCGGTCTCGCCGCGGAAGAGGGCATCATCGTCGGTCCAGTAACGCTCCCACTCGCCCTCACCCGGAAAGCCGTCGAGCCCCCAGGGGCCGTGCACTTCGTGGTGCATTCCCTGGCCGAATTCCTCGCGCGTCGAGTGAAAGCGCGGGCCGTAGGGCGACGTGGGCAGGAACCGGTGCCCCGGATCCTCTGCGTCCACGAGCGCGGCGAGTGCGGCTATCAGTCTGTGTTTCAGTGTGAGTGGATCGCGGCGCTGGCCGTTCTTCCACGGCACCTCGATCTGCAGCTCGTTGCCGCCGCACCATTGCAGCAGACACGCGTGATGCTGGCGCGCGCGGATATAGTGGCGCGCCACGCCGCAGAGCTGGACGATGAACGCGTCGTCCTCGGGCGGGTTGCTGTCGAGCCCGGATGACGACAGCGGAAATTCCTGCCACACGAGCAGGCCCGCGCGATCACATGCGGCGTAAAAGTCCTCCGATTCAAGGTAGCCGCCGCCCCAGACCCGGAGGACGTTGCAGCCGAGATCGCGGTAGATCGCCACAAGCCGCTCGATCTCTTCGCGCGTGACATCCTGGTAGCCCATGCGGACCGGAGTCCAGTTGACGCCCTGGAGAAAAATCGCGCGACCGTTCACGGCGCAGAGCCACGGGAAGGCGTCGGCCGGGGCACCCGCGCACGGTCGCCACTCGATGTGCTTGAACCCGACGTCGAGCGCCCACGTCTCGACCACCACTCCGGCACGCCACGCCGCGAGGCGGAGTCGGTAGAGCGGCTGCGGCCCTTGGCCGTTGGGCCACCAGAGTTTTGGCTGCGGGACGCGGAGCGTCAGCTCACCGGCGCCTGCGATGCGGCCGGTGGCGACCGGTTCAACACCGTCGAAGAGCTCGGCGGTGAACTCCGCGTCACCCCCGGTGCACACGCGCACCTCGCCCGCAGCGCGGTTGGCGCCGACGTGGCTTGTGACGCGCGGGCGTTCGAGGCGGGCCCCGGTGCGAGCCTCGAGCCGCAGCGCCCCCGCCGCGCCGACCGGCACGACGCGCACGCACCAGTCCCAGCTGTAGCTGTAGCGCGGCTTCATTTCGCGGGCCCGCGAGGTGTAGCCCAGCTGCCCCTGCCCTTCCGGCGGCAGGTCGAAGACGAGCGAGAGTTCGTGTTCACCCGCCGCCATCGAATTCCCGAGCGCGAAACGTCCAGGCACCTGTGAACCGCGGAATTCGGCAACGACCATTCCGTCGAGCAGCACCCAGCCCGCGTGGTCGAGGCACTCGGCGACCAGATCGACGGTGGCGCCGGCAGGCGCAAACGTGAAACGCGTGGTGAACATCCACTGGCGGTGCTCGACCCATTCGATCGCCAACGAGTTGTGTCCGACATGCCAGTCGGGAATCACGCCGTCCCGGCGGAGATTCTCCTGCACACTGCCCGGCAGGCGCGCAGGATACGGCCCGTGATCGGGCAGGAGAAACCCGCCGGTCTCGGCGGACTTGCGCAGCTTCCATCCGAACGGGCGCCAGCCGGTCAGCGACCATTCATGGGCGGTGAGATCAAGCAGTGTGGTCATCGGTTAAAAGCGTTGCAGCAGGGTCAGCAGCGCACGATCGAGGGGCACACCGTGCCAGTCTTCGTAGGCGACGTCGGCCCGGGTGGAATCCAACAGGCCGAACGAGCCGCGGAAGTTCCACAGCGCCCAGCCGCACCCGAACTCACGCAGGACGTCGAGCTGGTCCTCAAGCCAGCCCAGGAAGACCAGGTGCGGCGTGCGGTGCCAGGCGCCGAGCTCGCCGCATAACACCGGCACGCCCTGCGCCGGCAGCTTGCGCCACGGGGCAAAACGCTCACGCAGCGACTCGCGTGTCGCCGCGGCGCCGTCGGCGAGGCGCATCGGCCAGGTCGGCGGGAGGCTGGGCTCGCCGGCCCACCAGGCGAGGTGATGCGTCACCTCCGCCGGCCAGTAGCCGCGGCAGCATTGGATCGAGTCCGGCACGTCAGCCAGTTCGGCACAGGGTGTGTTGCCCGCGTCGCGCCCGTCGAGCAGGATCGTCCGCACCGGGGAGATCGCGCGGATCGCCCCAATCGTCGCCCGCATGACGGCCTCGTGCTCGGCCGGCGTGCAGTGCGCCGGTTCGTTGAGCAGGTTGAATTCGAGCCGTTCCGGCGCGCTCCCCCGGTAGCGCCGGGCGAGCATCTGCCAGTGCTGCACGAAGCACGCGCGGGCCTCGTCGTTGCGCCAGAGGTTGAAGTGGTCGGGCCGGGGTGGCGGGTTGATGCAGAAGCCGGGGGCATGGTGCAGGGCAAGCGCGAGGCGCAGACCGCACCGTTCCGCCCAGGTCACCGCCTCGTCCACGGGGGCCAGCGCCGCCTCGTCGATGCGGTCCGGCGCGTCGGCCCCGGCCCACCACCTATAACTCAGCGGGAGACGGACGAAATTGAAGCCCCACCCCGCGATCCACGCGAAGTCCTCCTCCCGGAAGCGCCCGCGCGGACCACGGATCATGTCGGCCCAGCGCAGATCGTCCGGCCCCAGGAACATCTCCGGCAGGTTGAAGCCGCGGCGGCAAAGGGGGGCGGTCGGCATCGGTCAGTTCGGGCGGATGGTGACGGTGAGCGTCGCGCGGGTGACAGGCTCCGTGAGCGCCAGCCCGAGGCGCGTGGGTTTCTTGCCACCCGGGAGATCCTCCGCGAGCGTCTCCGCGCGCAACTGCCACGGCGCGCTCGCCTCGACGATCACGCGCAGCGCGGCGTCGCCACTGCCCAACTGCAGGCGCCCCGGCCCGCGTTCGCGGTGCGGCTCGAACGTGATCAGAGCACCCTCGAAGGTCGAGGGCGTGGCGAATTCGACCGCATCGGAGACCACCATCTCCGGCTTGGCGCCCCGCCGGAGCGTGAAGGTGCGCACGAGCGACTTGAGCGCCGGCACGGCGTAGGCGCCGGTGAGGTCGAGCACGACGACATCCTCCGTCTCGGCAAAGGTGGCCGAGAGGACCCTGGCGGCGAATTCCCGCCCGGTCCGCTGAAGTTCGCCCGCGACGACCGGCACGCTGTGGCCGTAGGAATTGAGCACCTTGGAGTCGTAGCGCCGGTCGCTGAACGTGCGCTGCGTATACACCTCCAGACCCGGGTCGACGAGCACCGCGCGCCCGCCGCGGGCGATGACGAACGAGCCCACGTCGTTGTGGTTGTGATGCTCCTGGTTGTGCCCGCCCTTGAGGGCGGCCCCGAAATCGGGCGCGGCCCGCCCGGTGTAGACCTGGGCGTCCGGGAACCAGTAGTGCGCCCCCCGCACCTGGGGCGCCGGCGCGGCCGGCCGCCCCTCCGTCAAAAGCGGGAGGAAAACCTTCATTGCCGACTCGTAGATCATCTGTGTGCGGAGGTCATCGACCGACAGGTTCCACACCTTCATGCCCAGCGGCTGCGGGTGTCCCTGCATCACGGCGAGAGCTCCAAACCAGGTCGAGGGCCTCTCCGCGGGGTTCATGTCAGCGAAAGCCGGGAAAACCCCAGGAATGATTTGCAGGCCCCACGGGTAGGCCGCGACGCGCAGGGCGTGGTCGGTGGCCAGCGGGCGCACCAGGTTGCCGGTCGCCCGGCGCAGCGTTTCCGAGAGCATCGTGAAGTGCCCGAACCCGTAGTTCCAGTAGCCGATGCCCTCGCTGCAGTAGCCGTCGGGGGTGAAGCCCGCGAGGTAGTATGGCAGGTTGAGCTCGGCCGCGGCGACCACCGCGGCGCGCTCCCGGCGCGACTCGAGCCGCGCCAGGGCGGTGCCGACCACGCCGGCGTGGCAGACGGAGTTCCAGTTGTTGTCGGTGCGGTCCCACCACATGCCGTCGGTGTCGGCGCTCGCGTCGCCGCGGCTGCGCGCGAGGAACGGCGCGACAACCCGGCGCCGCAGCTCGGCATCGATCTGCGCGAGCAGTTCGGGCCCAAGCGCTTCCGAGTGCCAGCCGGCCACGGTGGCGAGCGACCAGCCCTTCATGGCTGCCATCAGATCGACCTCGATCCAGCGGCCCTCAAAGTTGTTGAGCTTGGGGTCGTGCGCCGGAAGCACCCAGGTGCGCTCGGCGAGAATCGCGGTGATTTCCTGGCGAAGCGCGGCGATGAAGCGGCCGCGGGCCTCGACCGCCTCGGCCCAGGCGAAGAGGTTCAGCCGGTGCAGCCGCCGCAGATTGGCCTGCTGGAACTCGGCCCGGTTGCCGTCGCGGGAGTAGCGCAGGTAAAGCTCGTCGGGAATGACCGGGCTCGGTTCGCGCAGCGCGTCGGCCGCGGCTCGCACGAGTTCGCGGGCCGGGATCGTGCCCGAAGCGCGTTGCCAGATCGCGCGGTCGCTGACCGGTGCACCCCAGCCCTGCGGCTGGGCGGGCAGCGCGGTCTCGATCGCGCGCAACCGGTCGGCCGACGGCACGGAGCGGGCGGGCGGCTCGGCGGACGCGGCGGCCAACGGGGCGAGCAGCAACGGAAGCAGGGCGAAGAGGCGCATGGGGCAGTGAATGATGCCGAGCAGGGCGAGCGCCGTGACGGTGCCGCGGCCGCTCTCAAGCGGGACGTCCAGGGTTTCGAGTTCGAACTGGTGCCGGCAGGGCGGCAGATCGTCGGCTACGCACGTGGGCCGATACCAGCCGTGGTCGCCGCACCACGCCGGACGTTCGCGCGCCGTGATCTGCCAGGCGCCGCC
>JACCDR011724727.1_pt1 | contig 13541 bp, 18 predicted proteins | sample 7446431 | NCBI WGS metagenome assembly JACCDR01 (sample SAMN15323443, study PRJNA562643) | freshwater metagenome | isolation source: river surface water | place: USA:Blue River Watershed | collected 2017-08-17
ATCTTCTTTTTCTCTCACTAAGGGCAGTGAGTTGATCATGGTAGTTAGTTTAAGCCTGTGACCTGCATAGATACTATGGTGCAGATTAGTCAATAGCTGCTAACAACTATTCCAAGATTTCTTAGCCCTTATGATTCTTTAGTCGGTCTAAAGTAACACTGAGCAACCTCACTCAGTGTGACATTAGGAAGTGTCATGCCTTATAAAGATTCTCCCGATGTTAAATACGCTAAAGACCTTGCTAGAGAATGGCAAAAGATTAATCCAGGCCCTATTGAGTTAGCAGTTCGTAAGTTTGTCACTGAAAAGGACGTAACGGACCCTAAGAAATTAGCTATTGCGGAAATTGCGTATTCATTAGCTAGAGTTTTAGATGTAGATGCGTCTAATTCATCCGCCAATATTTCTAAGGAACTCCGGGAGATCCTTGAATTATTGATGGATGGAAAGAGTGACTTCCTTAACGACTTATCAGAGCCAATGTAAGCCACGGTGGGCAACCGAAAGAAACCATTACCGTAAAACGTATGGCCCCCGTGTTGCCGAGATCGCTAAGAGGCTTGGGACTCCCTTAATGCCATGGCAACAGTATGTTGCCGATGTTGCATTAGAGGTGAACTCAGATACAGGGCTTTTGCAATACAGAACCGTTGTAGTAACCGTTCCCCGACAGTCAGGTAAAACAACTCTTCTACTTTCTTTAATGGTTCATAGAGCATTGGGCTTTGGTGGAAGACAAAACATCATCTACACAGCCCAAACTCAAAAGGCCGCTAGAAAGAAGTGGGAAGAGGAACACGTTCACGCTCTTAATAACTCTGAATTTAAGGGCGAATATCGTGTTAGGTACACCATCGGATCGGAACAGATCAAATGGTCTAACGGTTCACGTCATAGTATTACTGCGCCTACGGAAAAAGCTGGCCATGGTGAGACTATCGACCAAGCCACTATCGATGAAGCTTTCGCGCAAGACGATAACCGATTAGAGCAGGCTTTACGGCCTGCCATGATTACTAGACCTCAACCACAGCTATACGTAATCTCTACGGCCGGTACAGCGAAGAGTATTTACTTAAAGAACAAGGTAGATACCGGTAGAAAGATTATCGAAGCTGGAACAGACTCCACCATTGCCTACTTTGAGTGGTCGGCACCTGATGACGCTGATCCGGCGAGTATCGATACTTGGTACGAATGTATGCCTGCATTAGGGCACACAATTAAAACTGAGGCTATTCAAGCTGACTTTGAGCTTATGGAGCTAGCCGAATTCCGACGTGCTTATCTGAACCAATGGTCGGATGAGATTCCGGATATGTGGCTAGTGATTACGGAACAAGACTGGGACTCAGTAAGGAATCAGTATTCCGATATCATCGGTAACTTTTCTTTGGGTGTCGACTTCACCCCAGAGCGAAGCGCGGGAACGATCGTTGCTGCTGGAACTAACCAAATGGGTAATACCCATATCGAGATCACGAGTAAGAACGATGGTGCATGGTTAGATCATCGTCCAGGCGTGGCATGGATAATTCCTAGGCTTAAAGAGATCTGTGAACGTCAGCCGATTGATTCGATTGTTATTCAGGCTAATTCGCCTGCTGGTTCTTTGATTCCAGAGCTTCAAGCTTATTTAGATAAAAAGAAGTACGACTTACGCACTAAGTTAATTACGCCGAACGCATCAGAGTATGCCGGTGCCTGTGGAAACTTCTTTGATCGGGTTTACGCACAGACCATTAACCACTTAGGTCAAGGGTCCTTCCATGCTGCATTAGCCGGTGCCCATAAGATGGATTTGGGTGAGGGAGCATGGAAATGGAATCGTAAAACCGTATCCGTCGATATTTCCCCGCTAGTAGCAATGACATTGGCAACATTTGGCCATAGCAAGTTAGGCCATGTTGAAGCCGTTCAACCATGGATTGATTTGGACTAAACATGACAATGCGGCTTGAGTTGCCATATGAGGAACGGGTACGTACCAGAGCATCGAAGATTGATGTTGATTGGAAAGCCGTACTGTTCTACATGCTAATAGCCGTACCGTTCGTTCTTGGGTGGTTGGCAGGCTTAGTAGTAGTTGCGGTGAAGTTCTTCTTAGCGGCTGTTGCAGAAGGTTATTCTTCTATTGTGGTCAAGAAAGGTAGTGGGTAATGAATCTAGTAGAAAGGGTGTTGGCACGTAATGCCAAGCTTTCTACTAGGTCTATTCCTAACTCGGTTACCACGTTTGATGACTATGTCAACCTCATGCAGTCGTTTATGTATAACGGCATGTGGTATGCGGGTGGCGTTCAGCAAACTTTAAATGGTGAGCCTGCTGAAATAGTAGATGCTTCCTTTGAAGCGTACGTACGGCAGATTTACTCCGATAACGGACCCGTATTCGCGTTGATGGCCGTGCGGATGCTCGCCTTTAGTGCAATTCGATTCCAGTGGCAGACGATTCTCAATGGTCGCCCTAATCGATTGTTCGGTAATCAAGAATTAGAGCTTTTAGAAAGACCATGGCCGGGAGGAACCACACAGGATCTTTTAAGTAAGATCATTACTCATGCCGATATCGCGGGTAACGCTTATGTGACTCGTTTACGAAATGAGTTAGTAGTTCTCCGACCCGATTGGGTGGGAATCATTCTGGAACCACGGATTCCAGATCCACGATTCCCTAGACAGATCTTGGGATATAAGAAGCTCGCTTATATCTACCAAGAAGGTGGATTGAACATGCGAGACTTCGATCCGGTAATTTTATTACCGAATGAAGTTATGCATTTCGCTCCGTACCCTGATCCACTAGCAACCTATCGCGGCATGTCTTGGCTTACTCCAGTAATCCGGACTGGTACTAACGATAAGTTGATGGAGAAACATCAGCGTAAGTTCTTTGAGAACGGCGCTACTCCAAACATGATTGTCTCGTTAGATGCCGCAATTGGATTCGAACAGTTTAAGAAGTTCAAAGCGGAATTCAACTTAGATCATCGTGGGGTTGAGAACGCTTATAAGACTCTGTTCATGGGTGGTGGCGCTGATGCCACCGTAGTTGGTAACAACTTCGAACAGATGTCTTTTACCGCTGTGCAAGGTCGTGGAGAAACCCGGTTAGCTGCGGCAGCCGGTGTTCCTGTAACTATCGTTGGTTTCTCTGAAGGTCTTCAGGGTTCTAGCCTCAACGCCGGTAACTTCGGTCAGGCTAGAAGGCGTCTAGCGGACCTCACAATGCATCCCCTGTGGGCAAACGTCTCAGGGAGTGCAGAAGTACTGCTTAAGCGTCCAGCAGGCCCTACAAGGCTCTGGTACGACTCGCGAGATGTGCCCTTCCTTAGGGAAGACGCTAAAGACGCAGCTTTGATTATGCAGATTCGTGCTTCGGTTCTTAACTCACTGCTTGCAGCGGGTTGGACTGAGGACAGTGCAAGAGACGCTGTTATTACTGACGACTTCAGCAACCTTAAGCACACTGGCTTACTGAGTGTTCAGCTTCAAGCCCCTGGAACTCTTGCTACGCCTGCTACTACGGAAGAACCACCTGATGAAGAGACAGAGGAATGATGACGGGTATTGCTAGGGAAGGACTAGAAAGATCCGTCCCATTCGCTGTCAGGGAAGATGAGGCTTCCGGCAGTGGCGACGGTTTAACTCTGGACGGATACGCAGCGGTCTTTAACCAAGAGACAGAGATTAACTCTTGGGAAGGCAACTTTGTAGAGACCATTAGTCCAGGTGCCTTTAAGAAAACGATTCGTGAACGTACGCCGGTTCTCCAGTTCGACCATGGAAGACACCCATTAGTCGGAAGCATTCCGATCGGGTCTATTGAAAGTCTGTCAGAGGATAGTGAAGGTCTTCACGTTCTCGCGCGCATGGCTGAAAACTGGTTAATGGAACCGCTGCGTGAATCGATTAAAAACAAGTCGGTAAGCGGTATGAGCTTCCGATTTGAAGTAGTTAAAGATGAGTGGCGAGACAACACAGGCAAGGTTCTACGGGACCAAGAGGAACTTTGGCGTTTGCTGTGGGAACCGGGCGACCGTGGCCCCATTAAGCGAACTCTTAAGGAACTCAAGGTTCACGAACTAGGACCAGTTGTATTCCCCGCTTATGAAGGAACTTCAGTATCTTTGCGATCCACCCAAATGGCACAAACCGTTATGGGAGATCGGGAGCTAGTACATCAGGTTCGTTCATCTTTAGCGCGCGATTCTTATGGCCCATATAACTTAAACAGTGAGTTTGAAACTGATAGGGAATTGCGCATGGAAACTGCGCGAGCAATTCTCTTCGGATATCGAAATGTCGCTACTGTTGCTGTAGATAAGGCATCTGCCGGAATCTTTAATATTCCACAGATTCCAACTACTAACGACATCTCGATTAGCGTAAACGATGTAACTGAGCCGTCGACTCGGGACACTCAGGTAAATGATGGTGAGCCGCAATCTCAGCACTCACAAAAGATTGTTGACCCACATCTCAGGGCTAAGATGCAGAGCTTTACTAAGCGTGCTGGTCTTAGGCTTGGTTATTTACCAGAGGAAGATTAAATGCCCGGTATCGTTCCTGAGCGTAAGGTGACTGAGTTAGACCACACTCAGACTTGCGCCCGTCTTAAGGACATTGCCGATGAGGTCAAGCGACTTCACGGTAAGTCGGAACTCACCATTGAAGATGAGTTACGTTTCGCTGATCTGTCTAACGAATTCGATTCGCTGGACAACCACCGCAAGCACTTAGAGCGTGAGGCACAGTTAGCTCACGTCCGCGATGTAATCGACAAGCCGTTCGGCAAGATTGAGGCTGGTACTTACCTGCCCGGTTCTGGCAGTGCGCGTTCTGGTGATTACAACGATGACGTGTTAGCTGATCCGTACTCGGTTCACGACCAGTTACAGCGTGGCCGTAACCCATGGGATCTTTCGGACCTGCGTACCTTTAGCCGTTCTAAGGGTGACGTTTCTAAGGACCTTAAGAGCCGCGCCATTGGTGCCATTGAGAAGATGCCTGCTGCTAACGACAAGGTTCGTGCAGTAGCTACCGACATCATTGAGCGCTATGACGATGGTGACGCCACTATCGCCCGTTTAGCGCTTGCTACCTCTAGCCCTGACTACGTACGTGCGTGGTCGAAGGTTGCTAGTGGTCGTGGCCACATGATTACCCCAGATGAGCAGAGGGCTTTAGAGCGCGCTATGTCGCTCACTGACACTGCTGGTGGTTACCTGGTTCCATTCCAGTTAGACCCCACGGTAATCATCACTGCCAATGGTTCGCGTAATCAGGTACGGCAGATTTCGCGTCAGGTAATCGCTACTGGTGACGTCTGGAATGGCGTTAGCGCTGGTGCCGTTTCGTGGTCGTGGGATGCTGAAGCTACTGAGGTTTCGGACGATGCTCCGACCTTCGGTCAGCCAACCATTCCGATTTACAAGGCTGCTGGTTTCGTACCGATTTCCATTGAAGCTTTAGAAGATGCCGCTAACGTCACTGCTGAAGTTGCGCGCCTTCTCGCTTTTGGTAAGGACGTATTAGAGGCTGCTGCCTTTACTACTGGTTCCGGTTCTGGTCAGCCGACCGGTATTGTTACCGCCCTGGTTGCTAGCTCGCCTACTTCCATCGTGACTTCTGCTACTACCGACACGTTCGCTAGTGCTGACATTTACGCTCTGGACTCGGCTCTTCCTGCCCGTTACCGCTCTAATGCTTCGTGGCTTGCGAACCGCGCTATCTACAACCGCGTTCGTAACTTCGATACTCAGGGCGGCGCGCAGATGTGGGAACGCATCGGCGCTAACGTGCCAAACATGCTCTTAGGTCAGCCTGCTTATGAGGCTGAAGACATGGATGGTGTAATTAACGCTACGCAGGAAAACTACGTAGCCGTTTATGGTGACTTTGATAACTACGTCATCGCCGACCGTATCGGTATGACTGTGGAATTCATTCCTCACCTTGTGGGCGCTAACCGTCGCCCAACTGGTCAGCGTGGTTGGTACGCCTACTACCGTGTTGGTGCTGACTCGGTTAACGATGCCGCGTTCCGTCTGCTGAACGTAACCTAATAAGTTTTAGTAGGTGGGCTGTGGTGGTTTCCATCCCCGATCACAGCCCACCTACATCCACTAGGGAGTGTTCAGTAATGCGTGACAGTCTTTACGATGAAGTATTAGCACGGGAAGCCTTACCCGTGCTTCTGCGTACTGCTAATGCGACTGTTAACGGTACTACCGTTGATAAGTCCGTATTCAACAACATGTTTAAGGTAGTTTCTTTCGTAGTACAGGCTGGAACGTTAGTCGACGGCACTACTACGATTACCATGGAAGATTCGGACAACGGTTCTTCGTGGGCTACCGCCGATTCGTCTTATGTACAGGGAACTCTCCCTGTAATCGCTTCCACTGCTGATAATGCTATTTACGAATTCGCATATCTTGGTCCTAAGCGATATGTACGAATCGTAGCCACACAGGCTAGCGCTACGTCTGGTGGAACTATGGGCGCTATTGCGCTCTTAGGTCAGGCGCGACGCACCCCAGTAGCTAGGTCGTAATTAAATGAATATTAAGCGAGCTAAGGAATCCTTTACCTTCTGGGATAAGGATGGTGTTCCGCGTGATATCCCCGCTGGAACTCTTATCGATCCTGATCGGGTAGAAGGTTACAAGGGTCGAGAACATCTATTTGAAGATGTTGAAGTTTATGTTGATCGGGTGGAAAAGGCTAAGGAAGCTAGTACTAAGCCTAATAAGCCCGGTGCCCCAGATGAACAGGTAGAGACCGCTACGGCTGAACCAGGCGAACGCCGTAACGTAACTACTACGCAGAAGCGATTTAACCCGCCGGGTAAGTCGTCTAAGTAGTTCGAAGGGAAAGACAATGACTGACAAGGAAGTAGACAAGGATCTTCAGGCCGATGAACAGGTCATTGATCCGCGTTTAGATAACCGAGTCGGTAACCAGCGTCCCAAGCTTGAGACGTTTCCGGCTAAGCCACAGCAGATTGACGGGCCTGACGTAGCGCATAACCCTACGGCTAAGCAGGCTGCCGCAATTGCTAAGGATCAGCGTGAAGGCAACGTTGGTGACAACGACCCCCGTAAGGGTGCCGGTTCGCCTGGTCCACATGGCTTAGGTGACACTGAAGCTGTGCCTTTTGAAGAGGCTGTAGGGCGCAAGACTGGTCCTAATGCTGAGTCTGCCGACAATGAGGACAAGGATTCTGAGAAGAAGGAATCCGGTTCCAATGAAGGCGAAACTAAGGGCCTGACGACTAAGAACACTCCGGTAAAGAAGGATCAGAGCTAACCCATGGATAATGCGCGCGGCATGGATTCTCTTAGTGTGGGCGCACAGGTACCCTTTGGGGATTTATGCCGTGCGTATACGGTCTGGGATGTAAGGCGTTACGACGAAACGGCTACTGAGTTTGCTCAGCATGTAACCGGTATATACAACCCCACAGATGCCGATTTCGAAGCGCTGAGTATCCGACCGTATTCTGTCTCGCAGGTGGTAGGCAATCTCATTACTAATGCGGGCTGGACTCGCTTAATGAACTTGCTTACCGCTACCGGTTCGACTCAGGCTTTATCTTCAACTGCGGTTCGTATTGGCGTAGGTAATAGCAACACTGCTGAGGCTTACACCGATACAGACCTAGGTGCGTCTGCCGGTTCATCTAACCGTTGGTTCCAGCCTGTTTCCGGTGCTGGTTCTCTCGGTACTAGAACGCTTGCGTTTAGCGCTTCGTTCGGTACATCCGACGGTAACTTTGCCTGGAATGAATTTGGCTTAGACGTTGGTACGCCTACTGTCTCTGCCGGTAATACCGTGGCTGCCCTCCTGTTTAACCACAAGGCTGGTATTGCTCAAGGTACTAAGGCAGCCGGACAGACTTGGACCGCTACGGCTACTATCACCTTTACCTAATAGTCGCTAAGGGGTTCCTGTATGGAATTGAATAACAATGCTGAAGGTGGAACTGACGGTGTAACGGCTAGTACGTCTAACACTGGTGGTGCTTCCGGAGACATTTTCAATGCCACTGTAGGAACCCCTACTATTGAATTTGATAATGCTCAAGCACGTGGAAGTCTCTCTTACAAAGTAACGGTTACTTCTACTCAGCAGTACGTGCAGTGGAACTACACTAACGGCAGCACCTTCTATGGCCGCATGTACATGTACATGACTGCGTATCCCGTAGGTGGTACTACCGGTATCGTTCGGTTCCTGCGCAGCGGTGCTCAAGCGGGTCGTATCGGTATTGAAACCAATGGTGTTCTTACTTTTAGAGATGCCGGTAATGCGGCTGAATTCTCGCTAAGTACGCCATGTGCGCTTAACCAATGGATTCGTTGGGAATTTAGAGGGACCTTCGTACCTGGTTCGGGTACGGCATCCCTTTATCTTTTTAATAGCGCTGACTCGACTACGGCAACCGATAGCTTTACGAGTAACTCAACGAACTTTTCTACTGGTTGTGACGGTATCCAGTGGGGTTCCCATAACAACGTAACCTTCACTTACTGGTTTGATGATATTCAGGTTAACGACACCGGATTACCCGGCCCGTCGACTCCACCTGTTACGCCAATCTCTGTAAGTGAAAGCGGCTCTAGCGCTGAAGCTCTAACGGTTACTGTAGATCCCGCATTACCCGATGCCGGTAATGCTAGTGACTCTATAAATGCTGCTGTTACTGCACTATTAGCTGATAGCGGTTCGGCTGCCGAGACTTTCACCGCTTCTGTACTAGCGAGCCTTAGCGAGGCTGGTTCTTCTGCTGAAGCAATCAGTGTTGCTAGGCATTCAGCTTTAAGTGATACAGCTTCATCGTCTGAGACTTTAAGCGCAACTTCTGCTACGCCATTAGCGGACACCGGTTCTGAATCTGAGACTCTCAGTGTTGCGGCAACTGTCGCATTGGCTGATGCCGCTAATGCATCGGATGCTCTATCAGTCGATAAATCGTTCTCGTTACCTGACACGGCATCTAGTACTGAAGCTTTAGTAGCTAACGCTACTGCTGGTCTTTCCGATACAGCCTCTAGTAGTGAGACGCTAACCGTCTCGGTTACTACGTCTATTACTGACGCCGGTTCGGCGACCGATGTACTTAGTAGCGGACAACCTAAGAGTGTTGCGGATACTGCTAGTGCTTCTGAAGCACTTACTGTTTCGGCAACATCAGCTTTATCTGATTCTGCTAATGCCACTGAGACGTTAAGTGTTTCGGTAGTTACTGCACTAGCCGATAGCGCTTCTGCTAGTGACACCCTGAGCTTTCAGGGCGGTAATCCTCTTAATGATTCTGCAAGTGCTATTGATTCGCTTTCGGTATCTGTCTCGGTTCCGTTAAGCGACTCGGCTAGCTCTGCTGAACTTCTTAGTGCATCGGTACAGACTCCACTATCGGATACTGGTAGCGCGTCTGACACGCTCTCACAGGGTCAGACGAAATCGTTAGGTGACTCAGGTACGGCTACGGACTCTCTGTCTGTCAGCGTGGCTCTCAGCGTCTCTGACACGGCATCAGCGGTCGAGACGTTGGGGGACGTCGCCGCGTTCGTCGCGCTGCTGGACAACGCTCAGGCGGTTGAAGACTTCCTTAATAGCGGTATGGCACAGACCAGAGGATCGATTGTTTACGTAGATCCTCAGGGACCAGATATGGAATACGAAGTACGACAAGGATCGAACATTCTAGCCACTAGTAACCCTGGTACCACGATGCAGGGTGGTAGGCGTAGTGGACCACGTATGGGAGGTGGCTAAATGCCTATCGATCTCGGAGACTTATACCCATTAACCATTAATATCTTTGATGCTGATGGGGAGTTAGCAAACGCGGGTGATGTGACTCTCACAATCACTTTGCCTGATGGGTCTGTAGACAACGTTGGATCAATTGCCCCTACTGAGACGGGTGTTTATGAATACGACTACCCGACAATTCAGGTGGGCAGACACGTTGTTAGGTGGGTTGCTACAGGCCCTAATTCGTCGTCTGACAGCAGTACGTTCTATGTTAATCCACTTGATACGGGCGAATTCATCTCGCTAACTCATGTGAAGAACAACATGGGTAAAGACAACAACCGAGATGACGACACCTTAAGAACTTACTTAGCTGGTGCTTGTGCAGTAATCAGCGATCGTATGGGGCAGATCGCCCCTATGACTTTCGTCGAAGACGTCAGTACTAGTTCAGGGTTCGTTAAGCTAGACCACTGGCCGGTTATTGAGATTATTAGTGTCGAAAGACTTCCGGGATTAGTAGCGGTTCCGGCTGCCAATGTTGTTACCGGTACTAGTGGTTGGATTCTTAATGGATCGATGGAGCCTTGTAATGTTGGTGGTATTGGTAGCTATCGTATTACTTATCGCGCTGGCTTAATTAATATCCCACAGAACTACATCCTTGCAGCTCTGGAACTAACCAAGCATCTATGGCAGGTATCGCAACTTAATTCGGGTGGTGGCCGACCACCTGTACCCAATGACGAAACAGTTATCCAGGGAACCACTTATGCACTGCCCTACAACGTGCGTCAGTTGTTAGGACTGGATAAGCGGACACGAATGGATATCTTCGTCGGATGAGAACCATTAGCACCGTTCCGGCTGTGCTGGATTATCTGTACGACATGTGCAGTCTTGGTCTACCCGAACTCATGGTTACAGATGGAATGCCGAAACCGCCTAAAGATGCAGAGCCCAATATCCTCTGCATCGGATTTACTGGTATTCCCGGTGAGCCCGTTGTAGAGAACAATCGAGAACTTAGACAGCTAGCTAGTAAGCCAAGTAGTGAAGAGTACGGGGTTATCTGTCTTGCGTCTTCGTGGCGTAGGCATGACACCGACACTAAAAAGGTTCGCGCTATCGCATACGGCATTATCGATAGTGTTAACGAGTTGCTAGTTAATGACCACACTTTAGGCGGTTTGGTCATGAGAGCAATGATTAACAGTGAGCAGTATGCACAGGAACAAACCAGCATGGGCGTAGTGGCTACTGTTCGATTCACCATCTACATCAATGCAGTTACGCGGTGATCTTAAGTGGCTGACACTTCCGGGTTACACGAACTCAATAAGTTCGTAAGGCAAATCGGAAAGATGCCGCAAGACTTGGCAAAGGAAGTGCGTCCCCGACTTAAGAGAACTGGTGAAGGTGCATTACGCGATGTTAAGTCAAACGCGTCATGGTCTACACGGATTCCCGGGGCGACACGCATTAGCGTGAGGTTCTCTAAAAAATGGTCTGGTGTGGGCATTGTTACTAATAAGAATAAAGCTCCACATGCACGACCTATTGAAAACGCAGGTAATACAGGTACTTTCCGACACCCTGTCTTTGGTACCGATCGATGGGTCACGCAGGAAGCTAGACCATTCCAGGCACCGGCTGCTGAGAAATGGCACGCCAGTGCAGATGAAGAAATCGGGAAAGTTGTAGATGAGGTTATTAGACCTTATGGCTTTCGGTAAGGAAGATTAAATGGCTTTCGATGCACGGCTATTTGTGTCGCTGATTTCCACCTACACCAGCGTACAGGATTTAACTACGCCGTCTGCTCCAGTTAATTACCAGCGTCAGTATTCCTTATCTGAAGGTGCTGGATTAAACGCTGCTAATAAGATCTGGAGTGATAGCCGTACTATTGCGGCTTCTGGTACTGATGACCTTGACTTAGCCGGTGTACTCACTGATTCGTTCGGTGCGACTATCACCCTTGCTCGCGTTAAGGGAATCTTTGTTTTCGCTTCGTCTGCGAACTCTAACAACGTAGTCGTTGGTGGCGGCTCAAACCCGTTAGTTAACTGGTTAACCGGTACTACTCCGGCTGTAGTAGTTCGCCCTGGTGGAATGCTTGCGGTGTGGGCACCAGACGCTACGGGTTATGCCGTAACGGCTTCTACTGCTGACATTCTTCGTGTTGCAAACTCTGGTGCCGGTTCTTCGGTCACCTATGACATCGTTCTTATCGGTGCGTCTTCGTAAGGGGTGATTCTTAATGGAAATGGTTAGGATCTATCACCCGACGCTAGACGACGGTAATCGTGTAGTAGAGGTTCCTGAAATCTCTCTAGAGCATCATTTACGTGGTGGCTGGATTCGCGAGTCGGATAGACCGGTTCCTGAAAAGGAATCTGAATCCGAGTCTGAGAAAGAACCAGAAACCGAAACTAAGACTGCCCCTAGTACTAGTGCTAAGCGGTCAACTGCTAAGAAGGAAGGTTAATTAAATGGCCGCTACGCCAATTGCAACCGTTAATCGTTTCTTCCCAACCGGCACTACCAAGTATGTTTACTGCACTTCGATCTCTAATAAGAATGCGCCTACTCGGTTAGAGATTAATGCGGGTACCGACCTTTCGCCTGAAATCAATGAGGTTGACGGCTGGCAGGTTACTTCTGAACTGATTGATGTTCCCGACCTTAACTCGCGATTCACGTCTAAGATTCCAGGTCGCACTAGTGCGGACGATTCGTCTATCACTTTCTACGCTGACCCATCTGGTTCGGATGCCCGTACGTTGTTCCCGCGTGGCGCTACTGGCTTCATCCTGCGTATGGATGGTGGCGACGTAGCCGGACGTAAGATGGACGTGTTCCCTGTAACGGTCTCTTCGGTACCTAAGGAAATGGGTACTGGTGATGACGCCGGTACCATTCAAGTAATGTTCGCTATTACTTCGGAACCAGCCGAGAACGTAACGATTCCTGCTTAATGTTTTAAAGAGGGATGGAAATGGCTTTACTAAGTAAAGACGCTATTTGGCAGGCTCAAGACTTAAACTACGAAGATGTCAACGTTCCCGAATGGGGTGGCGCGGTTCGTATCCGCGCTTTATCTGGTGCTGAACGTGACGCGTTCGAAGCTAAGTCTATTATCACTAAGGGCAATGACAGGCAGCTCAATACCCGTAACCTTCGTGCGCGGTTAATCGCTGCTACTGCCATTAATGAAGATGGTTCGCCTATGTTCGAACCTTCTGATGTTTTGCACTTAGGTCAGAAGTCTGCTAAGGCACTAGAGCGTCTTTTTGATAAGGCTCGTGAACTTTCTGGTATGACTACTAAGGACGTTGACGAGTTAACGGAAAATTTAGACGAAGCCCAGAGCGACGATTCTACTTCCGTTTAGCTCTGTCCTTAGGCTGTACTGTCGCCGAACTATTGGCCCGTATATCCAGCAGAGAGTTAGCCGAATGGCAAGCTTTCGAAAGGGTAAACGGGCCAATAGGTGGCGTACGTGATGACTGGCATGCAGCCTTAATTTCCCACAGGCTGTACGTCACTTTCGCTGATACCAAAAAGGGAAACAAGGCAAAGTTAGAAGACTTTGTTCCTAAATGGGATCATCGAACCACACCGAACCACGGAGAGGAATAAAGCGTGGGAACGATCCGTGACCTAATGATTAGGTTAGGTGTGGAAGTAGACGTTGAAGAGGGAATGAATAAAGCCACTGAGCTTTTTAAGAGCGGTGGCGCTCGTATGGTTGCCGGTGCCACTGTCCTA
>JACCDR011077205.1_pt1 | contig 13537 bp, 22 predicted proteins | sample 7446431 | NCBI WGS metagenome assembly JACCDR01 (sample SAMN15323443, study PRJNA562643) | freshwater metagenome | isolation source: river surface water | place: USA:Blue River Watershed | collected 2017-08-17
GGAACACTTCGGTTGGGGGGAGGGTTTCGCCGATGGTTGTCCCAACCCCAAAGATTTCCGTGAACAATGCTTTGGCGTCGCTGAGCATGATGCTGGCTATGCTTTCAAGGGGTTTGCGGCTCCGGATGAAGAGGGCGAGTTCCACCTTGGCGACGAAGGGCCAGCTGCCTTGTTGTGGATTGTCGTCATCGAGGCGAAAGCAGGGGGTCAAGCAACAGAGGGGGGTCTCGAGGGGGACTTTGTTTTCAAGGGCGAGCTGGAGGAGGGCTTGTTCTGCGCTGCCGACAAGCGGCAAGGCTTTGGTGAGGGAGCTGGCGAAGGTGCAGTGTATTCCTTCGGGGAGGGTGATCTCGATACAGGGGAGATCTGCGTGCCAGGGGCATGTCACGCCCTGATAGGATTTAGCTTCAAAGAAGCGGAGTGCGCGGACGAGATTTTGCCAGTGGTTTGGATGGAGGCTCATAGGGGGGAGTTCATGGCAATGGCACTACGGAGTTGGGCCTGGATGAGCAGTTCTTCCGAGGTAAATCCCAGGTTTGACCCTTTATCCAAAATAGTGCACAGAAGCACTTGCGCGGCGAACGTGGCGGTGGTGAGGAAGCCTTCCTGCCTGTACATGGTAGCTCCTTCCATGTGGATTTTGTAGGTTTCAAGGGCTTTGGGGAGCGTCACATTGAGCGCGGCACTCATGGCGGTTGGGGTGGGCATGGCGTCCGTCCACGGGAGTTTATCCTTTTGCACCTGCGCAGCGAGGGCGCCGATCATGTCGGACAATTCGTAGAATTGGAGTATCCGCAGATTTTGGCGGACGGCGTCTTCGTATTCGGCGTACTCTTCATCCAGTTTGGAAAGGTCACCAAGAACGCCAGAGGGTATTTTCCCCAAATGCCAACCGCTTCGATTTCCGTAACCAACATCGAATCCTGTGGGGGAGAGTTTCATATGCCCCATACGCCACATTATGACTCACTTTGAAGCGACCATGGAGTTCTTTCCATTTCAGGATGGAACATATTCCATTTCTCTTCCAAGGGTGGTGAGACCATGGTTTGAGGAAGCAAAATTCAAGTACAATGAGGAGCTTCGACTGTTATTGCTTCCCAACCAAGTGGATGTCGAAAAGATCTACGACGATGGGAAGTCTCGTCGTAGTGCGAGTTTGAAGCCTCTTTTCAAATGGCTTCATGCTTCGCATTGGGCAGAGCATTTGGCGTGGGCTTTTGTACTCTCCGCACGGAGGAGGCCTGCTACATTGAGTATTCCCAGCGATGGTCCCGTGGCGCACGTCGTTCTCGATGAAGGGTTCTTTCTTCCCTCTGTTCGCCTGAATATTCGGGTGGATCCAGAAGTTCTTCTACACGCCTTCTCGCTTTTGGGATTCATTCACCATGCGGAGTATGACGAATATTTGGAAACAGCCAAGCAGGCCCTTGGGGAGAGGGGCATTGGGGATGTTGAGTTTTTTTCAACCACTTTCTGAGACGATTTTCGATGAACATATTCATGCCGGATCTATCCAATCATGGGGCTGCCGATGAATTGCTTCAGCAAACCCCCACGGAGGTTTTGGTTCGTGGAGAATGCTTTCTCCAAGTGGACGGAATTGGGGTGCTTCAGGCATTGCGCCAGTTGAATCAATGGGGAGATGGGAGGATAGCGGAGGGTTGCGCGTGGCTATTGATTCTTGGAAATCCGCTCCTGAACAATGGGTCACTTCTTTTCAAGATCCTTGTGAGCGGACATTTTGCGCTCATTTCCTTTCCTGAGCCAGGAACGGGCGCGTGGAAGATCAACAAAAGCAAGCTTCATCGAGAATTGGCCCTTGCAGGGATTATCCAACACCATAGCTTTGGGGAATGGGGAGGAGCCGGGTTTTCGCAAAGGAGCCAGATTCTTACCTTTGATTTCTGGCATTCCGAGGGGGATGCTTGACGTAGCATCCAGGCATGGCAAGGACAAAACTCAGGCCCTTTTCTTGGAAGGATCTTGGACTTTCGAGTGCCGAAGGGCAAGCCTTGGAAGCGGTCTCGCTATCTCCGGAAGCCGCGGCTCTCGTATTGGATGTGGAGCTGCCCAACTTGGTAGAGCTTGTGGCGCCGCGCGATGAGGCTGGCAATCTTCAACGTAGTATTTTTACGGAATGGGCACATTCGCAGGTTGCCGCTTGTTTTGAGGGAGCATCTGCGAAGAACGCCGTGGATCTTTTGCTTTCTGGAACATTGCCAGGGCGATTGATTGCGGATCCCGGCAAGGTTTTGGAGGCGCTGGCCCATTTGCTCCCCACGGGAAAGCACGGAATCTGCGTTGACATGGAGAAGGCCTGTAGAACTTTGGGGCTGCCTGCGCCTCCCAGACCTTCCTGGCGAGGGACCTTGGCGGGAGCTTTCCAACGCGGGCTTCTTTCCGCCAAGGAAGCTCCCTTCTTTGCTCAGGGGCATTCGAGGGCCGCCATGAAGACGTTGGAGGAGTCCGCGGAGGAAGCGGCGACGTTGGAAATCAAGGCGCGCGAAGCGGCCCTCGAAATCATTGCGGAAGGGGCGAAGCTCGCAGCCCAAAACAGGGAGCATGCGGAGTTGCTCCTTCAACAAGCCAAGCAGAGGTCAATTCTGGATTTGGGGGAGATTCATTTCAAGTCCTCGGACCCCCTCACACAGGTCCTCTTGGACGAGATCCTTCAGGCCATCCGTTTTCGGCTTTCGGCCAAGGGCCGGTATCAGATCAGTGTGGATTGGTCCGAGGAATCCATTGAGGTTGTCTGTCAAAAGACAGCCGAGCGTTGGGTCTTGTCCCTGGAGGAGTATCAGAACGCCTCTGAAACCTTCCCCACCTTCGTGCATGAAATCTTGCGGGAAGCCATTGGGGGGTTTAGCGGCTATGAAACCTTGCAGGAGCTGGAAGAGACTTGGGGACGGGAGGTGGCTGCAGCCTTGTTACAACATCGTGCGCGTGCTGCCCTCTCGCGTTTGGGTGTTGGGGATGCTTTGGACAAGCAACTCGAGCTATGGTCGTTTCCAGATTCGGAAACGTGACACGTGATTCTTGGGTGGTTGCGAGATCATCTGATCGCTGAGCCACCCTTCCTTGTGCATATGGACGAGCACCGCCCTCAACCTGCGAAGGGCGGTACGAATGGGTGTGTCAGGATCCAACATGGATGCGCGAAAAGCAACGACATGATCCACTTCGGGTGGGCCGAGTAGATGGATCGTCCCATACTCATCGAGTCGAGTCCATACCCATGCAAATTCGGGGGAAGAAGGAGGAGGAAGGCGATGCAAGCCTTCTTCCTACGTTTCTTCAAGGCGTGGGAATATCCCCCACGGGGATATTGCTACGCACACTTTGATGGAGAAGGCGCTCCGAAAATCGTTCCGTCCGCTCCAAACGAAGCGCGAGGGATGCAATGGCTTCCGATACCTTGGCTTCCGCCGCCTGATTATTCGCGTCATGAATGCGAATGGCGGATTCCACTTTGACCACGGCTTCGTACACTTGGGCAAGCGGAGCTAGAACCATTTCCACGGATTTTTTATTCTGCGCGGCTTGCTCTTCCAATGCCCGCAGAAGAATGCGCCACAGCGCAAACACCAAGAAGATCAAGAGGAGAGAAAGGAATCCGCCGGCCGCATAAACCATCACCCATACGGATTCCGTTGGAAGAGTTTGGGAGGCGGGGATCATGTCCACCACCAGCCATAGGCAAACCTTGGACTAGAGCACGATATCCACCTGCATGGAGCGCATGATTCGCCAGAGACCACGAATGGAGATGGGGGTTCTCGTATCAGGATCGAGGTGCAGGATCGAGAGGATGAGAAATGCAATACCAGCCCACAAGCTGAGGGCAAAAAGGCCGGAGATGATGAAGATGGCGACCATGTTCCCCCCATACATGGGGCGCCGAGGTTTGAGGACTTATTTTCGCGCTTGCAAATCCTTCGCACAAAACGTATAGGAATCTGCTTCCTGATTCCGGTAACTCAAACGGAAGAGCGTCGCTCCTCTAAATTTCAAACACAGGGTCTGCGGCCTCCCTGGCCTGCAATATCGGACCCAGGGGTGACATCCTTGAAGAAAGGCGCCAAAGACCCACCCAGACTGAACGGGTCTTGTGGCTGGTGTGGGTTCGAGTCCCATCCGGGATTTGGGGAGTTTTGGGTTCGTCGGGAGTTCGATCCTCCCACCCTCCATTTGGAGTCCGTCATGTTCAACCCTTCTTCAAATCTGAGAGAAATTCCATTTCCTCCATTTTTCGAGGAGGAATTGGGCGATTTTGTGTTCCCGGATGATGAGGGGGACGGTTATACGGACGATGAGCCCTTGGAAGATCTCGAGTTGGCTTGAAACTTGCCGCTTGGGGCTATGGTGGGTATATGAGCCGAACCCCCTTTTTTCTTTCTTCCCTCCAGGGGGAAGAGTATCTCTGGCCTGAAGATGAGCCGTTTCTGGATCGGGTGGAGGACAATCATCGTCCTTTGGAGTATATCGTCCTCCAGCACGGAATCATCAACAGTATCCGCGCCCCTGTTGTGGAACCTAAGGATGGTGGGCTTCTTTTCTACGGGGATCGTTCTTTTGCTCCCTCGCGGCCCTTGGATGTAGATGATCCGAAGATCCCGATCTTTGGGAGGATCCGCCTTGGTCGTCAGCGGGTGGTTCGCATCAAGGACACCATTCTTTCGCTGAGGGTTGGTGAGCAGTTGGTGACCATGGCCGTGTTCATGGTCCAGCCGTCCAAAGCGTAACGAGCCTCGTGATCTCCGCTGAGGTTGCATTTCGGACATATCATCTTTGTCCCAACATCTTCATTCCTGAAGTCCTGGTGGTCATTCAGGAAGCGGATGCTTTGGTTCGCACAGCAACTCCTTCATCCAGTCCAACAGTCCGAGTGGCCGCTGAATGGCTTCGGCGATATCGACTTGCGTGCGAACCCTCAGTTCCTTTGAGTCCAGAACTCGTGCACCACGCCTTGATTCGCGCCGTTCTGGATGTTGCGGAGGAGTTGTTTCGGGAGCGCGGATTGCCTTTCTCCGCCCACCATCCTTGCTTCATTTTCACGGGAAGAATCGCGGACCAATCGGGGATCGCCAGGAGAACACTCCAAGAGCTTCTCGCCGCTGCAAACGTTCCCAAGGTGCTTCACCCCGAAGATGGGGAAGCGTGGCTTCTTCCTGCCGCGGAAGAAGCCCTGGCTTTGGCCGGTTGGGTTTGGTCCGAGAATCGGAAGCCCAAACGGAATCCAAAGTTGGGACCCACGGAGCCCATTCGACTCCAAGGCGGACGGCATCATCAGCGAAGCGACCAAATCAAGACGGGCACGACCTGTGTGAGTCTTGAGAAAAAGCTCCGCGAGCGTTGGCCTCGAGTCTTGCTGCATACCCGAATACTATTGAGTGGCATCGCCCATGAGTGTGTGGAGTTGATTTTTTCCCCCTTCTCTTCCCGAGAAACCTGGGTTGCAAAGCAACCCCTTGCAAGATCCCTCGAAGATCTGGTTGCCAAGGGCCTACTCTGCCCCCCCATGAACAAAAACACGTACTGGACGACGGAATGGGGTCTGCACCGGTGGGCTCGCTGCAATCCAAGGGGGTCCGAGCTTGCGGTGGATTGGCAGGATCGAATCACCCGCTTCTCGGAGCGCCCAAAACTGGATTCAAAGTCGCCCAAGCCCAGCGTTTTTGTTTCAAAGGGGGAAAACTCCCGACTTCGCCGTGAAAAATCCGCTAAGTCGCTGGATAATACTCTTGGAAGGTTCATTTGACGAGGGAATGTACCAAGCTCCACACGAGGACCGATCAAATCTCACAGATTACTTGGTTTTGTGAACCTTGAAACGCGGCCAGAGGGCCTATGATGCGCATACAACCCACGAAAGAGAAGTGTTGAAAATGTCCCGCGCATCCCTTTACATCATCATGGCCCTGGTGGCCTGCACCCCCGACGTCGATCTGCTTCCTGGTGAGGAAGAGACGAGCGAGGATTCCCCCGACGACACGGATGGGATGTCCTCCGCGGGGAATCCGACGACGGGTTCCGTTCAGACCGTCAGCGGTGAACCGGATTCCAGCGAGAGCTCGAGTGATGGCAGTTCGAGCTACGGCGAGGAGGATTCAAGTTCGTCCACGGGGGAGCCAATGGACGAGACCACGGATTCTGATTCCAGCGAGTCTTCTGGAACGTCCACGACGGACAGCACCACGACGGACAGCACCGCGACGGAGGACACTTCCACGTCGAGCGGTGGTGGTCTGGATTGCCACAGCTTGGAGGAGGTATATGCGTCGCCGGAGGCGCTGGAGGCCAAGTGCGAGGCGCATCCTTGGAAGATGCCCGAGTGCATGCCGAGCCCTCCGTTTTTGACCTGCCAGGATGTGATCGCGGGGCTGGTGGGCAATCCGGCTTGCGATGATGTGGATCTTTGCGATTACATCGCCTGCGCGGATGCACTTCAGCAGAATGCCTGCGGCAGTTGGCCGGTGGAGTGTGACGAGATTCGGCTGTGTATGGAGAGCTCGCCGGTCGAGGGCTAGCGGAGATTCTTCGCCACTCCCAGAAGCACCTTTCCGAAGGCTGCAAGTCTTCGGCGGAGTGGGGTTCCAATCGTCAGGTTCTGACGAAGAGCATCCATCACGGCATCCACAACTCCGTGGATGCGTGAGAAGGCAGATCGCTGATCTTCAGGTTGGAGGAAGGGCTTGCGAAGCATCCACAACCGAAATGTCTCAAGGCTCACAAGAAGGGTTTGGAACTCCTCGGGGACATCCAGCAAGTCCTCTGTCTCCTCGGAAAGATCCCTCTCCAAAATTGGAAGCTCGCGGCGTAGGAGCCGGAGCTCCTCATTCACATGAGCCAATTCAAATTCGGATCGTTTGTGCCTGGACATTTTGTTTGACAACAATTTATCGATCCGATAAGGATCACACACCGGGGTGTGGCGCAGTTTGGTAGCGCGTTCGCTTTGGGAGCGAAAGGTCGATGGTTCGATTCCATTCACCCCGATTCATGTAGAATCCAGCCGTGAAGCCCTTCTACATCCAACCCTCCATCCGGCTCTTGCCCATCGAGATGCAGGTGTTGGCTGTCTTGTCCGACAAGACGTGGACAAATCTCTTTGTGCTGTTGCTTTCTACCGAGAGCTGGTCACGTCCCCAGGCACTTCGGACTTCGTTGGTATTTTTGTGGCGTTGTGGTCTTCTTGTCGAAGAGACCAGCGATCACCAGGATTTCCCCAATTATCGCCTTACGGGCGAGGGGCACATCCAACGCAGCAAGCTTGCTCAGACCTTGCAGAAAATTCAAATCACCCAAGGGAGCACCCATGGCAATACCGCGATCAATCCTTGATCACTTGTCCCTGGGCGTGAATGACGTGGAATGCTCAAAGCGATTCTATGACGCCATCCTGGAACCACTGGGCTACAAAGGATTTCCCCAACCAGATGGTGACGTAGGCTATGGGTGCCCAGACCAAGATCCGACCCTTGGTTTTTCCTTCTACATTGGATTCGAGAATGCCTCCGACAAGGTTTTTGTAAGCCCCAGCGCCGGATTTCACGTTGCCTTCAAAGCACCCTCCAGAGAAGCCGTGGAGGACTTCCATCGACGGGCTTTGGAGCGTGGTGGAACTTCGCTTGGTGAGCCGGGCCTCAGGCCCCGTTATCACAGCAATTACTATGCGGCATTCGTGAAGGATCCAGATGGGCACCATCTGGAAGCGGTGTTTCACGACCCTGTTGATTGTATCCCCAATCGCCCCGAGGATGCCCACACGATCTGTGAACTGGCTGGATTGTATGCCTCCCACCTTGCCGGCTGTTTGCTTGCGAGCAATCCCGCCGCCAGTTTGGCTGAGTGGTTAGAGCTCGCTGCAAGGGATGCCGAGGACGATGCGGCATCCCTTGAACAAGTCAATGGAACCGATGGTGGTCGTCTGGCGGATGCCAAGGTACTCCACGACCTTGCCAGCAGGTTGCGAAACCGATGATTCTTCATTCTCTCGGAGATGCCTGCCACGTGGAGCCCCCACCCACGATCACGATCGTGACTCATTGCGTCAACAATCGTGGGATTTGGGGGGCTGGATTCGTTTTGGCCGTGGGGGCAAGATGGCCAAAATGCAAAGAAATATATCAGTCTTGGGTCACCCAAGAATTACTTGGGCACACCCTTTTCGTGCGAACGGAGCCCCACGTGATCATTGCCAATGTTGTGGGCCAAGATGGAATTGGACATGGAAGTCTTCGCATCTCTGCCCTTGAGACGGGGCTGGAGCACGTAGAGAATCTCGCGCGGCGAATCTCCGCAGCACCATATTGTAAGGAAGTTCGCATCCAGATGCCGCGGATTGGCTGCGGATTAGCGGGAGCCCAATGGAAGGAAGTAGCTCCCATGGTGGAGCGGGTCTTTGGATCACGCGATATTCGCGTGCTCGACCTTTTCTAGGACGGACCAATCGGGGTATTTGTAGGACGGTTGTCCATTTTTAAGCAGGGCCCCCATTTGGATCAGATCCTTTAAACCTTTCAGGTAGAAGGGTAGGCGATGGTATCCTGGAGTTTGGCGCAGCGTTCTCCATTCCCCTGCAGGGGTGAGATCAAGTTGCCATTCGAGGATCCGCTTCTGTTCTGGCGGGGTGGCCAAGGCGTGTGCCAGAGCTTCCTCAAATTGTAACAACCAGCGGCACTCCGAAACGGCATCAATGGAGAAGTTGGGAGGTTGGACGATGCAGTGAACAAGCTCGTGAAAACCGACTTGAACTTCACAGGCGGTTTCACGGCTTGCACCCAAAAAGACCTGCCGTTTATGGGGATGACAGGCAACATCTCCATCTGGTCCTGTGGACCACCCCGTACTGTCATCAGGCCAAGAATTCAGGATTTGAATCCGGTAGATCCTGGCTACGCACAGGATCAGGCCTTCTTTTGGGAGTCGAAGGGACATATCCAAGAATATGCCCCAGAGCGAGATTTCAAAAGGTAGAAACGAAGAGGAGGGAGACCCCAATGTCGGGGGTCTCCCTCCTCTTCGTTCGAGAGGTTGTTCACGCGGCGTGGTAGGTGGTACCGACGGCCTTGCCCTCCGTGCGGATCTTGCCGGTCTGGCGGAGCTTGCCGAGAATGGCGGTGAGCTTGGCCTTGGCGTCATCACCGGTGAGCCCGGACTTCCCGAGAATCTCGGCGGCCTTCATGCCAGCGCCAGCGCGAATGGTGGTGAGCACCTTCTCCTCGGCATCCGAGACCTCCTCCGGCTCCTCGCTGGAGGCCTTCTTGCCCTTCCCCTTGCCCTTCGTCGGGGCCGGCGAAGTCGGGGCGGCGGCCTTGGCGGCCTTGGGGCCCTTCTTGCCCTTCCCCTTCGGGGCTGCGGGGGTCTCCTCGACCGGGGTGGCGGCCTTGGCGTCATTGGCGGCCTTCTGGTCGATGTAGGCGACGATGAGGTCCGTGAAGCGAATGCCGCCGATCTGGCCGCCGTGCTGGGGATCGGCGATCATCTCGGCCAGATCCTTGAGCGTGAGGGCCTCAGCGACCTCGGTGTTCTCGAGCGTCGTTCGGATGAATGTTGCAACGAAAGCGTTCTGAGCGATGCGGGACATGGTGTCACCATACCGCGAATTGACGCGGTCCAGCAAGTCAGAAATCGAAGTGACGGGGGTTTGGGTGGTTGCGTTGTCGGTCATGTTGAAAATCCTGATGTTACCCGAAGGTTCTTCCGCATCATAAGCCTTCATTCTGAGAATTCAATCTGAATCGGCTAACTTTTTTGCCAATTTCTTGCGGTTGTCCGAAGGTGCGACAATGCCTTCGAGATCTTGGACTCGGGGAGGTTGAGATCCTCGGCGATTTCGCGCTTCGATTTCCCCTCCAGAAGAGGAAGGAGCACATGCTGGTTCCGATCACTCTCCCCCAAAAACCGCTGGAAACTGGCCAAAGCAAGCTTTGTCCCGGTTTCCCCCTGTTCGAGCTCGTAGCTTCCAAGTAGCTCGGCCGAGAAGATCTCGGCTCCTTTTTCCGGACGCCGGGCCTCCTTTCGCCGGTGATTACTCAGGAGACAATTGGTCACCATGTGGATGTAGTGGCCAAAGGAGCTCTTCCTACCATCCCAAGGGCACTTGCCCCGGTTCCTGACGATCAGTCCAAGGTAGACCTCTTGCACCACATCATCAAAATCGAAGCCAGAAGCGACGATCCTTCCCCGAAACCCTCGGTAGATGATTCTCCTCACCTCCTCGTAGCGGTGTTCCAAGTCGATCCCGATGGTCAGTCGTCCGGCGGGAGATGGGGAAGCACGTTTGGGGAGGGTGGTGGAAAGGGTCCTCAGAAAGCTGATGAGGGTGGGTGTGGGTTGTTGTTCCGAAAACCGGAAGTACCGACGCCATGACAGCCGAACGGGACGGCCATAGATCCTCATGAGAAGATCTCGGGGAGAATGGGGTGCGCCTTGGAAGGTAAAAACTTCCTTGCCAGGGTCCAGGGAAATGAGTTGGACCGGATCATTTCCGTGGACCGCACGTGTAAACAGAGTTGGGAGAGGGTTTGTGGAAGCCTGCGCAGATTCCATTCCGGGCAGTATAGGGATGATTCCCCGATTTTGGCAAGGGTCAAATGCCTGTGCTTCCAAAACCGCCGCCACCCCGTGAGGTTTCCTCGAGCGTTTCGCTCTCTTCGATAGGGAGATGGGCCACGGGCGAGAAGACAATTTGGGCGATGCGCATCCCTGGTTCCAGGACGATGTCAGTCTGTCCGAGGTTGATCAGGCACACCTCCAACTCTCCGCGAAAGTCCGAGTCGATCAATCCAGCCAAAGTGTCCAAGCCTTGCTTGAGAGCGAGACCTGAACGAGGCCAGACAAAGCCCGCCATCCCTGGAGGAATCTCAAAAAAGAGCCCCGTAGGGACCTTGATCCGTTCCCCAGGAGAGAGGAGGACTGGTTGGGAAAGGAAGGCGTGGAGGTCCATGCCTGCGGATCCTGGAGTTTGGTATTTGGGAAGAAGAGCCCCGGAACTTCGTCGAATGCGCATGATTTCCTATTTCCTCTACTTCGTGTGTCGATCCGGATCAACATCACCCCTGATGACGTTCAAATGCTTTTCCCGGGGGAGAGGACCAAAGTGACCGTAGGTCCCATTCTTCGCAGAGCTCGTTGGGTGGGAGGTCTTTTTGTTCGTTATGCGGTGCCCGTGGATGCCGTCAACGAGTTTCTCGTTGAGAGGAGTACCGGTCAATCCTACTGCGGATTCCTTCTCAGCCCCAGCGAAAATTACAATGATCCCCAGGGTGGTGGTGGCTACCGAAATTGGACCTCCATTCAACCCGCAAATCCAGAGGCAACCACATTTGCTTCTGGAGCCGCGACACAAACGATCAACGCCGGGGGTGGGCGCTTCCTTTTCCGACACTTCGAGAAGGTTGCGCTCACGCCCGGCGGTGTGAGAGCGGGGGGTCCCGCCATTTACAATTTCCAAGACAATCTCAAGGTTTCGGAGAACGGTCTCCTTTGCAACGACCCCGATGCTTTTTTGATGCTGGCAACGGGAGGCTTTGCATTGCGTGTTGGGATTTGTTGTGTAACCCCAGAATATGCCGAAGGTCGGTTGGGTATCGACTATCGGGATGACTAGCTAGTCCGCTTCCTCTTCCTCAGGACGGCGCATCCGGCGAACGATGGTCCTGGTGCTGAGCTTCACCATCTTCAGCATCTTCTCCCGAGTCGACCGGCGAATCAGCATTCCTTCCCGGATCCTGCGAACTGTTTCAGGGCAGAGACCCGAAGCGCGGGCCAGGGCCGCAATGTTGTCAAACACGGCAGGGCCAACCTTCCGCTTGAGAAGGTTGGGAAGATCGCTGGAGTCCACCAATCCCCAAGGATTTTCCGAAGGAACAGCGAGGGCCTTGCTTGTGGTGGCAGGTTCCTTCTTGGCTGTCTTGGCTGTCCGAATGGGAACCGGAACATACTGGCCCAAAGCACGACGCTGGTGGAATTCAGCGCTACGTCGCTGGAAGCTGGCCTGCATCGCTTCCAAAAGGGCGTTGAAACGAAGTTGCTTGTCCTCTTCCCCCAAGCCCTGGAGCAGACGCTCGAGCTTGTGGGGGGGGAGCTCCAAGGCCTTGGCAAGAGCCGGCTTGGTCAGGAAAAGCCGATCGATGATCTGTCGAGGCTCATCCGTGGTGTGCTGGAGGGGGGCAGAAGGGCACGAAGCCCAAAGGTCGGCGATCTCATTCTGGGAGAATTCGACTGCCTTCAAGAAGTCTCGTTTGAAGGAGCTGGTCATGAAACTTGTACGCCTGTCTTAAAGATCCAAATCGGCGGCTAAAGCCGCTAGACCCCGAACCAAAATGGCCTTGTGAAGTCCCTGTCCGTAGTGGATGCGGAGACCTCGATAGAATTCCAGAAGCTTGGGAGAAAGCCGCGCCTCCACACAGACAAGGCCGTCCGCATTCTCTCCCGTGAGATCATCTTCGGCCATCTCAGGTTCAGTCGAGGAAACGACAGGCAGGGGTGCTTCCACGTGGTGAACTTCCACCACGGGGGGAGGAAGATCCGGCACATATTCCCTTCCATCGAATTCCTTCCAAAAGGAAATGGCATCCGCTTCTTCATCAAAGGCAAATACGAGGGGTTTGCTTTTGGTGCCGCTCTTGACCATTACCATCTGACTGAAAGCGCGGCGCCATCCCTTCCGTTCTTCGGCACTCGTTTCAAGGTTGGCAAGCATCACTTTGCTTGCCACGAAAGCGTCAAGCACCACTTCCCATCGCCCCTCATTGTAACTCGGCGGAAGCATCCGAACCTTGCGGGATCGAATGGACGATTCTGCCGCCTTGAGTTCTGGTGTCGTCTGTGCTTCGACCAATTCCGAAATTACAGGCGGGGAGGTCTCCGAACCTGTTTGAGGAAAGACCCGTTCCACGGAAACACCCAGAACGCCGGCAATGGCGGCCAGGGTGATCTTGGGCAATTCTCCCGGAAGACCCTGCTTCTCCAAAAGCTTCAATCGGGTCACACCCAGCCCTGTTCTTTTGGAGATATGCTGGAGGGGAATCCTGTTGCCCCTCAGTTCGCGGATGTTGTTGGGAAAATGAAAAGCTTCAGACATGCCCTGTCTACGTTTTGGGGTCCCTGCTCGACTTGCCAGGAACTCCCCAAGGTTGGAACCCCAGATCGAGATCAAAAAGGGGAGATGTCAACTTCTTCTCTGCCAGTGCGCTTCGGATTGAAGCAAGTGCTGATTCTGTACCTCGTACGGCGATGCCCCGCTTTTGATGTGAACCTTGCTTGAACGCACTCCCATCGGGAAGGAATACCACCCAAGACCAATGATCCTTGGTCTGTTCACATCGCCCCGCCACCCGCCGTGGGTGACCTGGATAGTGAGACAAATAAAGACCCTCACGTTGCCACGTGAGGGGACCAGGAGTCCGAATCTTTTCGCCTGGAGAGTCCATGGGATCTTTCTACACCGGTATAATCCGAGGGAAAAAACTTTCAAGGATCCCCAACAAGAAATCGAGGAACATTGTTCCAGCCTTCACGTATTGATTTA
>JACCDR010398201.1_pt1 | contig 13531 bp, 12 predicted proteins | sample 7446431 | NCBI WGS metagenome assembly JACCDR01 (sample SAMN15323443, study PRJNA562643) | freshwater metagenome | isolation source: river surface water | place: USA:Blue River Watershed | collected 2017-08-17
AGCAGTCCCGGCCACGATCGGCACCACAGTGGCGATGGCCGCGGCCACCGCGCAAGGCGGCACGGTAGCGATCCCAGCGACCGTGACCACCACGGTGGCCATGGCCGCGGCGACCGTCAGTACGAGCGGCGGCTCGGACGGGACCGCGCAGCCGGGCACGATCAGCATGACCGTGTCGCTGCCCGCGGCGACCGTGGTGGCCGGCCAGTCCGTGACCGTCCACCCGGGCACGCTGGCGCTGTTCACGACGATCGCGTCACCGCAGGTCGTGTCCGACCTGAGCGCCTCGGCGAGCCCGGCCACCGTGCTGACCTCGGTCACGTTCGGGATCCCGCCGTCCGTCGGCGAGCCCCCGACGGTGATCGCGTACCCGCACCGGGTGTCCATGACCCCCAGCCGGGTCAGTGTGAGGAGGTCGACGTGAGTGCAGTGGTGGACTTGGGCGAGGCGCTCGAGCTGAAGTTTTTCGGCTCGCCGAACTCGGTGGTGACCGTGTCGTGGCTTGACCCGTACCAGACCCCGGCCATCGACAACCAGGTCGTCCCCGAGTCGCCGGCCGGGTCGGGGACGTACCCGCAGATTCTGGTGCCGTCCGGCGCGGCGGGCATCTGGACCGCGCTGTTCAACGGGCCCGGCCAGCCGGAGGCGTACTACGTGCGAGCGCGGGCGTTGCTCGGGCCGCTGCCGTTCGCGGCCGTCGGTGACGTGGCCGCGCAGTTCGGGACCCTGACCGCCGCGCAGGAAGGCCTGGCCGGACACCTGGTCCGGGCCGGGTCCGACCTGCTGCGGCTACGGGCCCGGCAGGCAGGCATCGACGTCGACGCCGCGGTGCGGGCCGGGACCATCAGCGGCGAGGTCGCGGCGCTCGCGGTGGCGAACATGGTGCTGCGGGTCCTGAGAAACCCGAACGGGCTGCGGAGCGAGACCACCGGCCCGTTCTCCCGAACGTACGACACGACCGCGGCGGCGGGGCTGCTGGTGGTGACCGACGACGACCTGGCCGCGGTCACCCCCGCCGAGGTCGTCCCGGACGGCCTGGCCGGGCTGGGCGTCGGCACGATCCGAGTCGTGCCCGGCCTCGCCCCGCCCGTCCGAGCCCGCCGGGCAGGCCCGTATGGCTGGCTCTGAGACCGTCACCGTGGTCCGCCGGCCGAAGCGGGACAACTTCGGCAACATCCCGGCCGGGGCCCCGCAGACGTGGGACGTGCCGGGCTGGCAGTTCGCGCCGGGCCCCAGTCAGGAGATGGGCGTGGGCGGCGGGCAGGTCGAGACCGACGGCACCCTGTACGGGCCGCTGGTCACCGACATCAACCAGATCGTCCCCGGCGGTATCCAGCCCACCGACCTGATCGACGTCCGCGGCGACAGGTACGCCGTGGTCGGCCGCGTGCAGGACTGGTCGCCGGCCGGGTCTGTGGTCGTCCTCAAACGCGTCACCGGCTGAGAAGGTAGGTGGTCGGGTTGGCTCGCCGGGACTCCTCGCTGTGGACGTGGACCGGGCGCCGGTTCAAGTACATCGGGCCCACCGTGCTGCCGGGCCGGCAGACCACGGTGTACGTGTCCGAGCGGATGCTCGTGACGTTCCAGATGAACCGGGGCGGGATCGCCCGGATCGCCGTCGACGCGCCGCTGAAGGCGGCCGTGCACGCCCTGGTCGTCGGCAAGGCGATGCCGTACGCGATCCAGATCTCGCCGCGCGGCCACACTCTGGAGTACGTGTCGAGCTGGCGGGTGGTCGACACGTACGAGGTGATCGCCGGGATGCGGCGGGTCGCGGCCCGGCTGTTCAACGACTCCGGGCACGCCGCGGCCGTCGAATGGGTCAGCCGGCGCGGCTTCGGCCACGGGTACGACGTGCTCGGCCGGACCCTCGCCCACCTGAACGCGACGTCACCGATCGCTGTCGCCGGTGCCGCCCGGCCAGGCGGGGCCGCGCGGCCGCGCGGCGGCCGGTTCGTGGCGAAGGCCTCCGCCGGCACGCTGCGCCAGCGCGCCTCGAACGCGGCGAAGATCCGCAAGAGGAACCCCTGAGCCGGGGAGGGGGTGGGCAGCGGTGACCGGTCCGATCGCGCGGGACTTCCCGGACATCGAGCGTCTGGTCGCGCACATCTTCCTCGACCAGCTCGGCGGGGCCGACCACGTCGGTTCCGAGACGCCGGACGACCTCGAGGACCATTTGCCGTTCCTGCGGGCGGTCCGGGTCGGTGGCCCGCGCACGCACCTGCTCGACTACCCCACCTTCGAGCTGGACTTGTTCACCGCCGACGAGGCGGACGGTAAGCCGCTCGCGTCGCAGATCGCGAACCGGATGCTGGGCAAACCGCCGCCGCATCCGTCGCTCGACGTGGTCGGCTGCGACCCGGTCTTCCGCGAGTTGCCGTGGGGCGACAACGAAAACGTGCGCCGGTGGGGCGCGACGTTCTTCGCCGAGACGCGCATGGTCCGCGTCGCGCTCCTGCCCTGAGTTGCCGCCTGGCCGCGTGCCCGGCGGAAGGCCCACCCGCCTTCATTCGCCCCGATCGCCCGGGGCACCACCCTGCCTCGACCTGAAAGGGGACGAGCTGATGGCTGGCACTTACGCCGACCTTCGCGACAAAAAGAATGAATTGATCAGGCGGGCCAAGGACGGGTCCGTCTTCGTGGCGCCGATGACCGTATCGGTGCCGGCGACGATCACCTCGACGTCGTCGTCGACGCTGCTGACCCTCGATCCGGAGGACTGGACCGACCTGGGCTATTTCAACACAGACGGCGTCACCTACGACCGCGAGACCGACACCGTGGAGACGAGCTCGTTCGGCTCTTCCGAGTCGACCCGCTCCGACGTCACCCGCGACGAGATCTCCATGAGCGTGACCGCCCAGGAGACCAAGGCCCTGACCATGGGCATCACCACCGGCGCGGACATCGCGGCGATCAAGGCCGACGCCACGACCGGTGAGGTGCAGGTCGCCAAGCCGACCCGGCCCAAGCTGCGGTACTACCGCGTCCTGGGCCTGTTCCTCGACCACGACGACAACGGCGCGGAGATCTACTTCGGCCGGCTGATGCCCCGCGCCCAGGTCGCCGACTTCGGTAGCCAAGGTTACAACGAGGACGAGACCGGCATCTCGTACCCGATGACCTGGCGGGGCAAAGAGGACAGTTCGCTCGGATACAGCCACAAGTGGTTCTGGGGCGGTCCGGGCTGGAAGGCCCTTCTGTCCGACATGTCGATTCCGAACCTTCCCTGACGATTTATCACCGTTTTTCGGGCGGCTTTTCGTGCGCCCGGACGAGCGGGCCGGGGCGGCGTTCCGGGTGGGCGCGCCGCCCCGTCCCCACACCCTCACACCGCCCACCACCCGTACGGAAAGGCACCCCACATGGCCAAGACCAAGGACGACTCGACGCGGGTCTTCGTCAAGAAGCTCGCCGACGGCACCGTCCTCGAGCGCACGGTCACCTCCGCCCCCGGCTCCGAAGTCGACGCCCGGTTCGACGGCTTCCTGCCGAAGGAGAACAGCCCGGCGTCGGCGAGCACGTCCACCGCCGGCAGCTCCACGAGCAGCGGCGGCAACAAGCCCGGTTCGTCGAGCTGATCGACCCGCCCCGGATTCCGGAAAACCACCACAACAGAGGAGCCCACCCGCTCATGACCGACATCGAAGAGACCACCGAGATCGAAGAGATCGAGGAGGCCGGCGAAGAGACCTTCCCGTCGTCGTTCCTGCGGATCCGCAGCACCTACCCGGTCGGACCCGACCAGTTCGCCAGCATCGAGCTGGAGATGAATCCCGGCCAGCTCGATGACGGCGGCGGCGACGCCGCCTGGCTGACCGGCTTCTGCCAGCAGATCGTCACCGCCATGCAGGAGGTCCTCGTGCCGCCCGTGCGGGGCAGGCACGGCATGGTCGACGGCGCGACCAACGGCCGCCGCACGCCGGGCAGCCCGCTGCCGGCCGACCGGTCGCCGTGGGCGTGGGGCGCCGCCGACAGCGGATCGGAGACGCACTGATGGCCGGCACGACCGCGGCCCGGCGGCCGCGCAAGGCCGCCGCGCCGAAGAAGACCGCGGCCGCTCCCGCAGTGGTCCGCAAGCGGGTCACCCTCGACCTCGACGCGCTGACCAAGCAGGACGCGTTCCCCGACCTGAACCTTCCGGCCAAGCCGTTCACGTTCCTGCTCAACGGCGTCGACTACGAGCTGCGCGACCCGCGTGACAGCGACTGGAAACTGTCGCTTCAGCTCGTGCGCAACCCGTTCGCGTTGATGCGCAACGCCCTGGTCGACGCTGACGAGCCGATCGAGGACCCCACCGAGGACGAGATCCGCATGGCCCGTGAGCGTGTCGGGCTGCCGCCGGATCCGTTCGAGAAGGACTCGGATCAGGCGAAACAGGAAGAGGCCGACTGGCCGGACGGTGTCCCCGTGTGCCTGATCGACCGGTTCAGCGCGAGCTACCTGCCCAGCTGGAAGCTGAACGCGCTGTTCCAGCGGTGGCACGAGCACTGGCGCATCCCGCTCGACAGCGACGGCAAGGGCATCCTGGACGCCCTGCTGGGCCGCGTCGGCTAGGCCCGGCCCGGTGGCGGCGCAGACGGCCGCCGAGCTCGACGACCTGGACGGTGAACGGCCCGCGGAGCCGTTCACCGTGCTGGCCGGCGGCCGGGAAATCGTGTTCGCGCCGGCGGCCGGGCCGGGCTGGCGGCAGCTGATGCAGGCCCTGTCCTGGCCTCCGACGTTCATGCAGTTGTACGGGCCCGACGATCCCGCCGACGTGGCCGCCGTCGAAAGCCTGTCGGTCGCCCGGATGCGGGCGCTGCTACGCGGCTGGCGGGTCCACCACGGGCTGTGCATCGCCGACAGCGAGCACCTGCGGCTGGCGGCGATGCTGTCCAAACCCGCCTACCGGGCGGCGGCCGAGCGGGACCTGCGGGAGCTGTACCGGCTGGACCTGATCACGGAGTGGCAGGCCCGCAGGTGGCGGCGGCTGCTGAACCTGCTGGACGGGCTGCGGCGCACCAGCCACGTGCACGAGGCGATGACGCTCGACGAGGAGTTGGCCGAGATCTACCTCGACCAGCAGCGGAAGAACCCGGACCGGCAGAGCAAGGCCAAGCGGCGCATGTCGGAGTTCACGGTCGAGGCGGAGTTGCTGTCGTACGCCGTCGACCGGCTCGGCGAGCTCATCATCGCGCAGGCCGTCGGCCGCGGCGCCCGCCGCCGCAAGGTCGAGCCCATGCCGCGGCCCGAGTCCGCGATCCACCGCGTGAAGGCGCGGCGCGCGCAGCGGCAGCACAAGTACACCGTCGCGCGGGTGTTCGGCTACATCGACGAGAAGGGCCAGCCGACCGGCCGCGGGTCGACCCCAGCGTGACGGCATGGCACAAACGTTCGATGCCCAGTAACGTTGGGCACGACTGAACCCGGGTTACGGTGTGCGACCACCTGGCCCGGGTCCGTCGTGCCGAACGAATACCTGGGAGTTCGACGTGACACAGGCTATACCCGGGGTCCGCCTCTGTGCAGGATGCGAGAAGCCCCTGCCATCCGATGCGCAGCCGAACCGGAAACGCCATCGGTCGATCACAAGATCCCAGTGTCCAAGGGTGGCACGAACGATCCGGATAATCTCCAGCTTGCGCACCTGCGGTGCAACGTCATCAAGCACGACCGGCTTTTTGAGGAATACCTCCTGACAGCATAGCCAAATAGGCGTTTCGCCTCCTTCGAGAAGGGAGGGGAAATGCCGAACGGCCCCTATTCCGCTGGCACGGCGTACCTTACCGTCACGCCGAGTTTCCTCGGCGTGGAGGAAGCCTTCAAGCGCGCTGTGCGCGATATGGCCGCCTCGGCGGACAAGGACATCGCCGCCGGGGTCGCCAGGGGTCTCGACGAGGCCAACAAGGCAGCCAGGGACAAGGGCGCCAAGGGTGGCCACGACTACGCCGGCGCGTACGAGACCGAGGCCAAGAAGGCGCTGACCAAGGCGTGGCAGACGCTGCCCGAGCCGCAACCCGACGTCGACCTGCGTAAGTGGGACAAGAGGCTGGCCGAGGTCCGCACCGGTCTGAAGGAGTTGTCGCAGCAGCGGATCGGTATCGACATCGACCGGGCCACCTTCGACCGGGCGATCGCCGGCTTCCGGACCAAGCTTCAGGAACTGCGGGACTCGGCGTCCGGGAAGAACAAGGAGATCCAGTTCTTCAATGCCGACCAGGCCGACCGGCAGCTCGCCGAGCTTCAACGGTTCACCGACCAGGCCACCCGGCTCGCCGGGGACGGTGGTGAGCAGATCGGGTCGGCGTTCAACCAGCGCATGGCCCGGACGCTGCGGGAAGGCCTCGACCGGCTGCCGCCGATCAGGCTCACCGCGGACTCGAGCGACGCCGAACGGAAGCTCAACGATCTGCGGAACCGGATGCTCGATCTTCAGAACAAGAAGATCGGGATCGACGTCGACGCCGGTGCCGCGTACGCGCAGCTGAAGGCGATCGTTGCCGAGCTGAACGCGCTGGACCGGCGCGATGTCCGGGTGGATATCCGCACCAATGCGCACGAGGCGGCGGCGGGGATGGCCTCGTTCGTGCAGCAGGCCGAGCAGGCGGGCCAGTCCACGCAGAACATCGGCACCCGTGCGCAGTTCACCCTGTCGCGGCTGGAGTATTTGATCGCCTTGGGTGCGTCGCTGGGCAGCACGCTCGTGCCCGCTGCCGCGGCGGCGGCCGGCGCGATCGGGTTGGTCGGCACCGCGGCGATCGGCGCCGTGTCCGGCATCGGCGTGTTCGCGCTGGGCATCTCCGGTGTGGCCGACGCGGTCAAGGCGCTCAACCAGTACTCCAACGACCAGGCCAAGAGCGCGAAGTCGGTCAACGATGCGAACCGGTCGATGGCGTCCAGCACCGACCAGGGGCGCTCGGCGCAGGCGGCGCTGGCCAACACCCGCCGCAATGTGGCCGAGGCCGCCGAGGACGCCGCGCGGCGGGTGTCCGACGCCGAGCGTTCCGTGGCCAACGCCCGCCGGGAGGCCGCCCAGGACCAGGTGGAGGCGCAGCGGGCTGTCGCTGACGCCCGTAAGTCGGTGGGCGAGGCGGAAAAGGACGTTGCCGACGCTCGCCGGCAGGCCGCGATCGACATCGCTGAGGCCAACCGGCAGGTCCGTGACGCGCAGGAAGGCGTGACCGAGGCCGAGCAGAACGCCCTGGAGGTGCGTAAGTCGCTCAACGACGCGATCGCCGACGCGGTCGAGAACATGGCTGAGCTGGACGTCAAGCTGTCCCGCAACCAGGTCGACCAGAACAAGGCCGTCACCGCCCAGATGAAGGCCCTGCAAGAGCTGAACAAGCTCAAGACCAACCCGCGGGCCACCGAGATCGAGCTGCGGCAGGCGCAGGACGCCTACGACGAGCAGACCCAGCGGATCAAGGAGCTTCAGCAGGACCAGAAGGAGTTGGCCGCCGACAAGGCCAAGTACGACAAGGAGGGCATCGAAGGCGACAAGGGCGTGATCGCTGCCCGGAAACGGATCGCCGACGCCGACAAGGCCGTCGCGACCGCGCGGGAGCGGCTCGCGCGGGAGGAGCAGCAGCGGGTCCAGGCCACCTACCGGGCCAACGAGCGGATCGCCGACGCGCAGGAGCGGGTGGCCAAGGCGCAGGAGTCGGTGGCCCGCGCGCAGCAGGCCCAGCGGGAGACGGAGATCCGTTCGCAGCAGCGGATCGCCGCCGCCGAGCGTGGTGTCGCAGATGCCCGGCGCGCGCAGGCACGTCAGGCGCTTGACGGCCAGTACTCCCTCGCCCAGGCGTCGCAGGCGGTCACGGCCGCGCAGCGGTCGCAGCAGGCGGCGTGGGAGAAGACGGCCACGGCCGGCGGGGATGCGCTGGACACGCTGAACGAGAAGATGGCGACGCTTTCGCCGGCGGCGCAGCACTTCGCGATGTTCCTGTTCGGACTCAAGGACCAGATGCTGGGGCTGCGGGCGGCTGCTGCCGAGTCGCTGCTGCCGAAACTCGAAGAGGCCATCACCAAGCTGCTGCCGTATCTGCCGTCGGTGGAGAGGTTCATCGGGAAGATCGCTTCCGCGATGGGCGATGTGGCGATCAAGTCGGTGGAGGCGTTCGGCAACCCGACGTGGCAGCGGTTCTTCCGTTTCGTCGACGAGACCGCCGTGCCGTCGATCAACTTGCTGTACGAGGTGGGGCAGAACCTGACGCAGGGGCTGCTGAGTCTCTTCCTGGCATTGACGCCCTTCAACAAGGATGTCGGGGTTGGCCTGGTCAAGCTGTCGCAGGACTTCGCGGTCTGGGCTGAGCGGCTGGACAAGACGCAGGGGTACCGCGAGTTCCTCGACTACGTGCGGGAGAACGGCCCGCGCGTAGTGCATTTCCTCGGCGAGGTCGGCGAGTTGTTCATCAAGCTGGTCGAGGCCGCCGGCCCGCTCGGCTCGATCACGCTGCGGGTGCTGACCGTCCTCGTCGACCTGCTCAACTCGATCCCCGACGGGCCGCTGTCCCTGATCGTCGCCGGTATCGGCACCCTGTCGCTGCTGATGACCGGGCTCGGCGCCGTCATGCGGGTCAACAAATTCAAGGACCAGTTCCAGCAGATCTTCGGCCCGAAGGCCACCACCTTCGTCGAGAAGTACGCGATCGAGACCGGCCGGGCCACCGCCGAGACCGGCCGGTTCGGCAAGGCCACCGCCGCGCTGGGCGGCTTCGCGCAGGCCTCCCGCGACCGGATGGCGGCGTTCGCGACCGCGGTCGGGCAGGTGCCCGCCAAGCTGTCCGCCGCCACCAGCGGCGCGGGCCCACTCGGCACGGCGATGGACCGTATCCGCGCCACGTAGTTGCAGGTCGTGGCCGCGCTGAACGGGCCCGGCGGTGTGGCCGGCGCCGTGCAGAACGTCCAAGGCCGCATCGTCGGTCTCACGGCCGCAGCTGAGATCGCCGCACGTACCGGGATGGGCAGGCTGCGCACCGCCATGTCCGACATCGCGGCCGCGGCCAACGGCCCCGGCGGTCTCGCCGCCGGGGCGCAGGTCGCCGCCGGCAAGGTAGGCGGTCTCGCGAAGTCCGCCGGGAACGCGGCCGCCGCCATCGGCGGGAAGCTGATGACGGGCCTGAGCTCGGTGTCGACGTTCCTCGGCGGCCCCTGGGGTGTCGCCCTGGCCGGCGCGACCATCGCGGTCGGTGTGCTCGCGAACGCGTCGGCCGACTACAACGGCAAGATCTCGACGCTGAAGAACACGCTCGACGAGTTGGGCACCGAATACAAGGACCTGCAAAAGGCCGGGCAGCTCAGCTCCCCCGAGGCGTCGTCGTTGCTGTTGCAGATCGCGCAGAGCAACCCGGAGATGCAGAAGGCGGTCGTCAACCTCAACTCGGTCGGCATCGCCCTGGGCGACCTCGGCCGGGCCGCGGCCGGCTCGAAGCAGGACCTGGAGCACATTCTCGACGTCCTCGACAAGGAGATCGACGAGGCGGAGAAGAAGTGGCAGGACGAGTCCAACTTCCTGTTCACCGTGTGGTCGAAGGACGCCCGGCAGGCGTCCGACCGGCTGGAGCAGCTGCGGCAGCTACGCGAGGCGGTCAAGCAGCACGCCGACGAGGTCGGCCGCGCCAGCGAGGTCGAGCAGCTGTTCAACACCCAGTCCGAACGGTCGGTCGCCATGGGCAAGATCGTGCAGAACACGACCGGGGCGACCACCGGCCAGCTCGCGCAGATGGCCATGGCGTGGGACCTGAACCAGATCAAGATCGATGATCTGAACAAGACGCTCGGCAACTTCGGTGAGGACGCGGCCGCCGCTGCTCGCCGCGCCGACGACCTCACCGCGGCGATCAAACGGCAGTACGGGGCCGCGATCGACGCGAACGAGGCGAGCGAGCGGTGGAACAGCACGCTGGTCACGTTGAGGGAGTCGGTGGCCGCCAACGGCAGGACCCTCGACGTCAACTCGCGGGCTGGCCTGGCCAACCGGGACGCGCTCGAAGCGGCCGCGCAGTCGTCGCGTGAGCTGTTCATCGAGGAGGTCCGGCAGGGCGGGAAGCTGCCCGAGGTCACGGCCAAACACCAGGACCGGATCAACAAGCTGAAGGAAGAGGCAGTCAAGACGTTCGGCGCCAAGTCCGAGGCCGTCAAACTGATCGACACCTACGGCAAGATCGACCCGAAGATCACGACGAAGTACTCGACGCAGAACTTCGACACCGTCTTCAAACAGGCGCAGCAGCTCCAGTTCGCGCAGACGATGCTCGAGCTCGGCATCACCGACCCGAAGGAGGCCGCGGCCCGCTGGAAACGGCAGCAGGCCATCATCAGCGGCAACTACCCGACCGGGTCCGGCGGCACCTCACGTAAGGCGACCGGCGGCGAGATCGGCGGTCAAGGCACCGGCACGTCCGACAACCAGCTGATCTGGGCGTCGCCCGGCGAGCACATGCTCACCGCCGCCGAGGTCCAGGTGGCCGGCGGCCAGGAGGCGATCTACGCCTGGCGGCGCACCCTGATGGCGAACCGGCGGATGCCGGGCGTGGAAGAGTTGCCCGCGCACGCGGTCGGCGGGGAGGTCCGCCGCCGGCCGCCGGTCCCGCAGCAGCGTGCGCCGTGGGATCTGCCCGGGTACGCGAAGGGCGGCGCGATCGCGCCGTTCATCGTGGACTTCAGCGGGACGAAACTGCCCACCCGCGAGCAGGCGCTGTCGAAGGTGCAGGTCGCCGGGGACGGCAGTTTCACGTCCCTGTCGCCGGACGCGTCGGTCGCGAAACTGCAGAAGTGGGCGCTCGCGCAGCGCGGCAAAACCTACCTGTGGGCAGCCACAGGACCGCGACACTACGACTGCTCAGGCCTTGTCGGAAACCTGTTCGCCCTGGCCACAGGGCGTCCGCTGTACCGCCGGTACATGAGCACCAGCGACATGGGGCCGGGCCGGCACGGCATGGTGTCCGGGCCCGGCAAGAAGATGACCATCTACCTGGGCCCGGGTCACACCGCCGCGAACGTCGGCGGCCTGCACGTCGAGGCCTACGGCGGCAACGGCACACCGTTGGCTGTGGGCAGGATCGGCACCCGGTTGAGCTACTACAACCAGCGGCTGCACCTGCCCGGTTTCGCCGAGGGCGGCGCGATCGACGCCGGGCAGCTGCACACCAAGCGGGACCGGATGCTGTCGTTCCTCAAGTACGGCTGGCCGGAGCCGCCCGGCGGGACGACGTTCGACGAGTTGCTCGGATCGAACCTGGCCAGCAACCAGTACGACATCGGCGGCATGCTGCCGCCCGGCTACTCGACGGTCTACAACGGCACCGGCGCCCCCGAGCCGGTGCTCACGTCCCAGCAGTGGCGTGACATCAGCAGCCTGGCGGAGGCCGCTGCGGGCCGTGCCGGGAACAACTACTACTACGAGTTCCGCGACACCACGCTCACGCCTGCCTACCTGCGCGGTCTTCAGGACCGTGAGGCGGTGCTGGCCCGCGACGGTCGCGCCCGCTGACACCCGCACCCGGTGTAACCCCACGCAATCACCTACCCGCCACAAGCGGGACCGCCTTGTCGGCTGAGCAGCGCGCGGGCGGTCATCGGGTGCGGGCCCCACTCCTTCCACCGGCTTGAAAGGAGGCGAGGCGTGACGGACGTGATCGAGGACGTCGGGACGATCACCGCGACGTGGACAGACCCGACCGGCACGGTCTGGCCATTGTCGGACACGAGCGACGACGTCGGCTGGTTCACCTACAGCGGCCCGGCCGGCTGGCACGCGACCACCTACGAGCTGGTCACCGACCCGCTGCCGCGCGGCGGAGAACAGCTGCGGTTCGTCCGCAGCAAGCCCGGGTCGATCACGTGGCCGCTCTACGTGTGGGGTGAGACGCACCTTCAGTACGTGCAACGGCACCGGCAGATCCGGCGGGCGTTCGCCATGACCGCCCATCGTGGACTCCCGGGGACGCTGACCGTCGCCCGGCCCGACGGGACCGCCAGGTCAATTGAGGCGTACTACTCGGCCGGCCTGGAAGGCGAAGCAGGTGAAGGCTGGCTGTACTCGAAAGACGCCATCACCTTGTTCTGCCCGGACGGCTACTGGCGTGACGTCAACTCGCTCTCCGTGACCAGCTCGTACGCCGTCGGCGTCGACTTCCTCAACCCTTTCCCGTCGGTGTCCCAAGGCCTCACCCTCGGCGAGTTCCAGGTCACCAACCCGGGCGACGTCGCGGCCTGGCCCACCTGGACGATCACCGGGCCGATGACGTCGATCATGGCCCGCAACGTGACCACCAACTACGAGTTCCAGCTGACCTACGCGCTGGCGGCCGGGGAACAGGTCACCATCATCACCGACCGGCCGCAGGTACGCGGGCCCGCCGGACAGAACCTGTCGACGTCGCTGAACTGGCCGGCCGCCTACCTGTGGGCGCTGGCGCCGGACGACAACGACATCATCGTCAACGTCGCCAACGCTGCTGTCGGCACCTCCGTGACGTTGGACTTCCACGCCCGCTACGAGGGGGCGTGACCGGCGGTGGCCGACTACCTGATCCTGATCACCGACAAGACCATGAACCTGCTCGGCGACCCGATCGCCTGCTGGACCGCGATCGACGTGACCTTGAAGTTCAACGAGCCGAGCAGCGGGTTCTTCATCGCACCCGGCTACGACTGGATCCGTGACCAGTTGACACCCGGGTGCCGCGCCGTGGTCGTCCGCAACGGGGACGTGCTGATCGCGGGCCCGGTCGAGCAGTGGCTGTGGGAGCGCTCGGACGACGGCGACAACGCCGGCGCCGGGCAGCTCACCGTGACCTTCGCTGACTTCCTGTCGCTGATCGTGGCCCGGGAAACCTACCCGGACGGCACCCTCACACCAGGCGCGCAGGTCCTCGACAACTGGTCGTACACCGGCACCGCCGAGAACGCGCTGCGCGAACTGGTCGACCGCAACGCCGGCGAGGGCGCGCTGGCCGCCCGGCAGATCCCCAACCTGGTTCTCGACTCGGCCGCCGGGATCGGATCCAGCTCCACCTTCAAAGCGGAGCGGATGGAGCCGATGGGCGACGTGATGCGGCGCATCGCTGTCGCCGGCGGCAACCTCGGATTCCGGGCTCTGCTGGACGGCAAAACCATCAAGTTCGGCGTGTACGCCCTGACCGACCTGAGCAACCAGGTCGTCTTCGGGTTCGGCAACGGCTCCCTGAAGTACATCGCGTACGAGGTCACCGCGCCGAAGGTGAACGCGGCGATCGTCGGCGGGCAGGGTGAGGGCGCCGATCGGCTGCTGCTCGAACGGGACAACCAGTCCAGTCAGGACGCGTGGGACCGCCGTGAGACCCTGGTCAGCCGGCCCGGCAACGATCCGACGGCGGACCTGAACGCTGCCGGCGACGAAGCCCTGGCCGAGGGCGCCGAGACCGCCCGGGTTCCCATGTCCACCTCGGACACCCCGTTCCAGGGGTACGGCGACTACACGATCGGCTCGATCGTGTCCGTGGAGACCTGGCCCGGCTCGATGATCTCCGACGTGGTGGTGACCGTCCACTTCCAGGTCACCGCCGGG
>JACCDR011577457.1_pt1 | contig 13530 bp, 29 predicted proteins | sample 7446431 | NCBI WGS metagenome assembly JACCDR01 (sample SAMN15323443, study PRJNA562643) | freshwater metagenome | isolation source: river surface water | place: USA:Blue River Watershed | collected 2017-08-17
CGCTCGCCGAGGCCATCGTCGGAGCGTTCACCTCGGGTGCGATGACGCAGGCGCAGATCATCGACGTCACGAAGTACTCGCGCGAGCGTGTCCGTCAGATCCTGCGCGAGGCGGGCGTCGACCCCGAAGAGTCCGCCGAACGGGCGCGAGCCTCACGACGCCGCAAGACCGCCGAGCAGTAACTCAGCCCCGCCCGGCCTCAACCCGCGCCCGCTCCACCGCCCGGTCGACAGCCCTCGCCATCGCCTCCGCGACCCCCGGCGGCCAAGCCATCCCCCGCATCGCCAACCCGACGAGCAGCGGACCGCTCGCGTGCTGCTGCAGGACGACCGAGCCGTAGCGGACGCCGTCGACCACGACCGGCAGCTCACGGGACTGATGCGGCATACCCGCGGCGACCGCCGACAGCGGACAGTTCTCGGCGTCACACCACGGCGGATGCTCGACCTCGGCGCGGCCACGAGGGCGCGGGACCACGGTCACGGCGCCACGCCCGTCTGTCGCAGCAGATCGCCGAGCGCGTCCGGGAGGCCTTTCGCCTCCAGCAATGGCAGCGGCACCGACCGGCCCGACCGCGTGATCTCCACCGACGGGGAGCCAGCCTCCGGGGTCTGCGTCAGATACACCTCGGTCAGGCCCGCGGCCTCGGGAGCGGAGCGGTCCATGCCGCCGGCATGACCGTTCACGGGTCGCGTCCCGGCGGTACAGCGGCGCTGGGAGCACCACGGCGGGTGTGGGGACTGGTCGGCATCCATGACACCTCCGGGGGTGAGGCGGGTGGGCCGGCGCGGGAGCCTGCCGAGCGCAGTGACCGCGCCGGCCCTGTGGGCTGTTCCCCCGGCTGCCAAGCTGAAGGCGTCGCCCATCAGCAGAATAGGCGGCTAAGCCGCCCTCAGGGAAGACGAACCGCACTTCAGCGCCTTAGCCGCCGACGTTGTTGAAGTGCGCAACGGAAAGTGATCAGATTGGTGGGCTGCCAAGCTGAAGGATCAACTCAATGACTGCCGAAAACATCGGCGGCGACCGCCCCGAATGGGAGCGGGTCGTTGCCGGCATCCGCGCACGAATCGCCGCGGGGAAGTCGGGCGACCGCTTGCCGTCGATCGCGGACCTGTCCGCCGAGTATGCGGTGGGGGCGACGACCGTGAAGATGGCCGTGGCGCATCTGCGTGCGTCCGGCGAGATCAGGACGAGGCGTGGTCAGGGGACGTTCATCCCCTGAAGGGTTAACCCGTCCGGCGGAGAGTCCTTCGCCGTTTCGGCCGTGAGTAATCGGCCGACAAGCCGTCCACCGGGCGAGCGCCGGAGGCACTCCGGGTGCAGAATCAGGGGCGAGCCATCCGAGCGAAGAGGCTCGGGTCTCCTCCCCCTGGGTTGCGACCTGAGGACGCCCGGCAGGTGTCCGGACTAGGCCCCGTGGCACCTGCCGGGCTAGTCCATTTGTAGGCCAATTCCACCCGGTCTCGCGTGCCAACAGTGACTCACTCACGAATGTCGCGCCGATGCGACTTCGAGGTGCCCTGCTCCCACAGTGCTCCCAGGAAACGGCGAAGGCCCCTCGAAAGGGGCCTTGACCTGGTGTTACGTTGGGGTGACTGATGGGATTTGAAACCAATTCGCGGCCCTGGTCAGAGGGCCGGACGTCTGCTTGAGCTGGAACTCAGCCCTACTGGTTCCGGTCGGTTCCGGTCGGTTCCGGTTCCGCTGCTCCCCCGTTTGCCACCCACGGAAGCGCCCTACACGTCGACCAGTTCACCTGCGAGTTCGTCGCCGATCTCGGCTGCCACCGAGTCCATGTCGACGCCGGCGAGGGCGAGCTCGACGGCGATGAGGATGCCCTCGTCCACCGCGGGGAGCAGGTGCCCGTACAGGTCCGAGGTGATCGCGATGGAGCTGTGCCCGAGACGACGCTGAATCGCTGTCAGAGAGACGCCTGCGGAGATCAACCAGGCGACGTGCGTGTGGCGGAGGTCATGAACCCGGAGCCCCTCCAGTCCGGCCCTGGCGCACGCAGTCTTCCAGGTGCGCCGGAAGTTCCGGGTCCGCACATAACCGCCCTTCGGGGCGGTGAAGATCACACTGTCGCGCTCCCCCACCACGAGTCCCGCCAATGCCTCGGCGACTTTCTTGGTGAGCGTGACCGTGCGGCGTGACCGTTCCGACTTCGGGGGGACAAATACGATCTCCGCCGTGCCGGGCAACTCCTGCATCTGCTCGACGACAACCAGCCGTGGTGGACCGGCCAGCAGATCCATCCGCCCCACCCGCAAACCGATCGCCTCCCCCCACCGCAGCCCCGTCGAAGCGAGCAGCAGGATCAACGGCCGCCAATGCTGTGGCATGGCCGCTACCAGCCTCGCGAACTCCGGTTCGGTGAGGAACCGCATCTCGTGATGCACCCTTGCCGGCAGCGTCGTTTCGACGCAGGGGTTGGTCCGGATGAGCTTCGACTTCACCGCGGCCTGCATCACCTTGTGCAGCAGGCCGTGACAGTTCCGGACCGTCTTCGGCGACAATGCCCGACGCTTGCGCTTCGAGCCGGGCGCTACCGGTCCGCGGCCTTTCAGCAGGTCGGCGATCCAGTTCTGGACGGTGAGGTGGTCGATGTTGTCGAGGTTGCACCGGCCGAGAAGCGCGCGGAGGTGGTTGTCGATGCGGCTGGTTTCGGACCGTGCGGTTGACGGCTTCAGGGTGGCGATGTACGCCGGGGTCCAGATGTCGAGCCATTCGTTGAGGAGCACTTCGCCGCCGCGTGGGACGAGGGCGTCGCCGCGCAGCTCGTCGGCCTTGAAGCCGGTCATGGCGTTCTTCGCGGCGGTCTTCGTGCGGTAGCCGGACTCGATGGTGACGACGATGCCGGCGTGCCGGTCGCGGATGCGCCAGCTCTGTCCGTGCTTTTCGACCCACATGTCAGTCCTTGACCGGGCGTAGGTGGGTGCCGCTGTCGTTGAGCGGGTCGAAGCGTCGCTGCCGCGGTTGGGTGCTGCGGTGTGGTCGAGGCGGGTCGTCGGCGGTCCGGCCGAGTCGTTCGGCGAGGACGCCGTCGAGTTGCCCCTCGGAGCGTGCGCTGTTGATGGCGCGGCGCAGTTCCAGGCGCATGGCGTCGAGTTCGGCGACCATCGTGCTGGTCATCTCGCCCGCCTGGATGGCGTTTTGTGCGGCGGCGGCTGCTGCGTTGCGGGCTGCGGCGGCGTCGATCTCCGCCCTGATCTTCGGCACGATCAGGGCGGAGAGGTAGGGCGGCGCGAATCCGAGTACTGCGGTGACGACCGCGATGGTGAGGATCAGTCCGGTCGCGGCTTCGGCGTTCCAGCGTTGACTGAATATGGCTACAGCGCCACCGACTGATGCGACGAACACCAGTTGGGCGTATTTGACGGCCTTGTGCATGGGGGACCCCCTGCGCTTTCAGGCACGGGGGGTCTGACCGCCGCGCCGTCAACCGGTCTAGGCCGCCCGGTCACTGGTAGGTGATCGAACAACCGTAGACGAACCACGAACAGAAAGGGCTGTATCGGACACAAAGTACGCCTGTGGGAGCAGAGTTTTCTCAGTCATCCGCTGGCGCCGCGTCGGCGCGGAGGTTCCTGGCTGAGGAGCCAACCCTGCGCCCATTCGGTGACCCAGCCGACCCGCTCAAGGAACACCTGCCGCTGGTCGTCGGTGAGGTCCGTGTAGATCTCGACGAGGCGGGCTATCTCGCGGGGCAGTGGCGGCGGCATGGGGATGGCCCGCTTGCCGCCCTCGGCGAGGGCCAGTGCGGCGTCGACGTCCATCCCGAGGATGCCGGCAAGTTTCCGGACTGTCGCACGGTCGGGCTCGCCTTCGCTGCGTTCCTGCCGGATGACGGTGGTCCGGTGGACCTCTGCCAGGTCGGCGAGCTGTTCCTGGGTAAGGCCTTTCGCCTTCCGTGCTTTCCGCAGTGCGGTCGCCCACGTGCTACTTGCGTCCCGCGGAATGTCGCTCACGCGTTCACGGTAGGGCCTGCCGCGGCGGCAGACACGTCGCAAGCTTGCGACGTCGCATCGACGCGACTTAGAGGGATTGCGCCGCATGGCGCTGCGTGGTCTATCGATCATCCGTGATCCCTGACGCATGCATGCGACTATCGCACGTTCGGGGCTGTCCGAAAAGATGACGCGACACGACTTGTGTCGCACGCATGCGACATCTACCGTAGGTCGCATGCACACGACATCACGTCGCAGCGCAAGTCGCACCCAGGCGACACCGCGGCGCTTCGCCAAGGAAGCGTTCGAGGCCCAGATGAGGAAGCGTCGCATCTTCGGCGTCCAGGCGCAGGCCGACGCGCTCGGAGTCCACCGCGCGACCCTCAGCCGTTGGCTCGACGACGACCGACAGCAGGCCGGCGTCGACGTCTCCCTCGCCGACGCCTGCCACTACGCCAAGAACATCGGCATCCCCGTCGACAAGCTGTTCGTCCCGGTCGCCGCACCCGTGAGGGCCGCCGCATGACCGCCGACGGATACATCGACCCGCACCAGCTGCTGGACTGCGACGACGTCGCCGCCCTGCTCAAGGTCTCCCGCAAATGGGTCGAGGACAAGGTCGCCGCCGACGAGATCCAGTACACGAGGATCGGCGCGCGGCTCGTCAGGTTCACCCGCGACGACATCGACGCCCTGTTCAAGGCCGGAAAGCACGGACCCGCCGACCTGCCGAAGTCCCGTCGCCTCGGTCGCATCGCCGGTGTCGCGCAGCCCCGCCGTGGCAGGGCCGCCTGATGGCCACCCCCCACGACGACCTGCAGCTGCTCACTCTCACCGAGACCGCCAGCCTGGTTGGCCTCTCTCCGTCGGAAGTCCGGAACAGGGCGCACAAGGGTGAGATCACCTACATCAACTTCGGTCCGCGCTCAATGCGGTTCAGCAGGGCGGATGTCGAGGACTTCATCGCCGCCCACCGGCGCGGGCCCGGCCCACACCTCGCGGTCGTCCAGCCGCTGCACGGGCCGCGGAAGGTCGCCTAATGGCGCCGCCGCTGCGCAAGCCGATCGTCGCGCCAAACGGCAAGACGTACTTCGGGCGCTGGCCGCAGACCATGCCGAACACCGGCGAGGGGCCGTACATCGCGGCGCTCGCCCGGCGCGTTCAGGGCGCCTGCGAGGTCGTCGTGCCGCTCGGTCGGGCTGATGTCGCCAGCAACGACACCATCTTCGAAGTTGAACCGGTCAGGTCCTGGCGGACCGGGGCGCGGCAGGTGCTCGCGTACGCCGCGCAGACCGGACAGACGCCCGCTGTGGCGCTGTTCGGCGATGCCGACTACCTGCGCATCTACCTGTGGATTCGCGACCGGCTGCCCGGAGTGCACCTGTGGGTGTGGCGCAACGTCGCTTGGGGTCGAGTCGCCTCCCGGCGTGAGGCCTCATACCGCGGCGGCTACGACTACGCCCCGGCGGACCCCGCAACCCCGCCAGTAAGACGGATCGATCCCGTCACCGGCCGCGCCCTCACGCTCGCCGATCGCCTCTGACCAAAAAACGCAGGCCCCGCCGGTCGCACCCAGCGAGGCCCTGCAGCGCCAACCCAATCACAACAGGAAGGAGGGCTGACGCTATGTCTCCTCGACAAGCTACAGCCCGCAGCACATCACTCGCCACCGACTGCCCGTGGTGCGGCACCGACCACCGTGACGCGACCCGATCCGACCATGAGCGCTACCACCGCCAGTCCGAGCAGACGTGGCGTCAGCTCGGCGACCTGATGATGGCCGACTCCGACGAGGCCGTCTGGGGGAACGCGGCATGAACCACGGCCAGCACCTCCCCAGCACGTCGGCGACCGGCGTGATCCTGTGGCTGCTGCTCAGCGCCGCCCTGATCGTCGCGTACGTCTGGTCGACGCCCCGCCCGTCCAAGGACGAGGACGGTGCCGCATGACGCTCTCCACGAACATCTACGTTCTCGACGAGACCGGCCCGCACGAGCTGTTCCGCCACTGCCAGACCCTGCTCACCGAACACGACGAGCAGGGCCGGACGTGGCGTCAGCAGGCGTGCTCCGACGAGCCGATGAAGTACACGCCGGGCGCCTGGTCGATCAGCAACCAGATCGGTCAGGGCCTCCCGGCGATCCTCGACATCGAGTACCGGCCCGGTGCGCCGCTGTGGACGCCCGAGCAGGCCGCCGAGTGCGACGACGACTGCAGCGAAGACTGCAACGGCGACCATTACATCCGCGCCTGCTGGCTGAACATCGACTTCGACACCTCGTACGGCTACGACCACAACGGCATGAAGTGCGGCGACCTGCACGCGGTCCTCGTCGCACAGGTCGGGCAGTGGCTCGACAAGCGTGGACTTCGGTGGGAGTGGCGCAACGAGTTCACCGGCGACGTTCACGGCGGCGATGAGCGTTACGCCCGCCTGATGGACCTCGCGTCGGGCGGGGCGAGTGCTACGGACTGGTTCAAGTCGACCGCTCTCCCGGCAATCCTCGGCGGCATGCGATGACCGCCCCGACGCTCCCCCGCCCGCTGCTCCTGGACCGTCCCGCGCAGGTCGGTGACCGCGTCAACTGCGGTCGCGTCGGTTCGTGGCTGTCGCTGATCGGCACCGTGTTCGCCGTCGACGCGGTCACCGGCCAGCTGCGCGTGCAGGAGGAGCAGTCCGGTGACCTCGTCTACGTGCAGCCGTGGACCGCGCGGGTGTTCGCGCCTCGGGACCGGCAGCACGTCACATGCCCCACCTGCCACAACCCGCTCCCGGGCCTGCTCGCGACGTGCCGGAAACCGGCGTGCCTCGCCGAGTCGATCCGCGCCGACGCCCACCTCGACCGCCTGGAGGACCAGTGATCACCGTCGTCCGCAGACTCCCGCTGGTCGTCGACCAGCCCGGCCATCCGCGCCTCGACTACCGCACCGGCCGCGTCGCCGCGCTCACCTGGCGCCCCGACAGCCCGTACGTGGCGACGTTCCACGCCGACCACTGGCAGCACACCGTGACGGTCGAAGGTCTCGCGGTCGGCCTGCACGAGGAATGGGTGGAGCCGCACGGCACCGCCACGATCCGCACCAGGATGGCCGGCGGGCACCGGTTCGTCGTCGTTGACCTCCACCACGGCGGCGGGGCCAGCATCATCGCGTCCGCCGCGCGCGTCTCCGACTTCGTCGGGCACGTCGCGTTCACCGCGATCCTCGGCAACGTCCGGGCCGCCGCCGACCGTGAGACGCCGTGGCTGCTGGGCGGGGGTGCCGCATGAGCGCCGACTTGGAGCTCCTCGCCGAGAGCCTCGCCGCGGCGGTTGCCCGCTACTGCGCGGACCCGTCGCCGGTCCGGGACCAGTCGGAGACGGACCTCGTCGACACGCTGCACGCCGCGAACTCGGCCGGCACGTACATGACGTTGCGGCTGATCGACATCCGCCGCCGCCTCAACTCACACCCGACGGACGCCGCGGTCGGGGACGCGCTGAGGGCCCTCGGGTCCTACCAGCACCTGCTGGGGCTGCGGGCGGTGACGGCATGAGCCGCGGCTGGGGGTGCGTGCTCCTGATCGTGGTCGCTGACGTGCTGATCGCGGCCGGTCAGGCGAGCCACTTCACGGGCCTGACACTGCTGCTCATCATCGGTCTCGACGCGGTTCTGGCGCTGCTTTTCGCGTTGCCGGGCCTCGCGGAGGCAAACCGGAACGTGGGCCGCGCCTCCGCGGTCATCGACGAGGAACACCGGATCAGGCACGCGGCGAGTGTGCTCAAGCGGGGGCAGTCGTGACCCGCATCTTCTGGCAGGCGTTCGGCCTCGCTTTCTCCGCCGCTGTCGGCGGCGGGGCGTGGCTCATCGCTCACATGGTCGAACAGCCGCAGGTTGTCGCCGTGCCCGCCGCCGTGTTCGTGTTCCTGCTCTTCTCCGCCGGTATGCACATGTACCTCGCGGAGAACGGCAAGCCGTCTGACCCGCAGATGCGGGAGCCATGGACGGCGGCGGAGAAGCAGATCCTCGGCGAGGAGTACGTGCCGCAGGTGCTGCGCCGGCCGCTGGACGCGTTCGTCGGCGAAGAGGACGACACGCAGATCTTCGACGGGCGCTACTTCAGCCTGACCCGGCCGAAGGGTCGGCGGCGGGCACCGAGAGCGGGTGTGCGGTGACGACCTTTTACGTCTACAGCCGCGGGCATGTGGTCCTCACGACCCGCGACGAGGAGAAGGCGGAGAAGCTTGCCGCTGCCGTCCGCGACGGGCATGTCGTCGCCGTCGAGCGGGAACTGACCGCCGGGGAACTCATGCGCGACGAGAAGGTCGCCGCGTGACCGCGGTCCTCGGGTACGCCCCGGTGCCGGTCACCGGCTGGGACGCCTCCGACGACGAGTGGCACGCCGCCCGCGCGAAGGGTATCGGCGCGTCCTCAGCGGCGACGGTCCTCGGCTTCATCAAGTGGCGGACGCCGTGGCAGGTGTGGGCGGAGAAGACCGGCGCCCGGCGCCCGCCCGACCTGCCGTCCGACGCCGCTGAACTCGGCAACGACCTGGAGCCGTGGCTGCTCAGCCAGGCCGCGAAGCTCCTCGGCGAGCCGGTCACCCGCACCGAACACCGCATGTACGCGCACCCGCAGCACCTGTGGCGGCTCGCCTCCCCGGACGGTCGCGCCGGTCGGAAGCTCGTCGAACTGAAGACCGCCGGACTCGCCTCCGGGTGGGGCACCCCGCACGGCTGGGACGACGGTGGCGTGCCGCTCGGTTATGAGATCCAGGCCCGCTGGCAGATGCACGTGATGGACGTCGACGTCGTCGAGTTTGTCGCTCTCGTTGCCGGGCTCGGCGTCATCCGGCGCACCGTCACCCGTGACCTCGGCGTCGAAGAGGACCTCGTCACGCAGGTCAGCGACTGGCGGCAACGGTACGTCCTCGGCGGTGAGGAGCCACCGTTCGAGGTCGCCGACAAGGACACCGTCGCCTACCTGTACCCCACCGTCGAACGCGAATCGGTCGACCTGGACCTGACGGACGCGCCGTCGCTGCTGGCCCGCCGGGTCGGCGCCGCCGCCCGCAAGAAGGCCGCCGCAGATGAGGTCACGCTCATCGACACGCAGCTCAAAGCCCTCATCGGTGATCACGACGTCGCCCGCATCGGTGACCGCGACGCCTACTCGTGGTCCGCGAAGAAGGGCGCCATCGACTGGCCGCGGTTCTACGCCGACGCGGTCGACGCCGGTGCCGCGCTGCCGAACCCGGAGACCTACCGCAAACCCCCGACCCGATCTTTGAACGTCAAGGAGTCCTCATGACCGTTGCCGTCCCGAACGCCAAGTCCGCGCTCGCCACCCGCCGCGAGAACGGCGCCGTCGCGACCAACACCCTCGCCGACCAGATCCGCAAGATGGAGCACCAGTACCAGGCGGCGATGCCCCGCGGCGCCGAGGCGTCCCAGCTGGTCCGCGACGCCCTCACCGCCGTCCGGATGACCCCGAAGCTCGCCGAGTGCGAGCCGACGTCGGTACTCGGCGCTCTGATGACCTGCGCCCAGTTGGGGCTGCGGCCGGCGGTGCTGGGGCAGGCGTGGGTGCTGCCGTTCTGGGACAACAAATCCCGCGGCTACAAGGCGCAGCTCGTCATCGGCTACCAGGGCTACCAGGAGTTGGCGCACCGGTCCGGGAAGATTCAGTCGCTGGTCGCGCGCGTCGTCCACGAGAACGACACGTTCGACGTCGACTACGGCATCGCGGACACGCTCGTCCACAAGCCGAACCTGTTTGGCAGCCGGGGCAAGCCGATCGCCTTCTACGCGGTCGCGAAGTACGTCGGTGGCGGTCACACGTTCCTCGTGATGACCCTGGACGAGATGCTGGAGTACCGGGAGAAGTACGCGAAGCAGCGGACCAAGGAGAACAAGATCTTCGGCCCGTGGGTCGACAACTTCGAGGGCATGGCCTTGAAGACGACGATCCGCCAGCTCGCGAAGTTCCTGCCGAAGTCGACGGAACTCGCGCTTGCTCTGGCCGCCGACGACGGTGTCCGCGTCGACATCCGCCCCGACGTCGATGCGGCCGAGGCGACCGAACACCCCGACGTGATCGAGGGCGAGATCGAGGACCCGACCGGCGGCGCGGACCTGAACGACCCGGTGGTGAACGCGTGACCGGCGTGATTGGGGTCGGCGACGGCCGCGTGTGGGTCGAGCCGCTCCCGGATGGTCGGGTGTCACTGCAGGTGAACGACGCAAGCTTCGGCGGCCTCCGCTGCGCCGACGCCGTACTGACCGCGGACGAGGCCGTCGACCTGGCGACGCACCTGCTCGCCAGTGTCCGGCCCGCCAACCGGTTCGCTCCGGAGACGGGCGGCGCACGGGTGGTGACGTCGTGACCGGCTGGCACAAGCAGCGTCTCTGTGTCTGGGACCTGGAGACCACGGCGCCGGACCCTGAGGAGGCGCGGATCGTCACCGCGACGGTGGCGATGGTCGGCGGCGGCCAGCCGACGGAGATCGCGTCGTGGGTCGCCGACCCTGGCGTGGAGATCCCGGAAGGTGCGGCGGCCGTCCACGGCTACACGACGGAACGGGTCCGCGCCGAGGGTAAGCCGCTCGCGGACGTCCTGCCGGAGATCGTCGGGATGCTCACCGTCGCGGTCGCCGCCGGCCTGCCGCTCATCGCCTACAACGCGGTGTACGACAACACGGTCCTCGACCGGGAGACGCGCCGGTTCGGCCTGGACCCGTTCGCCGCCGTCCTCGCCAACGCGCGGGTGATCGACCCGCTGTGCCTGGACAAGAAGCTGGACCGGTACCGGAAGGGCAGCCGGACCCTGTCCAGCACGGCGGAGCACTACGGCGTGGAGATGGGTGAGGCGCACACCTCGGATGCTGACTCGCTGGCGACGGCGCGGATCGCGTACGTGATCGGCCAACGCTCGCAGATGACGTTCGAGCAGCTCACCCGCCTGTACGCGGATCGGCGTTTCCCGGACCGGATCGCCCGGGACTGGCAGGCGTTCGGCCGGCTGACCCTCGACGAGGTTCACGCGGGCCAGGTCGGGTGGTATGCGGAGCAGTCCCGGTCGCTCGGGGAGTACTGGGCGCGCGCCGCGGAGGAGAAGCGTGTCCAGGCGGACCGCGACGACCCGCCCGGCGACGACGGGCTCGGGCCGGACGAGCGCCGGCAGGTTCTCCTCGACGAGGCGGCCGAGCTGGAGCAGCGGATCTCTACGCTCCGCACCGAGTGGCCGCTGGCGGTGTTCCGTGGCTGACCTGCTGGCGGCTCTGCGCCGCGAACACGAGGAACTGACGTGCCGCGCCGCTGAGTGCCGCGACGACAGTGACCTGCTGCCCGCGGTCATCGCCGAGGAGATGGCGGCCCGGCTGGAGTTGCGGATCGCCGAGCTCGAAGCGCGAGAAGAGGTGGCGGCATGAGTGGCGACGCGCGTATCACCGGCCGGATCAACATCGACCCGCCGATCACGTGGGCTGAGCTCGCGGGCAAGACGTGGGCGACCGAAGGTGACTACGAGCCTGACCCGCCGTACGCGGCGGACGCGAAGGTGCTGGTCGAACACCGGGACGTCGACACGGACTTGGGTGTCCTGTCGGTGCGACTCGGCGTCGCGATCGTCGAGGTTGGCGGCGAGACGTCCGCGTACACGCTGACGCAGTCGGTGGAGCGGATCGTCGCCGAGTTCAGGACCGACCCGAACGGCACCATGCGGACGTTCAAGGGGTTCCTGCACGTCGTGTGGGGTCGGGGCGAGGAGTCGTGGCGTGTCCACGTCGTCGACGGTCACGCCGTCGAGTCGCGGCCGGTCATGGCGTGGCCTGTGGGTGCCCACGACGAGGACGGTGTCGCGTGACGGTCCCGCTCCCCCTGACTCTGCCCGGCGTGGCCACCGCGGTCACGCCGGGCGCCGGCCCGAAAGTCCTCGGCATTGACCCCTCGCTCACCTGCTGCGGGCTCGCCGGCGACGGGTGGACGGCGACGATCCCGACCCGTGCGAAACGTGCCCGCGAGTCGCGCACCGACTTCGTTCACGCCCGGATGCGCCTGATCCTTGACCGTATCCGCGACTTCCTCGACGGCGTCGACCTCGCTGTCATCGAAGGGCTCGCGATGAGCCCGACGATGGACAAGGCGCGGACGCTCGCATGGTTGAACTGGCAGGTCCGTGACCTGTGCTGGTCGCGGGGCGTCCCGTACGCGGTCGTGTCGCCGTCCGGTCTGAAGCTGTACGCGGTCGGCAAGGGGCGACGCACGACGGCGCAGGTCGAAACCGACACAGCGGCCGGCGTGTCGGTGAAAGACCCGGTGCTGGAGACGGTCCGCGGCTGGTTCGACTGGTTCGACGGCGACAGCAGCGACGCCGCTGACGCCGCGGTGCTGTACGCCATGGGCCGGGACTGGCTGGGTTCTCCCGTCGTCTCGGTGCCTGCTGCGCAGCGCGCCGCACTGGATGGGGTGGCGTGGCCGGAGATGGAGCCGCCGCTGCCGGCCAGTTTGGGACGTGCCGCATGACGCCCGCCGAGGTTCAGGCCCGCATCGACCAGCACTTGAAGGCGCTCACCCACCTGTATGGCCTGCTCAACCAGCGCCGCCCGACGGGCGACCAGTTGACGCCGCGCGAGCTGCAGGTCCTGACGTTGCGGGTGGCGACGCCGATGACGCTCCGGCAGGTCGGCCGGGCGCTCGGCGTCACCGAGGACGCGGTGAAGGGTGCCGCGAAACGCGGCTGGGTGAAGCTCGGCGTTACCCGCGCGGACCAGCTCCCGGAGGCGCTCGCCCGGGTCACGGGGGTGGCGGCGTGAGGCGGCGCAGCGGGACGCTCACTGCGGAGCAGATGCAGCTTGCCGGTCTGCTCGCGGACACGGATCTGACGCACGCCCAGCTGGCGGAACACCTCCGGGTGCCGTTCAAGACGCTACTGACGAGGGTGGCGGCGCTGTACATGAAGCTCGGCTTGACCGGCGGTCGGGCGGCGCTGCGCGAGCATCTGCTGGCGTGTGAGCTGGCGGCGGTCGAGTGACGTCAGGTGGAGGCGGGTGGGGCGTCGCCCTGCCCGCCGGCCGGCTTGGCGGGTGGGCGCTTCATGACGCGGGTGATCGGGGCCGCGGTGATTCCTCGCGGTTCCCTGGCCGGTCCGATGCCCGCCTCTCGGGCTGCCTTCCGGATGTACGAGTCGGTGAACGGCGACAGCCGGGCGACCTCGGTGGGCGGTATGTCGGCGCGCAGCATTTCCAGGGCTTTGGCCATGGCGGCTTTGCCGGCGTCGTCGAGGTCGGCTTGGGCGCGGCGGTAGCGCTTCGTGAGTGCGGTCATGTCCGCCCGAAGTTGCGCCTTCCGATCATCTGTCACGCGACTAGGTTACGTGACCGTGTTGCGCAACGGCAAGCCCGCGCGCTACGGTTGCGGTACCGGTTCACGCAAACGGATCACGCAAATTGGGAGCGCTGAACGTGCCTTCTGTACGCACTGCCACCCACCGGCCCGCCACGAAGAAGCGCCGGTTCCGTCACGACGAACTTGTCGCCGTCGACCTGTTCAGCGGCTTCGGCGGCCTCACCCGCGGCATCGAACTCGCCGGCTCCACCAGGATC
>JACCDR010296940.1_pt1 | contig 13529 bp, 17 predicted proteins | sample 7446431 | NCBI WGS metagenome assembly JACCDR01 (sample SAMN15323443, study PRJNA562643) | freshwater metagenome | isolation source: river surface water | place: USA:Blue River Watershed | collected 2017-08-17
CCGCCGCCCGGTCCCGTGTCGGCCGCGATGTAGAGCGTCGGCTGCCCGGGGTCGACCTGGGGGACGCCCGTGCGCTCGACACGCATGAACGCCGCCGTCACCGGCAGGCTCTGAACCAGCACGCCGCCGGGCTGGAACGACATGAACGGCCCGTACGAGACGCCATCCTCGGACACGTTCAGGTTGATGGTGCCGCGGAACGGGCCAACCACCTGCACTGTCTTGAACAGGGGCAGCGTGTCAGTGGCAACTGCTACACCTGATCCGTCACCGACAGGCGAGGTGATGGTCGCGAACGCTGCGGCTTCGAGGTCCGCACCCATGTCGACGTTCGGAGCGCCGCCGCCACGGTAGTTCGCGACCCGGGTGCGCATCCAGCGCGCCACCACGTTGAGCGTGACCTCGCCCGGTCCCTGGAACGTGTAGACCGGCGTGAAGTCGACACCGCCCGCGTCGTTGCAGATCTCGATCGTGACCAGCGGCTCGTAGACGTAGCCGTTGCCACCGTTGACGATGGTCTTGGTGCACGCGAAGTTCGACGTGTCGACCGCGGTGCCGGCGCCGTTCGCAGCGACCGAGGGAAGGTTCACAAAGGTGGTGGCCATGGATGTTCGTTCTCCCGGAGAGGAGACGCATCCACAACCACCGGTCAGCCGCCTACGGCGACCTCGTGGGCTATGCCCTCGTAGAGACTATCACCGTCTCCATAGCAAGTAGAAGAGCGTTCCGGCGGCACCGAGCAGCAAGATCGGCCCGTACTTGCCAGTGCTTGCAACCAGATCGGAGACTCCGCGAGGGCGATAGAGCGGGATTCCATTGGCAAGTGCGCTCGCGGTGACCGTCGGCTCGTAGGCATCGACCGGCACCCAGGGCTCCGCCGGGATGCCAACGCCGAACCCGGTGACGTTCGATTCGAAGCCTCCGGGGGGCTCGCCGACCTCGTCCCGCACCTGTTGGACGACCAGCGGGTTGGCTACCTTGAGGTCCAGGTGCAAGTGCGGACCGGCCGAGTTGCCGGTGTTGCCCGACAGCCCGAGGATCTCCCCGCGCGACACCCGCTCGCCGAGCGCGACCGCGACATCGGACAGGTGTAGGTAGCGCGACACGACCCCTGACGGGTGAGTGACGGCCACGAAGATGCCGAGGTCGCCACGCGGCGTCGCCGACATCGACGTGACGACACCATCTCCGATCGACATGATCGGCGTGCCCACCGGCAACCGGATGTCGAGGCCGGCGTGCTTGCCGCCAGGACCGGCGCCCCAGCCGCCGCCGACGACCGTCATGCCGTTCTCGACCGGCTTGCCGAACCCGAAGTCCATCAGTTCACCATGGCGGTCGTGGTCGCGGACTCGCGCGCGAACGCCTCCAGCGCAGCGGTGCTGGTTTCGTGGCACGACAGTTCGCAGGGACGCCCCTCGGCATCGCGCTTGACCACGCCGAACGTCCCGTCGTCGTAGCGAACGAGCGCCGTGCGCTGGTCGTCGGACACATCAACCACGGTGGAGCGCTTGAATGGCATCGGTTAGTCCCTACGCCACAGCATAACGCCGAGCAGGGTCGCCGCGCCACCCAAGAGGAGGAACGGCCCCATCGAACCGAGCTTGCCGATCTCCGCGCGCACCCCGCCGCCGTACTTGCCGGTCTCTTCGGCGTTCTGCATGGTGTCCTCGAGCCGGTTGCGAAGGCCCTTCTGGGACGGCGACGCCATGAAGCCCGCGCAGCCGGAGCCCATCTCCGAGGGCGACATCGACATCGCCTCGCGACGGAACTCGTCCCACGACGACGGCGGACCGAACTTCCGGGTGACCCGGGGGAGGAGGTCGGACATGACGCAGGGCAGGGCGTGCTCCTGCTTGACGCCGATCCAGAAGTCCGAGCTCGACATCGGCCAGTTCACGCCAGCTGCGAACATGTGAGTCTGCGCAGCGGCGATCTTGCCGCGCACGTAGTTGAGCCCGTGCCGAGCTTGCAAGTCGTAGTCGACGGCGGAGGGGTCGACGAGCGTCTGACCCGAGCAGCCCGCCCGCAACTGATCGAACGTCGCGCCGTACCGATCGTCCGCCGGATGGTAGGTCTGGAAGATGCCGGCCTCAACGCCCGGGATGCCGAGCGCGCACGGGTTGCCACCCGACTCGTTGTTGAGCCAGGCGATCAGGAAGTCCTGCGGCAGATCAGGCGCGTACTTCTGGAACAGGGGTCGCCACTGCTCGGCGGATGCTTTGAAGGGCAGGATGGCCATGGTTCACCTCCGGGTGCGTTTGGGGCGGAGCGTCGAGACAGCGGGGACTTCATCCACGGTGCGCGATCCGGCAACACGCTGGAATGGGCGACGTGCCGGGTTCTGCTTGACGAGCAGCGGACGGATGCGCTCGATCCACCACCCGAAGTCGCCGTCGATGTCGTCGGTCTTGCGCGGGGAGGAGATCATCTGGTGCTCGAGGTTCTCGAACGCCCACTGAAGCTTGGCCGGCGACATGTTCTTGAGCAGGTCTTCGATGCTGGGGCCTTTCCAGAAGAGCTCGTTGCGAGACGACGCACCGGCGTCCTCGTAGTTCGTGGTACCAGAGACACGCCGGACCTTCTGAATCGCCCTGCGACCGATCACCTTCTTCCATGCCGTGCCGCTGTAGCGATCCATGTTGCGGTTCTCTGCGGTCGCAGACAACTCGGACCAGTAGTTCACTCCAGCGCTCGCGCGCATATTGAACGTGTAGAGGTGCCAGTTGTTGTTGTACCCGGACGGATAGGTAACCGCGACCGCGTCGGGATCGGGACCGCCAGCGCGCGGCCCCCACGGCGTCAGACCTCGGCGTGCCATCTCGGCATATCGCTCCGCCACCGCGCTCGGCGGACGTTCGCACTTCTCCATGTACACCCGCATGAAGTCGGCCTGCGTCATGTGCCCGCGGCGCGCGAGCAAACGGAGCATCCGTGCCGTGACGGTGTTGCGGAACATGACAGTGGCAAGTTGGTCGTACGCTGATTCCGGCTGCTTGGGAGCCTTCTTGCGTGGCGGGTTCTCGATCAGGCCGGCCTCGACGAGCAGGTCTCGATCGGTCGGATCTTCGGCGATGATGCCCCACGTGTGCGGTTCGATATGGTTGCCTGCGTTGCCGCCCGTGACCGTGTCGGCCTCGGCCTGCTCGCGAATCTGCATCTCCTCGTCGTCGTCGGGATCGTGGCCGTTCTCCTCGATAAACTCGTTACGGAGACGGGTGTACTCCTCGTTCACCTGATCGTCCGCGAGCAGACCAGGTGCATTGTCGGACGCCCAGTCGATGAGCTCGTCGAACGCGTCGTCGAGCGAGTTCGCGTAGATCATCAGGTAGCGTGGCATCCCCTCGCCGATCCAGAGCAGGTACGAGTGCCGCATCCACGACTTGTCGTTCGGGTTGACGATGATGATGTGGCGCTGCCCCGCGCTCGTGATCGCATCCGGTGCCAGATCCGTCGGTCCATCCGTCGGATCGTCCGGGCCGCCGTACCGAGCTCGCTGCATGCCAGACGCTCTGCCCGCGCTGTGATCGCGGAGGCTTCCTTCCCACGTCAGATCCTCGCCGTCGTAGTGGCACTCGAATCGCGGCATCAGGTTGAAGAGGTTCTCGAACGCACGGCGCTGGGAGGGGTCCTTGATGCGGACGTCGTCGCTCCAGTCGACGCCCGTGCCCTCGGCCATGTGAACCAGCACATCGCCGAACCTCTTCGCCATGCCCTCATGACCGGTGACGTTGCCAGCCAACCCCCAGCCGCCTTGATGAGCGCGCGTCGTTGCGCGAGCGTACTGCGCATCCCAGATCCGGCCATGTTGCTCGAGCCAGTCGGCGTAGACCATGATGGTGTCCGCGCGATCGAACCAACTGGCGTCCTTGATCTGCTTCAACCACTCGGTGTCGGGAACCAGTACGTCACCGAAGTGCGCAGCGGCCATCTGCTCGAACAAGCGACCGAGCGGGTTCTTGTCGGTGAGGCCGAGTGCCTTCCTGATCAACTGATTGAGGGCGCCCGCGGCCTGCTCCGCCGCGATCGGCGTCTCGGGCGTGTAGCTATCCCAGTCTTCCCCACCTCCCGGACGCGCAAGCCATCGCCATTCGCGGTCAACACCCTCGTCGATGCCGACGTCCTCTTGATCCTCCACCCAGTTGGCGTACGCCATCACCCACAGCGTGCGCGCCATCGCGTCGCGAATGATGTCCTCGTAGTGCTTCGCGTTGCTCATGATCGCCCCGTCAGGTGTTTGAAGACCGCGCGCTGTTCATCCTCGGTGAACCCGTCGAGATGGAATCCGAGGTAGCGACGCTCACCCGTCTGATAGTTCTCGTTGCCGTCGGTCTGCGTGTACCAGACGCCCGGATGGAACGACGACGAGCTCGGCTCGACTGGCCCGTGGTAGTGGATGAAGCGGGCAGCGGCTTCGTCCATCGGCTCGTCGTCGTGCGCGTACTCTTCGATCACCGTACCCTCCTCGTCCTCCCACCCGCTCTCTTCCTCGTACGGATCGTCGTCGTTCGCACCCGGCGTGACTGACTGGAAGGTCACGCGAACACGGTGCGTGGTCGACGCCTTGGTCGGCTTCCCGTCGAACGAGTACGCGAACTCGTATTTCTTGTCGTCGTACGACACTTCGACGTGCGGGATCGCCGCCTGCCACACGATGCGGCCGTCGTCGGATGTCTGCTTGTGGTCGTCGAACCACGACTGGCCATCGCCGAGCGCCATGTGCGCGAGTGCAGCGCCGAACTGCTCCGCACGCGTCTTGGGCGGCGGCTCTTCCCAGACCCAGAACTCGTCCCCGTCCTCTGACTGCACCATGCCCTCGGGCACCAAGAACACGTCGCCGTTCTCGGTCTGGTCGACGTAGTACGTCACTCCCGACTTGGTCGTGATCTTCACCGCGTTCTGGTCAGTGATGTCGTCCCACACTTCCCAGTACGCGTTGTTCCAATCGAAGTCCTGAACCATGCCGGGAGGGATGTCGTCTGGGTCGGGATCCTCTCCACCCGACTCCAAGATGAACCAGTCTTCCTCCGACACACCCGTCACCACGCTGTGGTCGATCTGTTCGGCGAACGCCTGCGGGATCGACGTCCCGCGCGCGCTGTCGAGGAAGAACTCGGGCTCGGGTCGCTTGGGCGGGTGCTCCTCGACGTACTCGAACTCCTCGCCCGTGTCGATCTGCACCGCGAGCGCGTACAGGTCGACGATACTCGGGACGCCCTCCGCCTTCACGATCCGGTCGACGAGCGCGTTCGCCGCCGTGTACGCGGGCGCCGGGATGTAATCAGGATGCTCGCCGGCCTCGGGGTTCGCCGCCTCCCACAAGGTCCACGCCATGCCGTCCAAGATGCGAGTGGCAAGTTGGCGCTGGACCTTGTCGAACTCGCCCGGGTTGCGCTTGTGCGCGGGCGGGTGCGGACGAAGGCGGCGGGCGGAGATCACCGACGCGGGGTTCACGAGCGGCCACAGATCCTCGGCCGTGCGTCCGAGGTCCGCCAGTCGCTTGTCGATGACCTTCTTCGTCACGGCTTACGCGTCCCGTGCGACGTTGCGGTCGATGCCGATACGGAGGTTACAGAGGCCGAAGCCGACCTCCATGCGGCGGCCTTCCTTGCTCGGGTCGAGCTCCCACGTGCACTGGAACGGCTCGATGCTCAGCGCGTTGCGCTCGGCGTCGTAGTCGATCTGCTTCTTGCCGCTCTCGATGGTGAGAGCGTTGGTGCACCGTGGGCACAACAGCACCACCCGGTAGTGCTTCTGACCGCTCACCGACGGGACCTCGTAGAGATCGACCGTCATGATGAAGTCCTTGTACCGGACGTCGACCTCGCGCTTGCTCTTGTCGAGGTTGAGCGTCGAGGCGTAGCCCGCGCCAAACTGCCCTTGCGTCACCAGGGGCTTGTCACCCTTGATGTGGAACGTCTCTTCGCGTTTCGGATCGTATGCACCCATCGGAGATCTCCTTCGAGTCCGATAGTAGCGACCCGAGCCGCGGTGGTCGACGACTACGGCTGAGGCTTCTTCTTTTTCAGTAGCAAGTAGGCCCCGACGCCCACGCCGCCGAGCAGCACGAGGGTCATCGGCTGGAAGCCCAGGATCGTGCTCTGGTTGGCCATCGCGGCGTTCGCGGTCGCCTGTGCCTGCAATGCAGCGGCGGCGCCCTTCGCCTGCTCACCGGCGGAGAACACGCCGATCACGGACTTGCCGACGCTGGCCAGGGTGTCGCTCCAGCCCGAGAGGCCGGACTTGGCGGGGGTGAGGTAGTAGTTCGACATGGTGTTATCCGTTCCTCTTGTACAGCCAGTACCCGCCCGCCGCGATCGCAGCGAGGAGTAGCAGCTTGGTGTTGCGCGACATCGGCATCGTGACGGGCGTCGACGGCGTCATGTTGAGCTCGTCGAGCGCTTCTTCATCGACCGGGATGGTGCCGTAGCCGCCACCCGAGGTCGCCGAACTGGCACCCGATCCGCTCGATGACGTGCCGCTCGAGCCGGAGCCGGCCGATCCGCCGGTGACGATACTGGTGTCGGCGGCGGTACCCGGACCGACCTGCCCCGGGCGCGTGGTGCCACCACCCGTGGATAGACCACCGCTCGGGCGACGAGGCGCGGGCGTGACCCCACGCGACGGCGTTCCCCAACTCGCGATCGTCGGATCCGATCCCGCGTTGAGGGGCGGACGACGCGGCGGCGTCGATGTCGGGTTGTTGCTGGGCGGCAGTCCGCCACCGCCAGGCGGACGCGGCGGAGTCACATCGGTCATCGGCACGACCAATCCAGTGGTCATGGTGATTTGCTGCGAGTCCAGCCTGCTCGTGAACCGGTTGGCCATCGGGATCGCGCCGAGATTCGCGAGCGAATGGCGCAGCGGCTTGAACGCGGCGCCGGCCATCGCCGCCATTCGGGCGTCGCGGTCCATCATGGCTCGAGCCTTCATGGCTTCCTTGCGACGCAAGCGCGTACCCGCCCCGTCGACCGCCGCGATGGCGTTCACGCCGCGCGTATGCGCGTCCAGGTCTTTGACGAAGCGGGACATGGTGGTGGTCTCCTTACCAGTGGCGGAGCTTGTAGCCGTTGACCGATCCGAGCGAGCCGAGCTCTTCGAGCATCGGGTTGCCCGTCATCGTGGCGCCGAGCGCGCCCGCAACGGTGGCCGAGTCCTTGGGAGCGGATGCTTGCCCGGTTGCCGCCGCCGCGGTCGACGACTTGCTCTTGGTGTAGAGCAGGTAGGCACCGATGCCGGCAGCCAGGAGGTAGAGGTGGTTCTTCTTCATGACTACTTGCACTTTCCGAGCGCACGACCGCCCGACATCAACATCTGACGCAGGACTTCGATGCCGTCCGGCTGGGCAGGGAACATCTGGTCGCACGACGGAAGACCCGACTGCGTCACGGTGATCACGTCGTCACCGGCGTCCGGCGAGTGCGATCCGATCGTCTCGAACACCTCGCGAACGCACGTGGTGCACGACGGATCGGTCAACGCCTTCTGCTTGAGTTTCTCGAACTGGTACCTGCGGTACTCGTTGACCGCGAGGTAGCCGACGGTAGCGGCACCGAGCACGAGCAGGAACTGGTTCTGGCGTGTCATCTTCATCGTCGACCCCCGGCCAGGTAGCCGAGCAGGAACGGGACACCCAGAACCACGCCTACCGCTACAGCATACGCCCACGGATGCTGCTCCGCGTAGACATATCCGCGGACCGCCGGCATGAACTTGCCGACGCCGAGCGGGTCATTGATGGGTGGCGTGGTCACACACGGCGGGACCACCTGGCCCGCCTTCGCTGCCTGCAACTGCTTGACGCGGCACAGGACTTCGGCGGTGTACGGATTCGTCAGCGCAGACGCCGCGATCCCGGCCGCCGCATTGCCAGTGGCAATGAGGTCCGAGACGCCGCCAAGACCGATCCGCTTGTAGCTCATGGTCTTGGTGGGTAGCAGTTCCGCTCGGGTCGGCCGCCTTGCAATTGCGCGACGTCTCCGGGTGCTTTTCGCCTCGCTTTCACGAAGCGACCGACCCGAACGGAACTACCTTACCGCCCTCCCTTGAGCTTGGGCCAGACGAACACGAAGAACGCGATGCCCGCCGCGAGCGCGGTGAGCACCTTGGGATCGTCGATCCCCGACAGGCCATCGCCCGAATCGCCCATGCCGCCGCAGGCCCCCGCGCCTGTGCACGGGCACCCACACAACGTCTTGGGGGTGATGTACTGGCTCATGGTTTGTCGTCGGGCACTAGTGTGAGGATCAGGAAGAGAACGATGAAGGTAGGCAGTGCTCGAGGCATGACCTTACAGGTTGACGATGCGGTAGCCGATGAGGTCGACGTGGAGCGTGCCCTGCGTCGGCGGATCGGCCGAGTCCCAGGTCACCGAGAGGTAGGTCGGGGTGAACTGGATGGCGGCGTTCGGCGCCCACAGCGTGGGGACCGCGCATGGAACCAGGTTGTCCGGGCGCGACAGTACGGGGCCACGCATCGCGTTCTGGAAGTTGCGCTGCGAGCCACCGTCCTGGAGCTCGTAGCCGATGTCGATGATGTCGGTGCCGACCTGCTGCGTCGGCAGCGGGAACGACGACACCGGGCGCCACCGGTTGAGGTTCGTCGCGTCGGTCGGAGCCGTCGGACGCCACAACACCATCGGGTAGTGCGTCATGATGAACGGACCATCCTGCGAGATCTGGATCAGGATGGGGTTCGCGCGGCGCGACACGTCGTCTTCCGTGAAGGTGACCTCGCCCGAGTAGATGGTCTCGATGCGGCGACCGGGGATGCGGTCGATCTCTTCGGTGATCGTCCGCGGACGCGCCATCAACTGCGCGAGCGCCTGCTGCTGCTGGTTGATGACGTTGACCGCCTGGTTGAGTCGGCGGTTCAGCGCTTGAATGCTGGCATTGATATCGGCCACGTTCCTGCTCCTTGGTGTCTCGCCCGAAGGCGGTTCTCGACGGCGAACCGTCGGCTCTCATTCAGCAGGCACAGGCAGGGAGACGTTCGTCTCGGTTACTGACCGACCCCACGTCGGGTCTTGTGACGTGGAGCCGAACAACACCGAGCTCGAGTCCCGCGACTACTGGACGTCGCGGGTCTGCAAACCGTCGATGAAATACTGAATGACCTTCTGGTCGTCCGTTTCACCGGCGTTGATCAGGTCGAGGCCGACCGTCGTGCCGATCGCGAACCACTGGCAGTTCACCTGGAAGTTCTGGCGAACCGGGATCACGATCGGGCGCGCGAGCTTCAGGAACGCCTGCTGATCCGGCGTGCCGTTGTTGAAGATCGACGTGGTCGAGTCGAAACCGGCGATACCACCGCCGGCCGGCTTGTACCACGCGGGGGCCGTGAACATCGGCTTCGCGCCCACCTGGAGCGTGAAGTAGAGCTGCGCGGCCGTGTTCAGGTAGTTCGCGCGGCGGTTGGTGCCGTCGAAGTACATGAAGCAGCGGAGCGCGAGCGTCACATACGTCTGGTCCGACGCCAGCTGACCCGCGGTCTGCATGTTCGTCTTGCCGACGTCGCCGATGTTCGAGTTACCGAACAGCGCAGCGTTGTTGAGCACCGGGGTCGTGGGAACGCCCGTGGTGCGGATGAGGGTGTCGTAGAACGGCTGGTGGCGCCGTTCACGGACGCCAGAGAGACGAGGCATTGTCGATCCTTCTTCTTGGGTTGGTTGTTTGGAAGAGCGGGTCCTTCCCGCTCACCGACGCAGCCACATCCACATGAAGAGAAACCGTCAGGCGCTCACACGAGCGCACTTGCCACTGGCTAGCCGCCGAAGCCGCCACCGAACGAGCCGGTGTACAGGATCGCCGGGTCGTCGTAGCCCGCACCCGCATCCGGGATGGACTCGACGAACGAGCGGTTCGGCACCGGCGCCAGGAACTTCTGGCTGGCCACCGGGGCGAGCATCCGACCACCGCCACCGCCGAGGCCGCCCTGACCGAAGTCGTTGCTGCCCATGCCGAGCTCCTGGTCGAGACCCAGATCCTGGTCGAGACCGAGCTCTTCGTCGATGCCGACCTGGACGTAGTCCGACAGGGTGATGTTGTCGTCGATCGGCGACCCCGGACCGACCTGGAGGTAGTCGCTGACCGCGACGTAGTCCGAGAGGCCCATGCCGAGCATGCCCTTCACGCTCGCCGGGGCGAACGCGGAGATGAGTTGCTCGACGAGGTTGATGCCGGCGCCGATCATGATGCCGTCCTCGTACTTGCCGAGGAACTTGACGTGCTTGGTGGCGTACTTCGCGCCGACCAGCGCCGCAGCCGCCATCACGGGACCCTGCGCGATGCCCAGGTTCACCGGGATCTTGGGGGCCACGAGCTTGGTCAGCATGCGCACGCCGATGAGCGACGCAAGGATCGGCACCGCCTTCTTGGCCGTGGCCAAGAGGAACGACACCATGCCTCCGCCGAACGGGTTGCGGCGGTAGCGGCGACCGTACCGGCGCTTGCGGCGGCGGCGCGACGGGTTCATGCGCAAGGTCGGCATGCCCATGACCGTCTTGCGACGGCTGGACTTCCGCTTGCGGCGAACCGGACCGTACATCGTACGGTTCTTCGCGACGCCATACCGCGCCCGGCGGCGACGACGCTTCCCCCAGCCCTTGCGTGCGGCGCGACGGCGCCGACGGTACGACTTGCGGGCCTTGCGGCGCTTGCCACCGTAGCGCGCCTTGCGCGACCGACGGCGCTTGCGCGCGCCACCCTTGCGCTTGCGGCGAGCCTTGCGGGCCGGGTTCTTGCGGTACTTGCGCTTGCGCGCGGCCTTGCGGCCCTTCCGCTTGCGGCGGACGCCGAGCAACGCTGCCCTACGACGCGACTTGCGGCCCCGCTTCCGACCCCGGCGCTTGTGGCGCAGGCGGAACGACCGGCGAGCGCGCCGACGCTTCTTCACAGAACCAGACTTCTTCCTCTTGCGACGAGCCATCGATGCACTCCCTTTGCGAGACCGCCGACGCTTCTTCGCCACCGGCTTGCGCTTCTTGCGGCGAGCCTTGACGGGTTTGGCCTTGCGACCCTTGCGCTTCTTCGCCCAGTACGCCGCGAGAGCGGTGGGCATCTTGCGCTTACGACGACGCTTCGAGACCGCACCCACGCGTGCCGAACCCTTGACCGAGAAACGTCGCGCCTTGCGGCGTCCTCCAGCGGGGTTCACGTACAAAATGGGCATGGCTTCTCCGAGTCCTCGTTGGCCGCACGACCCGGAGAGAGCGTGGCGGGCGATTCTGAAATCTACCCGAACTGGTCGCGCAACTTTGGTCAAGGGGGTATTTGCAGAAAAAACGAGTTCGGTTGCGACTGGCAAGTGCGCAACTGCCCGAGAACAGGGCTACGATGGTCATCCCATGAAGAAACTCCCACCGAAGAAGCTCAAGTTATCCACCGAGACCGTCGTTGTCCTGTCGGAACCTGCCCTCCGGGAAGTCGCCGGTGGCCTGACGCTCGGATCGTGCGTCTTGATCTGCTACTCGAACAACGGCGGGGGATGCTCGCCGACGGTCAACCCGCAGTGCTACACGCATACCTCGATCGGTGGCGTGTGTCCGGGTCCGACCGCGAAGTGCTAGCTCACGCGTAGATCGCGGCGATCACGCCCGCGATCGCGAGCGACAGGGCGCCGAGCACCGTGGACACGCCCTTGGCCGAGTACCACCACGACCGAGGTGCCGCCTTCGTCGTCGTCTTGATCTTGTCGGTGTTGTCGCGGATCGCGAGGCGCTCTTCCACCTTGGAGATGCGCGACTCGTTCGAGGTGATCTTCGCGTGGAACTCGCGATCGCGCTGGTCGTGCGCCTCGAACCGCTCGGCGGCGACCTTCTGCTCCGCCTCGATCGCCGATAGCCGGGCTCCGACGTTCTGGCCGACGGTGTCCAACTTCTCTGCGAGCTTGTTCACGCTGCTCACCATGTGGCTGCTGGCCGCGACGTGGTGCATGGCTTCGTTCACGCGACCCTGGGTGTCCTTCATCATCGGCAGGAGCATCTCGTTGAGCATCACCTCCATGCGGGTGGTGCTCTTCGTGTTGTCCTTGAGCTCGCGCTCGAACGCGTCCATCCGGCGGGGCACGTCGCGCGCTTCCCACACGTTGCCGATCGCCGACGTCAACTCGCGGACCTGATCCTCCAGCGTATCGACTCGAGCTGGCGTGAGCGTACGCGGCATCACCGGCATCTGCTGGGGCGGCGGAGTCGGCTCCTCTTGAACCACGCGCACCGGGACACCCGACGTCGGCGTGTGGCGATCGTAGCGACGAGCGTCGTCCTGCGTGCGAGCTCGGCCAGGCTTGTTGGGTGGGTTCGGCATCGGGTACTCCTTAGTGAACGATCCCTCGCGACTCCACCGCGAGTGATCCACCCCAGATAATCTGGAGCACGGTGCGCTTCGACTGGATCACAAGCAGGGCGTGACCGTCGGGCGTGCACCAGAGGTCGGGCAGAGGATCTGTCCCTTCCGCATCATGCTCGTCCCCGTCACCATCGCGCCACTGGAAACCGAGACATTTGCCCAAACACACGAGCGCCTCACACTTCACGATGAAGTCGGGAACTTTCGTATCGCCGCCGTGGGTGTCGTACACGTTGACGCCCCAGTCGTGCTCGTGGATGTACGAGAGCGGCTTCTTCGGTTTCTTCAGGGTCTCGGGGTCGGTTTTGAGCGACTCGTAGAGCACGTGCATCGCGCGCCCGAGCTTGTTGACGTGCGATGGGATCTTGAAGCCGGCGGCGAACTCGCCCACCTTCTTCGGATCCTGCCGCCAAAACTCCTTGTACTTGGCGACGGCCTTGTCCTTGATGCCACTGGCAGGGTTTTTCTTCGGCATATTGGGTTGCTCCAGCAGTTGCTCTGGGGTGTGGGGCGTGGCGTCACTTACTGCGGCGACGTCCATGGATGCCTGCTTAGCGACAGCGCGCCACAAGGACACCTCCTCCTCAAGTCCGAAGTCGAACCGTCCACGACCCTCTACGACCGCTCGTCGCTCGTCGTCGATATGGTGCGCTAGCCACTTCACGATGAACCACGCGACGAACACCGCCGTGCGGTGCGCTTGAGAGAACGCGAGTTGAGCATGCCCCTTGACCTCAGCAATCTCGCCCCACGCCTGGTGGCCGACGGTCTCCCACACGACGACGAGCGCTTGCGGATCGTTGTGAACGCGCGGGTATTCGGCCGCCTGGCGCATCACCGATGTGTCTTTGACCGTATACCCGACGCGGTATTTCCCGATCTCGAACGCCTTGAACCCCAGTCGCTCAATCCCGCCGATCTTTCCGCCTCCGGCGGGAACGAAACTGGCTACGCTATCCAGGGTCGCGCCGGCGTCAAGCAGTAGATCTTGGGCAATCTCAAGCGCGTCGGGTGAGCCCTCGTGAATGAGTTTGTCGAATTCGACGCGTAGCGAGACACCTTCGCGAGCCGGATTCTTCTTGTGCGGCGCCTTCGATCGTTCGCGGTCGTTCGACCACGCCAAGATCTCTCGCGCCCACGCGTTGTTCGGGTAGACGCGCGGCTTCTGGTACCAATCCTTGCGCG